>ERZ773103.3293-NODE-3293-length-13453-cov-9.381699_pt1 | contig 13453 bp, 16 predicted proteins | sample MGYA00511118_ERZ773103 | MGnify/ENA primary metagenome ERZ773103 (study PRJEB29015, sample SAMEA2737821) | human gut metagenome | biome: human gut; feature: human-associated habitat; material: faeces | place: China | collected 2012 ... | reverse complement strand
AGATCCCCACGGGGGACAAGTGGGTGTACCTCGTTCAATACACCGCCGGCTGCGAGGGGTGGAACTGCATCACCACGGACACCATTATATTTTACTCACAGCAGTATTCCTATAAAGTGGCCACCCAGGCGGCTGGACGGATTGATCGGTTGACCACGCCATACCGGGACCTGAACTACTATCACTTGAAGAGTTTTTCTGGGATCGACCTCGCTATCAGCAAGGCCCTGTCCAAGAAGAAGAACTTCAATGAGGGCAAGTTCGTCGGCTGGGCCACGAAACCGTTGGAGGTGAACCACAATGCCGAGCCGGAAAAGCATCGCAGAGCTGCTTAATCGTCGGAGGAGGCAGATTCTGGTTCATAGCATTATTTACTACAAGATGAACGACAATCTGATTTCGGATAGCACATGGTCGGCATGGGCCACTGAATTGGAGGAGCTGCAAGCCGAGTATCCGGAGATTGCTGCAAAAGTACCCTACGCCAAAGAATTCAAGGATTTCGACCACTCCACCGGCATGAACCTGCCATTGAATGACCCTTGGGCGGTCAATAAGGCCCGGCAGTTGATCGCGCTGAAAAACAAGGGCACTTACGGCCAGTATGAACAACTGAAAATTCCAATCTAAAGGAGAAAAACGATGTGCGATGAAACTAAATCTTCGGCAAACTTCGTCACTCATGAAGACCGCATTCGCGCTTTTCATGATTGCATGGCACCTGCTCTGCATCTGTTTCCGCAGGACATCGCTGAGAAGCTGACAGAGAGTGGGTTCTTTACCGCACCGGCAAGCACAAAGTACCATGGAGCCTACGAAGGCGGTCTGTTTGACCACAGCTACAATGTGACTTCCGTGTTGGTCACCCTCAGCCACAATAATAATTTGGAGTGGCAGCGCCCCGACTCTCCGTACATTATCGGCATGTTTCATGATATTTGTAAGCAGGATCAATACCAGCATCCCGTCGACACAACTTTCTATGGTGGGGGTGGTCCGATCCCTCTTGTTGACGAAAGCAAATGGGAATATGACCCAAACTTGCTTCTCAAGGGTCACGGTGACAAATCCGTCATGCTGCTCTCCCAATATTTGCAGCTGACTATGGAGGAAATCCTGTGTATTCGCTATCACATGGGTGCCTTTGTGGATCAGAAGGAGTGGAACGACTATACTCGGGCCATTCATGAGTATCCAAACGTGCTTTGGACGCATACGGCCGATATGATTGCGGCACACATCCTGGAAATTGACAAGTGACATACCTTATTATATTCTACTGAACAAGAGGTGAAAGTACATGCTCGGAGCAATTATCGGCGACATCGTCGGTTCCCGGTTTGAGTGGCATAACCGCAAGTCAAAGGATTTTGAGCTGTTCACAGAACAATGCCGGTTTACGGATGATACCGCTATGACGGTGGCCATTGCCAAGGCTTTGCTGGAATGTGACGGCAAATTCGATTACCTTAGCGATAGAGTCGTGGGGTGCATGCAGGACATTGGACGCAGATACCTGAATTGCGGATTCGGACAGTCCTTCTGGCTGTGGCTTCATAAAGAGAACCCGAAGCCCTATGGGAGTTACGGAAACGGCGCTGCCATGCGGATCAGTCCAGTGTCTTATGTGGCCAGGTCAGAAGGAGAATGCATCGCGATTGCAGATGCGGTGACGCAGGTTACGCACAATCATCCGGAAGGCATGAAAGGGGCAAGGGCTGCGGCTCTGACCGTTTGGGATGCTCGGAACGGAGCCACCAAGCAGATGATCAGAAAAGTGGTGGAAGACCAATATTATATTTTGGATTTCACCATCGACGAGATCAGACCAAAGTATCGCTTTGACGTGAGCTGCCAAGGCTCTGTTCCACAGGCAATCAAGGCGTTTCTGGAGTCTGAGGGCTTCGAGGACACCATTCGGCTTGCAGTTTCTATTGGCGGAGACAGCGACACCATTGCGGCTATTGCCGGGGGAATTGCGGAAGCTTATTACGGCATACCGTATAAGCTCTGGGAAAGAGCTATGGACTATCTGCCCCAGGAGTTTCTTGATATTTTGGGAGATTTTCAAAAGAGATACGGCTGAGAAAATAGACCATCCTCAAATCGAGGGTGGTCTTTCTTTGTCTACTTACAGGAGATAATCTACATGGATAAAACACAGCTTCAGGAGTTCATCAATGCGCTCGGCATGATCGCTGAGACAGCGCTGGTCTTCTATCGAAGCGTTCTAGCGGCCAAAGCGACTCCGGAAGAAGCCATCCGGCTGACTCAGGCGTTTATCGCGGCCACATTATACGGCAATAACAAGAACGATAACTCCGGAAAGGAGTAAGGAAGGAGAAAAAGTTATGACAATCGGTGGATGGATTATATTTGCAATTCTTGCTCTGATGGTTCTCGGATTCGGAATCTGCGGCGCATATCTCATTGAGAACGTTGCGGGGAAAAATCATCAGTAGTCAGAATTATATTTTGGAGGTAAGTTATGGCCGGTTTAAGTATGGACATCAAATTGGAAACTAGGCTCTGCGAGGTAAACGGCGAGTTTGGATATTTCCACTGCTGGGAGCATTGGTCCAATGTAATAGACGCAAGTCCTCTGCGGGGTGGTCATCCCGGAGGCCAGATTGGGCAAGTCTATGGCATTGTGGAGTTTTCCGGAGAGGTCCGAAAAGTCGATCCATCTAAAATTCGTTTCAAAGATGAGACGAACGAGCAATGTAGGAGTTTTAACGATGAAAAAACTTCTGATAATGATGGTTGCGTGTATGGCGCTGCTCAGCGGATGCACGGAGAGTACGATTGTAAAACCGACTTCTGAGACGGTAGTCGGAGATCCGAATTTTGAGACACAGGAAAATGTTGAGATTGACTGGACACAGGTCAGCACGGATGCGGAAGACATGTTCAAGGATACAAGTACCTACGAGTACGGCCGCGATTTCCATTTCTATATGGAGCCGAACAAGAAACAGATCATGCTGATATGGGTAGTTGCAGATGATCTGCCGGATGATCAGATAGGAACTTATGCGGAAGATCTAATCAAGGGATTCAACGACGTTGTCCACACCCAGGACTTCTCGATTGAGATGTCCGGTGAAGATTCTTACGGCGGACTGTGGAAACAGTATGCACTGTCCTACAGCATCGTTCCGGAGAGCGACCAGGATAACGAGGACGCATGGTTTATCAGCGGTTCCTATGAGGCTGGCGCGGATTTCAAACTTCCGGATACCAAAGAGCTGATTTCCAAGGTGAAAGAGAAGGAAGCAGCAGGCGAGTACGATACGACTGAGGCGGAGGAAGAGACAGAGAACGCAGAATAAGAGGTTGTCTGCACAGACACGGGATATTTTCTGTGTATAATTAAGAGAAAAGTGATCACAAAAGCTGTCATATGAGAAATAGATGAGAGTTTCTCATATGACAGCTTTTATTTACCAGGAACCGAAGTACGTGTTTTTAGTCAACGGGTAGTCCGCTGTGATAAGACTCATTCCCCAGTTCAGCCAGAAGCGGCGATAAATCCTGTTTATCTAACGGCATGTTGTCTGTGATGGCGCTGTTTAAAAGCGCATAGACACGGCTGCATTTGTCCAATGTTTCATGGAAGAGATCAACAAACGAGGCGGTTGAGACGCGGGTCGGATCCCACGGGTTGCCCCATGCTTCGTGGTTTAGGTTACAGCTGCTCCGGTAGTCGGTTACGGAGTCCGTTACCATTTTCGCGGAAGCAACTGGGTGGTTGACGAAGATGGATTCGACCTGTGCAATGCCGAATTTTTTCTTGCCGTTCTTGTCCGAGAGTGTCCGGCAGCCGAAGCGCAGCGCCCTTCATCAGGTCGTCGATGCTGATACCGGCAGCAGCAATGGGCAGCAGGCCCACAGCGCTCAGCACGGAGTAGCGGCCGCCCACGTCGTCGGGGACCACGAAGGTGGGCCAGCCCTGTGCGTCGGCCAGCTGCTTCAGGGTGCCCTTGGCACGGTCGGTGGTGGCGTAGATGCGCTTGTTGGCTTCTTCCACGCCCATCTCCTTTTCCAGCAGTTCACGCAGCACGCGGAATGCCAGAGAAGTCTCGGTGGTAGTGCCGGACTTGGAAATGACGTTGATGGAGAAGCGCTTGCCCTTGCACAGGCTGATGATGTTGTTCAGATAGGTGGGGCTGATGCTGTTGCCGCAGAAGTAGATCTTGGGGCCATTTTCCAGCTCGTTGTGGAACTGGCCCTTGACGGCCTCGATGACAGCGCGTGCGCCCAGATAGCTGCCGCCGATGCCGGCCACCACCAGCACATCGGAATCCTCGCGGATCTTTGCGGCGGCTTCCTTGATGCGGGCGAACTCTTCCTTATCATAATCACGGGGCAGATACATCCAGCCGAGGAAATCATTGCCCGGGCCGGACTTTGCTTCCAGCTGGTTATGGGCAGCTTCCACCTGCGGATAGATGGCTGCATATTCCTCTTCGCTGATAAAGCTGGAGAGGTGTTTGGTGTTCAGTGCGACACTCATTTTATTATAACCTCCAAACGATTTGCCGGGCCTTTGCCCTGCGAGGAAATATCTTGGTATAAGTGTACCGTTCCCTCCGGGCAAAGTCAAGGTCAAAATCCTTGGATTTCATACAATTTTAATAGTGTTTTTTTGTTTCTTCATCCAGAATTGTTCACACAGACAGTTCCACGCAGCTTACCGCAGCGCGCTTTTGTACGCTGAAGCGTGCATTCAGCTTTCGCAGCCGGTCAAAGCGTCCCACAACAGGCCGAATGCGATGCCAAAGTCCATTTTTTCAGCATCGGCAGCGGCGCGCACCTCGTACTCGCCCAGTTGAGTCTCCCCGCTCAGGATGCGCACCGTGCCAACGGTCTGGCCCAGCTGCACCGGTGCTTCCAGCTCCTGCGGCAGTTCCAGCTGCGCGGTAAGGGCGGCGGCACTTTCCTTTGGCATCAGCAGCGTTTCGGGCAGAGCGGTGTAGTCCAGCGGTACGCTTTCCTCTGCACTGCCCTTTACTTTTATAAGAAGAGGCCGGTCCTCCATGGCGGGCAGCGGCACAGCGGCGTAGGCCGCAAAGCCGTAGTCCAGCAGGGTGGTGGCCGCTGTGAACCGCTCCGAGCTGGAGAGTGACCCCAGCACCACGGCGATCAGGTCCAGCCCGTCGCGGGTGGCGCTGGCGCTGATGCACACGCCCGCGCCGCTGGTGGTGCCGGTTTTCAGGCCGGTGATGCCGTTGTAGCGCTTGAGCAGCTTATTGGTGTTCACCAGCTGGGTGGCACCGCCGCGCAGGGTGTCCGTCCAGATGCCGGTATAGTGCAGCACCTCCGGGCAGGTGTTCAAAATCTCGCGGCTCATGATGGCAACATCGTGGGCGGTGGAAAGATGCCCTTCGGTGTCCAGCCCGCAGGCATTGTGGAAGGTGGTGTTCACCATGCCCAGTTCTGCGGCGCGGGCGTTCATCATCTGCACAAATCCCGGCTCGCTGCCGCCCACCAGCTCTGCCACAGCCACAGCGGCATCATTGGCAGAGGACACACAAATGGCTTTGATCATCTCGTCCAGCGTGAACTGCTCCCCCGGCTCCAGCCAGATCTGACTGCCGCCCATGTGGTAGGCGTGTTCACTTACCGGCACCAGCGTGTCCATGGCAATGCGGCCGTCGTGCACGGCTTCAAAGGTGAGCAGCAGGGTCATTACCTTGGTAATGGATGCAATGGGCATCTGCTGGTCGGCGTTCTTTTCATATAATATAGTGCCCGTCTGCTGATCGATCAGGCAGGCGGCGCGGCAGGGCAGCTCCAAGGCAGGCTGTGCCGCCGCGGGCTGCACCGGCTGGGTCTGGTCTGCAGCCGCCTGCACCGCCGGGTTTTGCTGCCGCAGCCCATTGCCCTGCGCCGTGCCAAAGGCCAGCGCAAACAGCCAGAAGCACACCACCCCTGCACACAAAAGCGCCAAGTTTTTCCGCTCCATTTCGGTCCCTCCCTGCGCAATGTCTCTTGCTGAGAGAGTATGCAGGGGCCTTTTTGTTTAGAATATCCTGCGCCCGCACCGCAGCCTGCATTTTTTATTTTGTCTTTTTCTACAAAAGGGCTTGACTTTTGCCCACCTTATAGTGTAAATTGGAGATGGCCCAAAAAGGCTGTATTGCTTCATTTGTGGAATTATTTTTTAGGAGGATACTATTATGATTCTGTCTCGTCGTTCTTTCCTGAAGCTCGCTGGTCTGACCGTTGTTGCTGCTGCAGGTGCTTCCATGTTCACCGGCTGTGGTGCTTTCTCCACCACTCCTATCAAGGTAGTCGCCGCTAAGAATTCTACCAAGGAGTTCCAGGCTGCTGTTGCAGAGCTGAACAAAAAGAAGCTGGTCGTATGGCCTGCTGATGCAAACGGCGCTTATCTGAACAGCTTCCTGATGACCAATCTGGCCGCTAATGGTCTCTCCGGCTTCGCTGTGGAAAAGGCCGAGTATAAGACCGCTAAGGACGCAGAGACTGGTAAAGAGTACAAGTATCTGGAAGTCACCGTTAAGTCCACTAAATAATTTTTCTAAAGTTCTCTTTGAGAGACGGGCGTTTGCCCGTCTCTTTTTGTTTTGCCCGCTTTCCAGCAAAAAAGTGCCTGCTGCTGTGCATCCGGTCTTGCGCCGCACCGCCGCTGTGATATATAATAAAGAGCAATGCAAACACCACCCCGTTTTTTGTCGAAAGGATACCCCCTCATGCGAGTTTGTTTTTATACCCTTGGCTGCAAGGTCAACCTGAATGAGACCGGCGCGCTGGAACAGATGTTCCGCGCCAACGGCTTTACCATTGCGCAGGAGAACGAGCCTGCGGATGTTTTTGTGGTGAACAGCTGCACCGTGACCAACTTTGGCGACCAGAAAAGCCGCAAGTGGCTGCGCCGCAAAAAGCGCGAGAACCCCGGCGCGGTCACGGTGCTTACCGGCTGCTACCCGCAGGCTTTCCCGGAGGAAGCCGCCCAGTTCACCGAGGCCGACCTTGTGTGCGGCAACGGCGACCGCAAGGCCATTTTAGATAACGTTCTCAAGCTGCTGGACGGCCATGAGCGCATTGTGGCCATCACGCCCCACCAGCGCGGCGAAAAATTTGAAGAGCTGCCCGTGGAGCGGTTCGAGACCCACACCCGTGCCTTTATCAAGGTAGAGGACGGCTGCAACCGTCAGTGCGCCTACTGTGTCATCCCCCGGGCCCGCGGCCCGGTGCGCAGCCGCGACGAAGCCAGCATCCTTGCCGAGCTGCGCCAGCTGGCGGCTTCCGGCTACCGCGAGGTGGTGCTCAGTGCCATCTCCCTGCCCAGCTATGGTCTGGATACCGGCACCAACCTTGTGGAGCTAGTGGAGCACTGTGCTCAGGTGGAGGGCATCCAGCGCATCCGTCTGGGTAGTCTGGACCCGGATATGCTCACGCCGGAGTTCATCACCCGCCTTGCCGCCGTGGAAAAGCTCTGCCCGCAGTTCCACCTGAGCCTGCAGAGCGGTTGCACTGCCACCCTGCGCCGGATGCGCCGCGTTTACACTGCCGAGCAGTATGCACAGGTGGTGGACCAGCTGCGCGCCGCCTACGGGGAGCGCCCGGTCAGCTTTACCACCGACTGCATCTGCGGCTTTCCCGGCGAGACGCAGGCCGATTTTGAAGAGAGCTGCGAATTTTTGAAAAAGATCGGCTTTCTCAAGGTACATGTGTTCCCCTACTCCCGCCGCAGCGGCACCCCGGCCTACGATTTTCCGGAGCAGGTGCACGAGCGGGAAAAGCAGGAGCGCAGCCGCGTGATGAACGGCATTGCCGAGGAGGTACGCCGCGAAGTGCTGACCGCCTATGTGGGCACCGAGGACGATGTGCTGCTGGAGACCCCGCTTTCCGGCACGCTGTTCACCGGCTACACCCGGCTGTACATTCCGGTGGTGGTGTCCGCCCCCGGCCACGAAAGCGGTCAGATCGTGCACGTAACGCTTGGCGAGTACGACGGCGAGCGTGTGCGTGCAGCACTTTGCTGAGTTTACGCGCTTAAAACTGTTGATTCTGTACACGAGGACGAATACAACAAATTTTTAACAAATTTTGCGTTTTATCCCTTTTCATCCGGCACGCTTTATGCTAAAATGAAAGTGGATCATCCCGGGCACAGCGCTGTTTGCAGCAGTGCGTTACCAATGTGCCCTGTAACGCGCCCGCCCTGCGCGGCAGAACGCTGTCGGCAGCCGGGTGCAGCCCGTTTGTTTTTAGCAAAGCAAGGAGAGAATTGGAATGAGTTTCAGAGGAATCAATACCACGGTCATCCAGATCCGCCGTCAGGTGTTCACCGAGGTGGCACGCATGGCTTACGCCAACGTCAAGGGCGAGCAGGCCAACCACCTGATGCGCAAGATCCCCTACACCATCATCCCCGGCGAGGAAGGCAAGCTGCGCAAGGACATCTTCCTGGAGCGCGCCATCGTTGAGGAGCGTGTGCGTCTGGCCATGGGCCTGCCCACCCGCCGCATGGACGAGCACAACAGCGTCGTCTCCGGTCTGGAGGATGCTTCCATCGCCGATAAGTATTATGATCCCCCGCTGGTGAACGTGATCAAGTTTGCCTGCAACCGCTGCCCGGAAAAGCTGGTCAAGGTCTCCGACCTGTGTCAGGGCTGCCTTGCCCACCCCTGTATGGAAGTGTGCCCCAAGAAGGCCATCACATGGGAGAGCGGTCGTTCCATCATCGATCAGGACAAGTGCATCAAGTGCGGCCGCTGCGTCGGCGTGTGCCCCTACAACGCCATCGTCAAGACCGAGCGTCCCTGCGCTGCAGCCTGCGGCATGGGTGCCATCCACTCCGATGAGCTGGGCCGTGCCGAGATCGATTACAGCAAGTGCGTTTCCTGCGGCCAGTGTCTGGTCAACTGCCCCTTCGGTGCCATTGCCGACAAGGGCCAGATCTATCAGCTGATCCAGGGCTTCAACCGCGGCGACCGCATCTACGCGCTGGTGGCTCCCGCCTTCATCAACCAGTTCCCGGGTCTGGCTTCCACCGGCAAGCTCAAGGCCGCCCTGAAGGCCGTCGGCTTCTACGATGTGGTGGAGGTTGCCATTGGTGCCGACCTGTGCACCGTGGACGAAGCACACGACTTCCTGGAGGAAGTGCCCGAGAAGCTCAACTTCATGGCAACTTCCTGCTGCCCGGCATGGAGCATGATGGCAAAGACCGCTTTCCCGGATCTTGCCAAGAATATCTCCATGACCATGACCCCCATGGTGTTCACCGCCCGCATGATGAAGCAGAAGGACCCCGAGGCCCGTATGTGCTTCATTGGACCCTGCGCCGCAAAGAAGCTGGAAGCTTCCCGCCGCACCGTCCGCTCCGATGTGGACTTCGTGCTCACCTTTGAAGAGCTGGCCGGTATCATCGAGGCCAAGGATGTGGACACCAGCCTGCTGGAAGTGGACGAGGCCGAAGCTCTGCACGCTGCATCCGCAGCAGGCCGCGGCTTTGCACAGTCCGGCGGCGTTGCCAAGGCTGTTGCCGATAAGATCAAGGAATGGCACCCGGATATGGATGTCAAGATCGCATCCGCACAGGGCCTTGCCGAATGCAAGAAGCTGCTCATGCTGGCCAAGGCCGGCAAGTACAACGGCTACCTGCTGGAAGGCATGGGTTGCCCGGGCGGCTGCATCGGCGGCGCAGGCACCATTGCCGACCCCGCACGCACGGCCATCCAGCTGAACAAGTACGTCAAGGAAGCTCCCTTCGCCGACCCGGAGCAGAGCCCCTTTATGAGCGAGATCCACGTGCTGAAGGACGACCCCGACTTTGAACTTTAAGCGCTGATTTTTCAAGAACCGCTTCTCCTGCCGGAGGGGCGGTTCTTCGTCATCTTCGCCCACCATATTTTATCAATGTGCAACATTTCTGTGAAAGCTTCACGAAGCGGATTGACAATTTTGCACAGCCATGCTATTTTAGCATTGACAAACCGGTATTACCGCAATTGTTCAACGCCGCCTCTGTGGCAGGAAAGGCAGATCATTCATGACGAACACTTATAAGCGCGTAAGCGCCGCCCTGCTCTCGGTGCTGCTGCTGTGCATGTTCACCTTTGGTGCAAGCGCTGCTTCCAGCCTGAACGTAGGCATTAAATTCTGGAAAGAAAAATCCGATAAGGAATCCATGGCCAACACCGGCATCGATGCCAGCCGTGATGTCACCCTCACCCGCCAGTCTAACGGCACCTACACGCTCACCCTGCCCATCCAGCAGGTAAGCAAGATGGGTGTCACCGGCTATCTGTCCGGCCTGACCATTGGTGATGTGACCTACACCGGCACCGTCTCCGGCGATGTTGCCAAGGGCACCGGCGTGCTCACCATCAAGAACATGCCCGCCTCGGTGCTGACCGGCAGTGATGTGAACAAGGCACTCACCGTTACCTGCAACATTCAGATGGATCTGAGCGTGCTGGGCGAGATCAACACCTCGGCCCGCATGTGCATCTGGAACAAGTAAGCTTTTTCAAGCAAAGAACGGCGTTCCCCACCGGAACGCCGTTCTTTGCTTTTATCACTCCATGTGCTTTTCCACAAAGTCGCCAACCATTTTGTCCAGCTGCAGCACAGCGTTCTCGGCACCCTTCATCACCTTGCGGGTGGTGCGGCGCAGCTGGCGCTGGTTCTGGGTGGCGGCCATCACGCCCACGGCACCCAGTGCCGCCCCCGCGGCCATGCCAAGCAGCATCCCGGAAGAACTGGTGGATTCATGTCTCATAGTAAAACTCCTTTCGGTGAAAAAGATCCGGTCTCCGGCGTTATTATTTCCTGTAAACTATCTGGTATCCGCTTTTTTTATGCAGAAATTTGTGGTATACTGTTCTACGATGTTTTAATGGGCGAGTGTGCCCGGCTAAAAAGCGCACTGCTCATTCCGCATACTGGTAAGGAGGTTCCTTATTTGATACACCCTGTTGAACCCAAAAAAGTCCTTTGCATCCACGATCTTTCCGGCATGGGCCGCTGCAGCCTTGCAGTGATCCTGCCGGTGCTGTCGGTCATGGGCGTGCAGCCGATAGCCCTGCCCACGGTGGTGCTTTCCACCCACACAGGCGGGCTTGGCACACCTGCACGGCTGGACGGCTGCGCCTACGGCGAACAGGCGCTGGAGCATTACCATGCGCTCGGCGTGGAGTTTGACTGCATCTATACCGGCTATCTGGGCGGTGAGGATCAGGTGGCACTGGCCGAAAAAGCCTTTGCCCTCTGGCCCGCAGCCAAAAAGATCGTTGACCCGGTCATGGGCGACAACGGCAAGGCTTACTCCACCGTAACGCCTGCTTTGATCGACCGCATCCGTGCACTGTGCGGTGCTGCCGATCTGATCCTGCCCAACTACACCGAGGCACAGATCCTGCTGCAGCGCCAGCCGCAGACCGAGCTGCTCACCGATGAAGCCGCACAGGCTCTGGCTGACGAGCTGACCGCTCTGGCCCCCGGGGCTGTCGTCACCGGCCTGCCGCTGGGCAAATACATCGGCTGTGCAGGCAGCGGAAAAGACCGCTTCCTCATCAAAAAGCTGCACATCAGCCGCAGCTTTCCCGGCACCGGCGACCTGTACGGTGCGGTGCTCATCGGCTCGCTGCTGCAGGGCAACGCCCTGAGTGCCGCCGCCGACAACGCTGCCGAGTTCGTGGCGCTTTCCATCCAGAACACGCCCGCCGCGCAGGATACCCGCTACGGGGTCTGGTTCGAGCCGCTTCTGCCGCGCCTGTGCCCGGCAAGCTCGGCAGAATAAGGGGAGGTACACCGATGAACGAAAAGCCAACCTTGAACATCGTTCTGGTGGAGCCGCGCATCCCGCAGAACACCGGCAATGTGGCCCGCACCTGTGCCTGCACTGCCTGTCGGCTGCATCTGGTAGGCCCCATGGGCTTTGCCATCGATGATAAAAAGCTCAAGCATGCGGGTCTGGATTACTGGCACTACCTCGACATCAGCTATTACGACAGTCTGGACGAGTTCTTTGCCAAAAACAGCGGCCCCTATTACTATTTTACCACCAAGGCACCGCAGCGCTACACCGATGTGAGCTACCCGGACGGTGCATACCTCGTGTTCGGACGCGAGGATGCCGGCCTGCCCGAAGCCTTGCTTGCCGCCAATCAGGAGCACTGCATCCGAATGCCCATGCGCGACACCTGCCGCAGCCTGAACCTTTCCAACAGCGTGGCCGTGGGCGTGTATGAAGTGCTGCGCCAGTGGGACTTTCCGGAGCTTTTGGACCACGGACACTTACGAGACTACGAATGGAAATGAGGGACATTATGAGCAAGATCGCGATCCTGACCGATTCTTCCTGCGATATCCCGCAGGAGATGGCCGAAAAATACGGCATCGACATCATGAGCTTCCACATCCTGCTGGACGATGTGGACTACGTGGAGCGTGAAAGCTGCACCAACACCGAATTTTACGATAAGATGCGTGCCGCTAAGGGCGTGCCCTCCACTGCCGCCATCACCCCCATCCAGTTCTGCGAAAAATACTGCCAGTACGTGGACGAGGGCTATACGGATGTCATTCATGTACCCATCAACAAATCCGGCTCTTCCACCTACAATAACGCCCTCATGGCACAGGGGATGCTGCGGGAAGAGCGCCCGGAGCACCACTTGAAGATCCATCTGCTGGACCCCCACACCTATTCCATGGTGTTCGGCTGGTATCTGTGCGAAATGGCCCGCAAGCTGAAGAACGGCGCAGAGGTCAGCCATGTGATCCGGGAGTTTGAAAAGCAGATGGACTGCATGGAGATCGTTCTGGGCCCCTACAGCCTGAAGCAGATGAAAAAGAGCGGACGCATCTCTGCCGCTGCTGCTGTTATGGGCGAGCTGATGGGCATTCGTCCCATCATCACCCTGATCGACGGCAAGACCAAGGTGGAAGCCAAGGTACGCGGCGATGACAAGGTGGTGCCCGCCATGGTGGAGTTGTGCAAACAGCGCAGCGAAGGGGTGGAGAACTTTGATTATATGATCGGCCACACCAACATCCCGCAGACCGCCGATCTGGAAAAGGCCTGCCGCAAGGCCTTTGGCAAGCCGCCGCTGCTGGTGTTTGAGCTGGGCGGTGTCGTTTCCGCCAACACCGGCCCCGACACGGTGGCTCTGGTATACACCGGACACCCCAGAGGGTAACACACAATTTTAATAGCCTCCGCTTTCGCTCTGGCTATTTCAGCGGTAATTCTATTTTTATTTTGAGGTACCGAAAAGCCTGCGGGCTTTTCGGTACCTCTTTTTCACCGGAAGGGTCCAAACCAAAAACTGCATCTGTACCTGATTCTGCGAAAATTCGTTGCAATCTGCCAAAAATTATGCTATACTGCCTTTTGCTGTGCTTTTTGTGCGGCATCCTTTCAGAGCAACTTAGGATTTTAGGCTCCCCGGCGTGTCTCGAACCATGCCGGGCCAAA
>ERZ773103.3290-NODE-3290-length-13457-cov-26.514774_pt1 | contig 13457 bp, 9 predicted proteins | sample MGYA00511118_ERZ773103 | MGnify/ENA primary metagenome ERZ773103 (study PRJEB29015, sample SAMEA2737821) | human gut metagenome | biome: human gut; feature: human-associated habitat; material: faeces | place: China | collected 2012 ... | reverse complement strand
AATCAAGCCCATATTCTGTATCACCATTGAGATAATCCCCTACATTAGCAACTTCATCATCACAGATGGCCTGAATATCAGCATCCTGTGTAACTTTGATCGTAAGGCCGCCGCTATAGAGCAGATTGTATGCCTGTGTTTCTGTATAACTCTTCTCAGTTACAAGATCATCCACGATCTGATTGATGACTGCATCGATGAAATAAGTGTAAGGTTTGGATGCAGTTGTATTTGACGCTGTTTCGGAAATGCGGTCATATACATTATCCGCCATTGCCTCATCGTATTCATCCTTTGTGATAGAGCCTTGTTCCTTCATGTTTTTCAGAACTTTTTCCCGTCTTTTTGCATTAGCCTCCGGGTTGCTGACCGGATTCAGATTTGACGGACTCTGGGTGATTGCTGCGATAACTGCACATTCAGAAAGAGTCAGATCTTTTGCATCTTTATTAAAGTAACGCTGTGCAGCTGTCTGAACTCCGAGGCATCCCTGTCCTAAATTGATTGTATTCATGTATGCCTCAAGAATCTCTTCCTTACTCATCTCTTTTTCAATCTTTAGTGCAAGGTACTGTTCCTGGATTTTACGTTCAATTCGCTGATACTTACTCTCATTGATGAAATTAGGGAATACATTGTTTTTGATTAACTGCTGGGTTAATGTGCTGGCTCCTTCTGTGAAATGGAAGCCATGTGCAACACCATTGACACCGGCACGGATAATTCCCTGGATATCAATACCGTTATGCTTGTAGAAACGTTCGTCCTCGATCGCAACAAAAGCTTTCCCCATGTATGGTGAAATCTCGTCATATTTCTTGTAAACACGGTTAGAATCAGAGTCTTTGAGTTGCTCAAGCAAGGTTCCATTGGAATCGACAATATTCGTTGTATAGCCCTGTGGCATAATGTCCTTTGCAGTGACTTCCGGTGTATTGTCAATCACTTTTTTTACATATATGCCAATTCCGGCTGCCCCAATGACGATCAAAAGCAGAAAACAAATAATGAGGGCTTTGAAAAAACGTACGCCGACTCGCTTCTTTTTCCTTTTCTTTTTAGAAGAAATTTGCTTTTTTCTTCTAGAAAGATTCGATTTTCCGTAATTCACGTATAATATCCTCCTTTATTGACTTCTATGATTATATCAAATTTACCGATGTAAATAAAGGTAAATTTGAAAAGTTCAAATTTTCCTGAAAATCTTAAGAAAAAATACAGTTTTATATAGAAAAGCATGGTATATTAGATAAAGAAATATTTTCAAATATAGCAAAAATAAAAAAAGAATGGGAGACTGAAAAATGGAAATCTACCATACAATATATAAGGGCGGAAATGGAGAAATTGTTGAAAAGAAATCCAGATTTATTGCAGAGGTGTATCCGGTCACATCAGAAGAAGAAGCAATGGAGATTTTAGAGCAGACAAGAAAGCAGTACTGGGATGCGAGACATCATTGCTGGGCTTACATTATAGGAAGGAATCCGGCGGCAGAAAGAATGAGTGATGATGGAGAACCGGCAGGGACAGCAGGAAAGCCTATTTTGGAGGTGATCCGTGGGAGAGAACTGACGAATGTACTTGTAATTGTCACAAGATATTTTGGAGGTACACTTCTTGGAACAGGTGGACTGGTCAGGGCTTATACAGCAGCAACGCTCGAAGGATTGAAGAACAGTGAGAGCATCGCAAGGATTCATGGAGTGAAACTTGGGATTGAGACGAATTATACGGATTTGGGGAAAATTCAATATCTGATTGCAAATCGAAATCTGGATCAATTAGAACCTGTTTACACAGATAAGGTTGAAATGACAGTGTTTGTTCCGACAGATGAGATGGGCAGCCTGCGAGCTGAACTGATGGAAGGGACAAACGGCCAGGTGGTTCTGGATGAGGAGACAACCTGTTGGTTTGCAAGGACAGAAGATGGAATTAAGATTTTTGATGAAGAATGATTCTCATAGAAGAGGTTATTCTGTGAGATAGAAATGAACCGCTGCCGGATATTGATATTCTGGCAGCGGTTCATTTCCTTTAAGTAAGTGTCATATTATATTCAATAAATCTACTTATACTGAATAAATATGGTTACTGTTCTATGAGAATTCTGGTTCGATCAGACCAAATGAACCATCTTTTCTTTTGTATACTACATTGACTTCATCTGTCTCTGCATTGGAGAATACGAAGAAGTTATGTCCGAGAAGTTCCATTTGAACACAAGCATCTTCTGGAAACATTGGTTTAATACCAAACTTCTTTGTACGAACGATACGGACTTCATCGTCTTCTGTTGTCTCTTCTTCTGAATCAAAGAATTCTTTTCTGAAGCTGTTCCCTGATGGAGCATATGATGTAGGATGTCCCTGATTACGAGCGACCAGTTTGTTTTTATATTTGCGAAGCTGGCGTTCGATGATCTCTTCTACAAGATCAATGGAAACATACATATCATTGCTTGTCTGCTCAGAACGGATAATATTTCCTTTGACTGGGATTGTTACCTCAATTTTCTGACGTCCTTTTTCTACACTGAGCGTTACATTGATTTCTGTTTCAGGAGTGAAGTACCTTTCAAGTTTTCCTAATTTCTGTTCGATAGCATCCTTTAATCCCGGTGTTACCTCGATGTTTTTTCCGCTGATAATAAATTTCATGCTGCTCAACTCCTTTGTTCAAATTATACAGAAGAATGATTAGATTACTTCTGTATCATGGTTACATTATAACATGAAAAAGATTTTCTGTATACAATAAATCGTCCTAAAATTATGAAAATTTTCAAAACTTTAGGACGATCTTAAAATTATCAGATAATTAATGAATGCTATTTTAATCCGCGAGCATAAGCTTCAAACACGAATATTATTTATTGATCGTGCTGCGTTTTCTCATTCTGGAATCCAGAATCTTCTTGCGGATACGCAGATTTTCCGGTGTTACTTCAAGAAGTTCATCGGTATCAATAAAGTCAAGTGCCTGCTCAAGACTGAGGACACGCGGAGGTGTCAGACGAAGTGCTTCATCTGCACTGGAAGAACGTGTGTTAGTAAGATGTTTTGTCTTACATACGTTCAGCTCGATATCTTCAGCTTTACCATTCTGTCCGATGACCATACCGGAATATACTTTTTCACCGGCTCCGATGAAGAGAGTACCACGCTCCTGAGCACTGTACAGACCATAAGTTACGGATTCACCTGTCTCAAATGCGATCAGGGATCCCTGCTTACGATACTGGATATCTCCTTTGTATGGTGCATATCCTTCAAAGCTTGTGTTGATGATACCATTTCCCTTTGTATCTGTCATGAACTCTCCACGGTATCCGATCAGTCCACGTGCCGGGATAAGGAACTCGAGACGAGTATATCCACCGTTTGACGGAGTCATGTTGCGGAGTTCACCTTTTCTCTGACCGAGTTTTTCGATAACAACTCCTGTGAACTCATCAGGAACATCAATATAAGCAAGCTCCATAGGCTCAAGTTTCTTGCCATTTTCATCTGTGTGATACAGAACTTCAGCTTTACTTACTGCAAACTCGTATCCTTCACGGCGCATGTTTTCAATAAGAACAGAAAGGTGAAGCTCACCACGGCCGGATACTTTGAAACTGTCTGCATTTTCTGTCTCTTCTACACGAAGGCTGACATCTGTGTTCAGCTCACGGAAGAGGCGGTCACGCAGATGGCGGGATGTAACGAATTTACCTTCCTGTCCTGCGAACGGACTGTCGTTTACGATGAACTGCATAGAGATCGTTGGCTCAGAAATCTTCTGGAACGGAATGGCTTCCGGATTCTCAGGAGAGCAGAGAGTATCTCCGATGGAAATATCTGTGATACCTGATACTGCAACAATAGATCCGATTGTAGCTTCTTTTACTTCTACACGGTTCAGTCCGTCGAATTCATAGAGCTTACCAATTTTTACACGCTGCTGTTTGTCCGGGTCATGATGGTTTACAAGAACCATATCCTGGTTTACAGCGATTGTACCGTTCTCTACTTTACCAACTCCGATACGACCAACATATTCATTGTAGTCAATCGTGCTGATCAGCATCTGGGTCGGAGCTTCCGGATCACCTTCCGGAGCAGGAATGTAGTCAAGGATAGTCTCGAACAGTGGTTTCATATCCTGTTTTTCATCAGAGAGATCAAGGACAGCAACACCAGCCTTTGCAGAAGCGTATACAAAAGGACATTCAAGCTGGTCATCAGAAGCACCGAGGTCGATAAAGAGTTCAAGCACTTCATCAATTACGTCATCAGGTCTTGCTTCCGGACGGTCAATCTTATTGATACATACGATAACAGGAAGTTCCAGCTCGAGAGCTTTTCTCAGAACGAACTTTGTCTGAGGCATAGCACCTTCAAATGCATCTACAACAAGTACAACACCATTCACCATCTTAAGAACACGTTCAACTTCTCCACCAAAGTCAGCATGTCCCGGTGTGTCAATGATATTGATCTTAACACCATTATAATGAACAGCGGTATTCTTGGAAAGGATTGTGATTCCACGCTCACGCTCGATATCATTAGAGTCCATGACACGTTCTTCTACTTCCTGATTCTCACGGAATACACCACTCTGTTTTAAAAGCTCGTCAACCAGAGTTGTCTTACCATGGTCAACATGGGCGATAATTGCAACATTTCTCACATCTTCACGTTTTGTTTTCATAATCTAAACACTCTTCCTTATTATAAAAAAATATTTATCTGTAACATAACTTCATTATTTTATCACAAAAAATGAAATTTACAAGAAAAAGTTTGAATTCGATTTTAAGTACGAAAAAGGTCGAATGTTTTTTCTGTAAAAAATAGTTCTATTTCATTACAATAAGACATACATTAGGTAATGACTTAAAATACCAGCCAGAGGAAGGGAGAATTATAAATTATGTCAGATAAGATTATTGAAAACAACCAGGTGACAGTTATTGGAGAGGTGGTATCAGAGTTTACATACAGCCATGAGGTCTTTGGAGAAGGTTTTTATATGGTAGAACTTCTTGTAAAGCGGTTAAGTAACTCTTGTGACCGGATTCCGGTCATGATATCAGAACGTCTCATTGACGTAACACAGGATTGCCGTGGAGAATATTTAATGGTGTCTGGTCAGTTCAGATCCTATAATCGTCATGAGGAGACAAAAAACAGACTGGTTCTTTCTGTGTTTGCGAGAGAAATAGAATTTATCGAGGAAGAACCGGATGGAGCAAGAACAAATCATATACTTCTTGAAGGATATATGTGTAAACGTCCGGTCTACAGAAAAACACCTCTTGGAAGAGAAATTGCAGATATTCTGCTGGCAGTGAACAGACCGTATGGTAAATCTGATTATATTCCATGTATCTGCTGGGGGAGAAATGCAAGATATGCTTCAAACTTTGATGTAGGGGAACATGTCAGAATATTCGGAAGAATCCAAAGCAGAGAGTATGTGAAGAAATTGTCAGAGACACAAACAGAGACAAGAATCGCATATGAGGTCTCCGTTAGTAAACTGGAGTGTGTGGAAGAATTCTAAGGGTGGATTGTTTCATTATTTAAAACTTTGTGAAAAGGATATCATATATTGAGATAACAACTCAAATGTGATATTCTTTTTTATATGATATTTCGGAAAATAAGAGTGTGATGAAAGAAAAAACAGGTAATGCTGATAGACAGTAGTTCTGAAAAATCATGGAATACTTGAGGTTTCATACAGGAGGAAGATACAGATGGTTAAGATATTAATGCACGGATGCAATGGAAAAATGGGACGCATGATCACAGAAATTGTGAAGAATGAAGAAGATGTAGTGATTGCGGCAGGCGTCGACAAGTTCACAGGAATTCCAAATGATTATCCGGTATTTGAAGAGATTACACAGTGTGATGTGGATGTAGATGTAGTGATTGATTTTTCCAATGCGGGAGCAGTGGATGAATTGTTAGATTACTGTGTGAAGAAGAGTCTTCCGGTTGTTCTTTGTACAACAGGGCTTTCAGACGAACAGTTAAAGAAGGTAGATGAGTGTTCTGAGAAGATTGCAGTTCTTAAGTCTGCGAATATGTCAATGGGAATCAACCTGTTACTGAAACTTTTGAAAGATGCTGCCAAAGTACTTGCACCGGCAGGCTATGATATTGAACTTGTTGAGAAACACCATAATCAGAAGCTGGATGCACCAAGCGGAACGGCACTTGCATTGGCAGACTCTATTAATGAAGTAATGGGAAATGAATACGAGTATGTATATGACAGAAGTCAGGTGAGAAAGAAGCGAGACGCAAAGGAAATTGGTATTTCAGCAGTTCGTGCAGGAACAATCGTAGGAGAACATGAGGTGATTTTTGCAGGAACAGATGAAGTGATTGAATTTAAACATACTGCATATTCAAGAAGCGTATTTGCCAAAGGTGCAGTTGAGGCAGGAAAGTTCCTTGCGGGACAGCCAGCCGGCATGTATGACATGGGGGATGTTATTCAGTTTTAGTACTGGATGAATAATAGCCGGTAAACCGGCGGGAACAAGATCCGGTAAATAGATCCCGGTAAGGGGAAGATTTCGGGTCTGGAGGAGATTGTGTATGAAAAATATGGAAAACCGTTATTTAGACAGGTTGTCGGATCTTTATCCGACAATTGCAGCTGCATCTACGGAGATTATTAATCTGCAGGCAATTTTGAACCTTCCGAAGGGGACAGAGCATTTTCTGACGGATGTACATGGAGAAGATGAAGCTTTTTCTCATGTTCTGAGGAATGGATCTGGTGCCGTGAGAAGCAAGATTGAAGATGTTTTTGGTAATACAATGAGTGTAAAGGACAAAAAAGCACTGGCAACATTGATTTACTATCCGAAAGCGAAGATGGAACAGGTGAAGCGGACGGAGTCGAATATGGATGACTGGTATCGAGTGAATTTGTATCGTCTGATAGAAGTAAGTAAGCGTGCAGCAAGTAAATATACAAGATCTAAAGTGAGAAAATCACTGCCGAAGGATTTCTCTTATGTGATCGAAGAATTGATTACCGAGAAAGCGGAAGTCAGTGACAAAGAGTCCTATTATAATGAAATTATTTCTACAATCATCAGGATCGGACGGGCAGAAGAATTTATTGCAGCAATTTCAGAACTGATCCAGCGTCTGGTTGTGGATCATCTGCATATTGTCGGTGATATTTATGACAGAGGACCGGGACCGCATCTTATTATGGATAAGCTGCTGAAATATCATTCTGTTGATATCCAGTGGGGAAACCATGATGTTGTATGGATGGGGGCAGCGGCCGGACAGTTGGGCTGCATTGCAAATGTGATCCGTATCTGCGCCAGATATGGAAACCTGGATATTATAGAAGATGGTTATGGTATTAACTTGCTTCCACTGGCTACATTTGCTATGAGAATGTACAAGGATGATCCATGCACCTGTTTTAAATTGAAAGGTACTGACAGACCGGAATCTGATGAGATGCAGATGAATCTGAGAATACATAAAGCGATTTCAATTATCCAGTTTAAAGTAGAAGGTCAGATTATAGAGAGGCAGAAAGGATTCCATCTGGAGAATCGTGCGTTACTGCATAAGATTGATTATCAGAAAGGTACGATTAATCTGGAAGGAAAAGAATATAAGCTTCTGGATACAAATTTCCCAACAATAGATCCAAAGAACCCATATAAACTGACTTCAGAAGAGGACGAAATTATGGATCGTCTGGTGCATGCTTTTGTGGGATGTGAAAAATTACAGGAACATATGCGCTTCCTTCTTGCGAAAGGTGGTTTGTATAAGGTATATAACAATAATCTGTTGTATCATGGATGTGTACCGTTAGATGCGAAGGGAAACCTGAAAGAAGTAGAAATTTTCGGAAAGAAATATCGTGGAAAGGCCTTGTATGATGTGTTGGAAAGTTATGTGAGAAAAGGATTTTTTGCATTGGATCCAAAGGAGCGGGAAGATGGAAAAGATACAATGTGGTATATCTGGTTACATCCGGACTCACCGTTATTTGGAAAGAACAAGATGGCTACCTTTGAAAGATATTTCCTTGCAGAGAAGGAAACACATATAGAAAAGAAAAATCCATACTATGCTCTGCTTGAAAATGAGACAGTTGTGGATAATATCATGATAGAATTTGGATTGGATCCAAAAGAGGATACACACATTGTAAATGGCCATGTGCCGGTTAAGAGAAAAGATGGCGAGAGTCCGATCAAGTGTAATGGTAAAGTAATGGTTATTGATGGGGGATTTTCAAGAGCATATCAGAAAGAAACCGGAATTGCAGGATACACGCTGGTTTATAATTCGTATGGATTACTTCTGGTAGCACATGAACCATTTGAGTCTACAGAAGCAGCAATTAAGAAGGAAAATGACATTCATTCAGAGACGGTAGTAGTGACCAGAGTGAACGAGAGACGTCTTGTTGGTGACACCGACGCTGGAAGGAAATTAAAAGAACAGATTAAAGATCTTGAATGGTTGCTGGCGTCGTACAGAAATGGTCAGATTATAGAAAAACTGTAAATAATTGTTTATGCTGATTATAGAGACGTAGAAAAACATATTTAGGACTGAAGATAGAAAGGATTACTAGAATGGAAAAAGACTTAAATCTTCCGGAAGGAACAGAAGTAACAGAACCGCTGAAAATCTATCTGAATGAGATTGGACAGATCCCTTTGCTGTCAGAAGAAGAGGAAAGAGACCTTGGGTGTAAAAGTGCTTCAGGAGATGAGGATGCAAGGAGAAAGCTGGAAGAGGGGAATCTACGCCTGGTGGTATCTCTCGCAAAACATTATACTGGAAGAGGGATTACACTCATGGATCTGATCCAGGAGGGAAATATTGGTCTCATGCATGCGGCAGAGAAATATGATTATACAAAGGAAAATCGATTTTCCACATATGCATCCTGGTGGATCAAAGAAGCAATGCAGCGGGCAATCGATCAGCAGTCACGAGAAATCCGTGTACCGGTTCATGTTGCAGAGAATATGAAGAAAGTACAGAAAATTTCAAAAGATCTTCAGCAGAAATTTGGAAGAGAGGCTACACCGGAAGAGATAGCAGCAGAGATGAAGGATAAATCACCGGAATTTGTAAAAGAGATTTTGTCATATCTTCAGAATCCGGTTTCACTGGAAACTCCGGTAGGAGAAGATGGGGAGAATAATCTTGGTGACATGGTTGAAGATAAGGATGCAACGACGCCGGAAGATGCTATGAATCAGCTTGTGCAAAAAGAAGAAGTACAGGAATTGTTAGAGTCTCTTAATGACAGAGAACGTCAGGTGATCCGCTTGAGATTTGGGCTGGAAGATGGAAAAACACATACGTTGGAAGAAATCGGTGATGAACTGAATGTGACAAGAGAACGCGTACGTCAGATTGAAGCCAGAGCGATGGAGAAACTTCGCAGCAAAGCGACAAAACTGTAAAAAATTTCTTTTGAATAAATATTGAAAAATTGCAGATAGTAAAGACACAATATTTATTTGAAAGGAAGACAAAAAATGAGGAGAATAAGAAAATTGCTTGTCTGTGTGATGTGCGTACTGATGCTTTGCAGTCTCGCTGGTTGTGGAAACAACACAGGAACAGCGAATGACAATCTCAATGATGCGACATCCGGTGAAAACCATGATGGAAGTGGAGAAAATGGTAATAATACCGGAAATAATGCGGGAGACCAGAATGGAGATAGTATCCTAGATGACGCGGTTGACGATGTAACGGATGGCGTGGATGATGTTACAGACGATATCACAAATGGTGTCGATGATGCAGCCGATGATCTGACGCAGGAGAATGGCGTGCAGAACAAGATGCAGAATAACGAGTGATCAATATGCCGTAGGCCGGAAACGGAACTGCGGCATTTTTCTAAAAGAAGGAGAGACAGGATGAGATTCAGACCATGTATTGATATACATAATGGAAAAGTGAAACAGATTGTCGGAGGCAGTCTGAAAGATGAAGGAAATCAGGCCAGCACAAACTTTACGTCAGAACTGGATGCAGCATGGTATGCAAGACAGTATCAGAAAGATCACCTGAAAAGCGGCCATATAATTCTTTTAAATCCAGTTGGATCAGAATACTACGAGGCGACGAAAAAGCAGGCGATGGGAGCTCTGGCGGCATACCCGGGTGGAATGCAGATCGGTGGAGGGATTACAGCTGAAAATGTAAAAGAGTACCTGGACGCCGGAGCAAGTCATGTGATCGTGACTTCATATGTGTTTCAAGACGGGATTTTTCATGAAGAGAGACTGCAGAAATTAGTAAATGCAGTTGGCAAAGAACATGTGGTTTTAGATCTTAGCTGCAGAAGAAAAGACGGTAAATTTTACGTGGTTACTGATCGCTGGCAGAAATTCACAGAACTTGCGCTGTCTCACGAAGTGTTAGATCAGCTTTCAGAATACTGCGATGAATTTTTGATCCATGGCGTAGATGTGGAGGGGAAAGGCGCCGGAATGGAAACGGAATTAGTAAGAATGCTTGGAAGCTGGGAAGGAATCCCAATCACATATGCCGGTGGAATCGGATCACTGGAAGATTTGGAAAGATTCCGAAAAGAGAGTGGCGGAAAGGTCGATTTTACAATTGGAAGTGCTCTTGATCTGTTTGGAGGGAAAATCCCATATGCAGAAGTTTGTAAATCCGCAGAATGTTAACACTCTATGAAGTTGTTGAATTCGCAGGCGGATAGTGATAGAATGTAGAACAGAGTGGAATTTCAGACCAAAATCAAAATTCAGAGAAGGAGTAATTGCGGAAATATGAATATTATAGAAAAGATTTTCGGAACTCACAGTGAGAACGAGCTGAAACGAATTTATCCGATCGTAGATCGCATCGAGGCACTGGGACCGGAGATGGAGGCGCTTTCAGACGAAGAACTTCGAGGAAAGACAAAAGAATTTAAAGAACGACTGAAAGAGGGAGAGACTCTGGATGATATCCTTCCGGAAGCATATGCTGTAGTAAGAGAAGGTGCTTACAGAAGTCTTGGAATGCGCCATTATAGAGTACAGTTGATTGGTGGTATCATCCTGCATCAGGGACGTATCGCAGAGATGAGAACAGGTGAAGGTAAGACTCTTGTGTCTACACTCCCTGCATACCTGAATGCCCTGGATGGAAAAGGCGTTCACATTGTCACAGTTAATGACTATCTGGCGAAACGTGATGCTGAGTGGATGGGAAAAGTACATGAGTTTTTAGGACTCAAAGTCGGTGTTGTTCTCAATGAGATGAACAATGACGAGAGACGAGAGGCTTATAATTGCGATATTACTTATGTAACGAATAATGAACTTGGATTTGATTATCTGAGAGATAACATGGTTATCTATAAAGAACAGCTGGTTCAGAGAGGATTGCATTATGCAGTTATCGATGAGGTCGATTCCGTTTTGATTGATGAGGCCAGAACACCTTTGATCATTTCCGGACAGAGTGGAAAGTCTACAGCTCTGTATGAAGCCTGTGATGTTCTTGCAAAACAGCTGGAACGCGGTGAGGCAAGCGGTGAGTTTTCCAAGATGAATGCCATCATGGGAGAAGAAATCGAAGAGACTGGTGATTTCATTGTTGATGAGAAAGAGAAGACAGTTAACCTGACAGAAGATGGTGTGAAGAAAGTAGAGAAGTTCTTCCACATCGAAAACCTTGCTGATCCGGAGAATCTGGAAATCCAGCATAATATTATCCTTGCGCTCAGAGCACACAATCTGATGTTCCGTGATCAGGATTATGTTGTAACTCCGGATGGTGAAGTTATGATCGTCGATGAGTTTACAGGACGTATCATGCCGGGACGTCGTTACTCTGATGGTCTGCATCAGGCAATTGAGGCGAAGGAACATGTGAAGGTAAGAAGAGAGAGTAAGACTCTGGCAACAATCACATTCCAGAACCTGTTTAATAAGTATGACAAGAAGAGTGGTATGACAGGTACTGCGATCACAGAGGAAAAAGAGTTCCGTGATATTTATGGAATGGACGTTGTTGAAATTCCGACAAACAAGCCGGTACAGAGAGTGGATCTTGAGGATGCTGTTTATAAGACAAAGAAAGAAAAATACGAAGCAGTTGTAGAAGCTGTGAAAGAAGCGCATGCAACAGGACAGCCGGTGCTGGTAGGTACAATTACGATTGAAGTATCCGAACTTCTCAGCAAGATGCTGAAGAAAGAGGGAATCAAGCACAATGTATTGAATGCAAAGTATCATGAGCAGGAGGCTGCAATCGTAGCCGATGCCGGACTTCATGGAGCTGTAACAATCGCAACCAATATGGCTGGCCGTGGTACTGATATCAAGCTGGATGATGATGCGCGTGCGGCAGGCGGTCTGAAAATTATCGGCACAGAGAGACATGAATCCCGTCGTATTGACAATCAGCTGCGTGGACGTTCCGGACGTCAGGGAGATCCAGGAGAGTCCAGATTCTACATTTCTCTGGAAGATGATCTGATGCGACTGTTCGGTTCAGAAAGACTGATGGGAATTTTCAATACACTTGGTGTAGAAGACGGTGAGCAGATTGAACATAAGATGCTTTCAAGTGCAATTGAGAAAGCACAGAAGAAGATTGAGAGCAATAACTTTGGTATTCGTAAGAATCTGTTGGAGTACGATCAGGTAATGAACGAGCAGAGAGAGATTATTTACGAAGAGAGACGCCGTGTTCTTGATGGAGAAAGCATGCGTGATACAATCTACAGCATGATTACAGAATATGTGGAAAATATGACAGATCGTTTCGCTTCTACAGAGGCAGATCCGGAAGAGTGGGATATCAAAGGATTGGATGTGAATCTTCACAATGTGATTCCACAGCTTCAGCTTCCATCTGAGAAGGAATGCCAGAGTATGAGTCAGAAGGAGTTAAAGCATCTTCTGAAAGAACGTGGAGTGAAGGCTTATGAGAACAAAGAAGCAGAGTTCCCGGAGGCAGAGCAGCTTCGTGAAGTTGAGCGTGTTGTACTTCTGAAAGTGATTGATGCAAGATGGATGGATCATATCGATGATATGGATCAGCTGCGTCAGGGAATCGGTCTTCAGGCTTATGGACAGAGAGATCCACTGGTAGAGTACAAGATGACAGGATATGAGATGTTCGGTGAAATGACAAATGCAATCGCTGAAAACACGATCCGTACATTATTCCACATTAAGGTTGAGCAGAAAGTGGAGAGAGAAGAGGTTGCAAAAGTAACCGGAACAAACAAAGATGACAGCGCAGTCCGTGCACCGAAAAAACGCGAGGAGAAGAAGATTTATCCAAACGATCCATGCCCGTGTGGAAGTGGAAAGAAGTACAAACAGTGCTGTGGAAGAAAGATTAAATAATCTGTAACTGTTCAGAGCCAAGCAAAATTTCATAAAACAGATGTAAAATGCTTGCATT
>ERZ773103.3281-NODE-3281-length-13482-cov-7.483280_pt1 | contig 13482 bp, 9 predicted proteins | sample MGYA00511118_ERZ773103 | MGnify/ENA primary metagenome ERZ773103 (study PRJEB29015, sample SAMEA2737821) | human gut metagenome | biome: human gut; feature: human-associated habitat; material: faeces | place: China | collected 2012 ... | reverse complement strand
GGAGGAAAATGAAGAACTGACAGGATTTGAAAATGAAGAAATTCTTGCGGAGTATCAGATTTATAAAACGCCGGGCTATGTGTATATGAAGGGAAACGTACAGATTTACAGCGCCGGGAAGCAGGCTGCAGATATCAGTGCTTTCCCGGAAGGAATCGCTGTTGCGGTGGGGAGTGAGGAGGATGTACCGGATATCTGTCCGGATCAGACGATTGATAAAGTATTCACAATTGAAAATCTGACTTCTTTTTACCGTTTTAAACAGGAACACAGTCTGGTGATCTATCTTGGCGGTTATCATGATCGCAGCAGACGAAATCTGCTGATGCAGATTTATCAGAAATTGCCGGATGCACAATATTATCATTTTGGAGATTTGGATGCAGGCGGATTTTATATTTTAGAACACTTGAAAAGAAAAACAGGGATCCCATTTCAAATGTTTCAAATGGACATTGAAACATTGAAAAAGTATGAGGATTATGCGAAGCCATTGACAGAAAATGACAAAAAGCGGTTGATGCAGTTAGAAAAAATGGAACTGCCGGACGAAGAGAGAAAACTCATCACTTATATGTTACAAAAAGGAATAAAGCTGGAACAGGAATGTATTTCCGAATCCCAGTAAGGAGCATAGATCATGTGGAAACTAAAACAGATTTTTGATGGAGAATACGGCTGCGAAGAGCGGCAGCCGGGAGAAAAAGAAAAATGTCTTGTGATTCTCGTAAATGAAGAGGGAGAAGAAAAGACATTTGAGGCGAATGAGGACTGGATTGCGGCAATCGAAAAACTGTCAGCAAATCCGCTCATGAAAATAATTATCAGTAAGCCGATGGCGAAAGACTGTCCGTACAAAAAGATCGTGGTGGAGAAGAAAGGCGATGGCTATCAGGCGGCAAAGTATACAGAGAAACAGGTGTTTCACGATAATTTTGGCGCAGAAGATCTGCAGGGCTACTTGATGGAAGCCATACATGATACATTCCTGCAGGTAAATGCATGGGATGAGAAAAAAGAATACAGCCTTCTGATCTCAAAGAAAGGTGCGGTGACACTCAGGGCGAAAGCTTCAAAGGAAGCACCAGACACGGTCACAGAGCATAACCGGAAGAAAAATTACATTTTGGAGGAGGGACAGGTGATCCCGCCGCTGGTGGACATGGGTATTTTTACCCAAGAGGGAAAAGTGGTAAAGTCCATGTATGATAAGTTCCGCCAGATCAACCGTTTTATCGAGATGATCGATGATGCGATCCGGGAATATAAAGGTGAGGAAATACACATCATTGATTTCGGATGCGGAAAGTCTTACCTGACTTTTATCATGTATTATTATTTTACAGAGATCCGGCACATGAAAGTGCAGATGCTTGGACTCGACCTGAAAAAAGATGTCATCGAAAAATGCAACCGGGCGGCGGAGAAATATGGCTATGACGATCTGCGCTTTGAGCTAGGTGACATCAATGGATTTCAGACGCCGTTTGACGTGGATATGGTCGTGACGCTTCATGCCTGTGATACTGCGACTGATTTTGCACTCTATAATGCAATCACATGGAATGCAAAAATGATTTTTTCCGTACCATGCTGTCAGCATGAGGTGAATAAGCAGATCCAGAGTGAGGATTATTCCCTGCTCACAAGATATGGCATTATCAAAGAGCGTTTTTCAGCGCTGACAACAGATGCGATCCGGGCGAATCTTTTGGAGTGCTGCGGATACAAAACCCAGCTGCTGGAATTTATTGACTTTGAACACACACCGAAAAACATTTTGATCCGTGCGGTCCGCCGCCCGGTCTTACCGTCCTCTGCGAAGAAAAAATATTTAGCGGAAGTGGAAAACATGTGCAGGGAATTTCACTTAGAGCCAACCCTGTATACATTATTGCGGAACGATTGCAAAGTATGATAGTATAAATGGAGCAGAAAACACAAAGGAGCGCAGGTATGGAAGATATTTTAGCAGCATTTCCGGATAGAGAAACATTTGACCGTTACTGGGAGGAAAATTATGTTCCGGTAACCTATGAGGATGTAAAAGAGGCATTTGAGGATTTCGTGACCTCCGCAGGCGGACACATCTTTTTGTCCGATTACGAGGAGGGTGGATGCATTTCCAAAGAGGATTTTAAGGACAATCTTTCCCAGGAGGCGCAGTTTGCCTTTCAGGATGGTCTGACGGAAGTATTTTATGACAAAAACCCGGATTTATATGAGACAGCCTTTGCTATTTTTGAGGAGGCACAGATGTCTGGAAATCAGGATGTAAATGTGGCAGTTACGTTTCATGAAACATTTAACCGCCTGTATGCAGAGTTTTTAGATCGTTTATTTGAAGAGAAAGGCAGTATATGGCAACGTTAGGAATTCCACAGAATACCATAGAGGTTTTACAGAAATATAATTTTAATTTTCAGAAGAAGTTTGGACAGAACTTTCTGATCGATACGCATGTGCTTGAGAAGATCATTGAGGAGTCCGGAATCACAAAGGATGATTTTGTTTTGGAGATCGGACCTGGAATCGGTACAATGACGCAGTATCTTTGCGAGAATGCAAGAGAAGTGGCGGCAGTGGAGATTGATAAAAATCTGATCCCGATCCTGGCAGACACACTCAGCGCATACGACAATGTGGAAGTCATCAATGATGATATTTTAAAAGTAGATATTAATAAGCTGGCAGAGGAAAAAAATGGAGGAAAGCCGATCAAAGTTGTGGCAAATCTTCCATATTATATAACGACACCGATCATTATGGGGTTATTTGAGAAGCATGTGCCGTTAGAGAGTATTACCGTTATGGTTCAGAAAGAGGTTGCAGAACGGATGCAGACAGGTCCCGGCAACAAAGATTATGGAGCCTTATCACTGGCCGTTCAGTACTACGCAGAGCCTTATATAGTAGCAAATGTACCACCAAATTGCTTTATGCCGAGACCGAAAGTCGGATCTGCGGTCATTCGTCTGACTTGTCACGAAAAACCACCGGTGGAGGTACGAGATGAGAAGTTGATGTTTGATATTATCAGAGCATCATTTAATCAGAGGCGTAAGACATTAGTCAATGGACTTAATAATTCTCCTGTTTTAGATTTTTCAAAGGAAGAGATCTTGCAGGCTGTGGAAAGTCTGGGGAAAGGAGCTGGAGTCAGAGGCGAAGCATTGTCATTGGAAGAATTTGCTGCTCTTAGTAACGCATTGAGTGAAAAGAAGTAGAAAGGATGATGTGAATGACAGCAGTAAGAGAAAACGTATTATTTAACATTACCCCGGAGATTGAACATTTTGCAGCATTGTGTGACAAGAACAATGCAATTGATAAGGAATTGTATAGCAAGTACGAAGTAAAGAGAGGCCTCAGAGACGTTAATGGAAAAGGTGTACTTGCAGGACTTACCAATGTATCCGATGTATGTGCCAAGAAGATCGTGAATGGAGAAGAAGTTCCGTGTGCCGGAAACCTGTATTATCGAGGTTATAATATCAAAGATCTGGTCGGTGGATTTTTGCAGGATGATCATTTTGGATTTGAAGAGATTGCGTATTTGTTATTGTTTGGAGAACTTCCGAATGAGAAAGAACTGGCGATGTTCCATGAGACACTGGTGGAGAGACGAACTCTGCCGCCGACATTTGTCCGTGATGTTATTATGAAAGCACCGAGTAAGGACATGATGAACAGTTTGTCCAGATCAATCCTCAGTTTATATACTTACGATGAGAAAGCTGATGATACATCGATTCCAAATGTGCTGAGACAGTGTCTGAATCTGATCAGTCAGTTTCCGATGTTGATGGTCTATGGTTATAACGCATATAACTACAGGCAGGGCGAAGATATGTTTATTTATGCTCCGTCACCGAAACTTTCAACAGCTGAAAATATTCTGATGATGCTCAGGGAAGATCGCCAGTATACCAAGTTAGAAGCCAAGATCTTAGATATGGCGCTGGTGCTTCATATGGATCACGGCGGAGGTAATAATTCGACATTTACAACGCACGTAGTAACCTCTTCGGGAACAGATACGTATTCGACGATCACTGCGGCAATGGCATCCTTAAAGGGACCAAAGCATGGTGGAGCGAACATCAAAGTGACGCAGATGTTTGATGATATGAAGGTCAAGGTAAAAGACTGGACGAACGAGGCGGAAGTCAGACAGTATTTGTATGATCTGCTGGATAAGAAAGCCTTTGACAAGAAAGGTCTGATCTATGGAATGGGTCATGCAATCTACTCGGTATCTGACCCAAGAGCGGAGATCTTCAAACAGTTTGTGGAGCGTCTGGCACGCGAAAAAGGCTGTGAGGAAGAATATGCACTTTATGAGATGGTAGAGCATCTGGCACCGGAAGTGATTGCAGAGCGCAGAAAGATGTACAAAGGTGTTAATGCCAATGTGGATTTCTACAGCGGTCTGGTATACAGCATGCTTGGTCTGCCGGGATCTCTTTATACGCCGATTTTCGCGACGGCACGTATCGTCGGTTGGAGTGCACATCGTCTGGAAGAATTAAAAAATGTAGATAAAATCATACGTCCGGCGTATAAACCGCTGGCACCATACAAAGAATATGTACGGATGAAAGACAGGGATTAATATGAGAAAAAATGCGTTTCATTATTCGTCCACAGATGGACAGACGACGATTCACGGAATCGAATGGATTCCGGATGGTGATGTAAAAGGCATTCTACAGATCTGTCATGGGATGGTAGAATACATTGACCGCTATGATGAATTTGCCAGATATATGACGGAGCAGGGATTCTATGTAGTGGGGCATGATCATCTGGGCCATGGAAAATCTGTGCGAAGCGAAGAACATTACGGACATTTTCCGGAGAAGAATGGAAATAAATATGTAATCGGTGATATCCATAAGTTGCGAAGACATACCGAAGATAAATATCCAGATGTGCCATATTTTATGTTGGGGCACAGTATGGGATCATTTTTGCTCAGACAGTATCTGACGATGTATGCAGATGGCCTTGCAGGAGCTGTGATCATGGGAACAGGATATCAACCTTATCCGGTTCTGGCGTTTGGCCAACTGATCTGCAAAATGATTGCAGGTGTCAAAGACTGGAAATTCCGCAGTGAATTTGTCAATGGGTTGAGCTTTGGAGCGTTTAACAAAAAGTTTGAGCCGAGTGAGACGGGCTCTTCGAAAGACTGGGTATGTTCTGATCCGGAGAAACTGGATGAATATATTCGAGATCCTCTCTGTAGTTTTGTATTTACGGTAGGCGGATATTATCAGATGTTCGAGGGCATGAAGGTACTGACGAAGAAACAGGCACTTGAGAGAATGCCAAAAGATCTTCCGATATTCTTTGTAGCGGGAGAGGATGATCCGGTAGGAAGTTTCGGAAAGAATGTAAGAAAGGTATATCATCAGTATAAGACTCTCGGCATGAGAGATGTAAGTATTCATCTATATGAAGGTGATCGCCATGAGATATTAAATGAGACCGACAGAGAAAAGGTCTATGCAGATATCAGCGAATGGATATTAACAAAAATGAAATAAAAAGATACAACAAAAAACCCTCTGTTTACAGAGGGCTTTTTGTTTGCTTTTATAGTTATCTAAAGGAATGAGAGTAAAGTATGCACCAGTCAACCTGGTGTTAACTTTATGAGGGGGAGATAGTTCATTAACTATCTTGATATTAGTATAGAATGGAAATATGTACAAAATATGTTAAAATCCTAAAAGAAAAAGAAAATATCTTAATAAATTCTTAACAAGCGAATTTCATAATATCTTAATAATTTGAACGAAAAGGTCTTAAGATTTATTCGCTATTCTTGTATAGTAAGAGGAGAGGTGATAAAAGATGGAAAAGATATTAGTTTGTGATGATGATAAAGAGATCGTAGAGGCGATTGAGATATATCTGATGCAGGAAGGATATGAAGTAAAAAAGGCATATGACGGAGAAGAAGCACTTCAGATATTACAGAAGGAACATATAGATCTTCTGGTAATAGATGTCATGATGCCACGGCTGGATGGTATCCGAGCAACGCTTAAGATCCGGGAGAAGAACAATATGCCGATCATTATTTTGTCGGCAAAATCAGAAGATGCGGATAAGATTCTCGGACTGAACATTGGTGCCGATGACTATATGACCAAGCCATTTAACCCACTGGAATTAGTAGCAAGAGTAAAGTCGCAGCTGCGCAGATATACAAAACTTGGAAGTACGGTTGAGTGTGAAAATCAGAATATGTATACAACTGGCGGACTGGTGATGGATGATGACCGGAAGATGGTAACGGTAGATGGGGAGCCGGTCAGACTTACTCCAATCGAATATAACATTTTACTGCTACTTATGAAGAATCAGGGGAAAGTATTTTCAATTAACCAGATTTATGAAAGGATCTGGAATGAGGATGCATTTGGAGTGGATAATACGGTGGCGGTACATATCCGGCATATTCGGGAGAAGATCGAGATCAATCCAAAGGAACCGAGATATCTGAAAGTTGTGTGGGGTGTAGGATATAAAGTCGAAAAAATATAAAATGGGGTGAATGTATGAAGAAATGGTATAAGACCAATCTGGCAAAAGCGACATTGGTTTCACTGGCGATTATTTTGCCAATGCTTGCCGTGTGGAGTCTGTCTGTCTTGTATAATGCGTCGGCATTGGATGACACGTTGCTATCCGGGCATCAGAAAAGTTATGAAGAGAGCCGTGCGTTTGAGTCGACACTGCAACTGGCGGCATCCGATACGGTTGAATATGTGAAGGCGAAGAGCGAATTAGAAATAGACGGGAAATATGATCCGAATCAGAAAATAGATATTATTAATCTGTATGATAATGGTACGTTTTATGATGAAAAGAACTCCTCGGGGTTAGTGTATACAGTGAAACAGCTTGCAGATTGGGGAGACGAGTGGAATCGAAGTGGAAATAATGAAGAAGATAATTCGATTGTTGTTTGTCAGAAACCGGATAAAACTTATTACTATTATTATCTGAGTGATTTTAAGGAACTGATAGATTCACAGAAGCTCCGTGTGGAACTGAATCTGGATGAAGAAAGTACCGCTACATTTTTACAGAGTCTGGAAGACGGAGTTTACAGTTCGAGTTATATCGGCAGTGGTACACTGATCAAAAATGAAAAAGGTAATACAGAATATGTAGATTGTTGGACATTTGGGGAAGGACGAAAGGGGACATTCCCGCCGGAAGGGTATGATACTCTTTTGGACGCTGTGAATCAGAACAAAGCGCTGAATGGAAAACTGTCAAAAGTGTATACTTGCCTGGAGAATGCAGGATATTTTATGTCCAGTGAAAGAGAAAGTTATCAGAATCCATCGGAGCAGTGGAAAGAGGGAAATACGAATTACAAATATTTGTATTTAAATGCCAAAAAGCAGACGGTATATACGAACAACAGTGCCTGGTCTGATTATGAGAAAGCTGCGGGTTTACTGTCTGGGCTTGAGAATAAAGATACGAAGAAACCAGACAATTTAAAATATATTATTGTAAGAAATACCCGTGATGGATTTGTGACGAATATGGATAGAACCCTGGATGTAGAAGTCTGGCAGGAGATTGTAAGCGGACTATCCTTAGGAAAAGGTGATGTTTTCCTAGCGGCGGTCGATACTTCTTATCCGGTGCAGGATATCTTTCAGGAAAACAGGAAAGCTTATGAGCAGTATTCTCCGTATGTAGGATTGGCGGAAGCCGGGCTGTTAGTGTCAGTAGTCGGATATATAGTATGCCTGATATGGCTTACCATGATCGCAGGAAGAAAGATAGCAGAAGAGGGCGTGCATTTGAATGGATTTGACAGATGGAAAACAGAGATTGCTGCAGGGATTGTATTTGTGTCATGGTTTTTATGGACGTATCTGGCAGCAGTAGTATGGTCATCTATCCGACAAAATACATCTTATCTGACAGATGGAACGCTCAGGTATTATGCAGATGGATTAAAAGGAAACGAGATCTTTATTTTTATCCTATATGCAGGTGGGACAGCAGTTTTCTTTATATTTGGCTATCTGAGTCTGGTGCGCAGGATTAAGGGAAGAACTTTCTGGAAAAATAGTATCTTAAGAATGATGTGTAATGGTCTCAAAAAATGTGGAAAACAACTGGTGATTTTCTGGAAAGGGCGGAAAACTATCTGGAGGACATTGCTGGCTTGTATAGGATTATTTTTCCTGAATTTGCTGGGAATAGCTTCCGAAGGTGTCTTGGTGCCGGTAATACTGGCGGCGGATGCATTTGCATGTTATTACTTATGTAGAAAAGCCATGGCAGAAGATAAGATCCAGACTGGAATCAAGAGAATCGCTGGTGGTGAAGTCGGATACAAAATCCCTTTGCAGGGATTAAAGGGAGACGCGAAAGAGACAGCTGCGGCAGTTAATCATATTGGAGAAGGGATGAATGTTGCACTGGAAAACAGCATGAAGAGTGAACGTCTGAAGACGGATCTGATTACCAACGTATCCCATGATATTAAGACACCGTTAACATCGATCATCAATTATGTAGAACTTCTGAAACAGGAGAATTTTGAAGATCCAAAGATTCAGAGATATCTTGAGATATTAGATGAAAAGTCACAGAGACTAAAGATTCTGACGGAGGACGTGGTAGAAGCATCCAAGGTAAGCTCCGGAAATATTACACTGGAATATAGTAATATTAACTTAGTAGAGATGATTCAACAGACCAGTGGCGAATTTGCAGAGAAGTTTGGGGCAAGACATTTGACGGAAGTTATGGCTATGCCGGAAAATCCGGCCATTATCCGGGCAGACGGAAGAAGACTCTGGAGAGTTTTGTCAAATATTTATAATAATGCGGCAAAATATGCAATGCCGGAGACAAGAGTGTATGCAGATCTGCAGGTGATAGCGGGTTATGCGGTGTTCAGCTTGAAGAATATTTCAGAACAGCCATTAAATATCCCGGCAAATGAACTGACGGAGCGTTTTATCAGAGGTGATGTTTCGAGAAGTACGGAAGGAAGCGGACTGGGATTATCCATTGCGGAATCTCTGACGAAAATGCAGGGAGGAACGTTTGGATTATACCTGGATGGAGATCTTTTTAAAGTAACGATTTCATTTCCATTGGTGTAGAGAACAGGAATTTTAATAACTTAATAAGACAGAATTGCTGAATTAGGCGGGTGCGGTCTTGCGCATCCGCCTAAAAAACATTAGAATAGTAGTATTATGAATGAATTAAGACAATTATTACAAGAAAATCTAAATATAGAATTAATTTCTGCAATACTCAGCAATCCGCGCAATAAGGATGGTGCGACCAAGGTTAAGGTGCGTCCGCTTATGAAAAATGAAAAACTTTTGTTTCAGTTGGAGGTCTTTCAGAACAACCAGGCATTTCATAAGAATGCAGAGGCGGGCGAGGCAGTTTCTCTGATCTTGGAACATATGAAGAATATGAAGCAGATGCAGTTAGAGACCAGACATGATCTGTATACAGTGCTGATCAGTAAGAAAGGAAAGGTGACTATTAAGCACAAGGTACAGAAATGTGAGAAGGCGGCAGCAGATTTCAGTCATAACAGAAAGAAACGTTATGTCTTAGAAGAAGGCATTCCGGTTCCGTTCTTGCAGGATCTTGGAGTTATGACTACAGATGGAAAAATCATACATTCCAGATTTGATAAGTTTAAGCAGATTAATCGTTTCCTGGAGTTTATTGAAGATATTCTTCCGCAGTTAGAGAAAGGAAGAGAACTTACGATTTTGGATTTCGGTTGCGGAAAGTCTTATCTGACATTTGCGATGTATTATTATCTGCATGAATTAAAATCTTACGACATTCGTATCATAGGATTGGATCTGAAAAAGGATGTCATCAGACATTGTAATGAACTCAGTGAAAAATATGGTTATGAGAAGTTGAAGTTTTTAGAGGGAGACATTGCAGATTATACAGGTGTGAATCAGGTGGATATGGTGGTGACACTTCATGCCTGTGATACAGCGACGGATTACGCACTGGCAAAAGCAGTTGGCTGGAATGCGAAGGTGATCCTTTCTGTTCCGTGTTGTCAGCATGAACTAAATCGTCAGATTAAGAATGATGTTCTGGCACCAGTTCTGAAATATGGTCTGATAAAAGAACGGATGGCGGCGCTTGTGACAGATGCGCTGCGTGCGGAATATCTGGAGAGGGAAGGATATGAAACACAGGTCCTGGAATTTATAGATATGGAGCATACACCGAAGAATATCCTGCTGCGTGCAGTGAAAACCGGAAAAAAGGGAGAGAATGCAGACGCGATCAGAGCTTGTGAGGAGGCGTTAGGGGTATCGCCGACACTGGGCAGATTGCTGGATGAGAGATAAGTAAGCGACGAGTTGAGAAGAGGATGTATAGATGAAGATTAAGAAATATTTGATAGAAGGCGGTGTGCTGGCGGTCATATTTGTAGTGGCTGTGGCGGTATTCAGTTTTCTGACGAATAAGGGGAATGACAGTATGACGGCGGATATGAGCTCAGCAACATTGCCGCAGGTGTCATTTTCATACAATGGATATAATTTGAATGTATTGCCTGGTTATGTACAGGAGATGGATATTGTCTCTATGAGGGATACCATTACTCCGGTGACCGACGGCAAGTTGACAGTTAACATTTCCGATTATGGAAATGAGATAAAGAGCCTGGATTATCAGGTATATACACTGGATGGGAAGAAACAGTTAAAAGAAGCTGTGATTAAGAATCCGGGAGAATCTGCCGATCTGGAATTGGGAAATACGAGCTCGAAAAAGTCAGATTCGGAAAATACAGATGAATCTGAAAATAGTGTAATGAGTGAGGAACGCGTGCTCAAACTTACGCTGATGAAGTCCGATGGAAGTCTCGTTTATTATTATACGAGAATTCGGGATGCGCAAGATACCGGTGTATTAAAGTGTCTGGATTACACGAACAAATTTCATGAGAGTGCATTTTCAAAGGAAGATGACGGAACAATCAGCGGTGCATTAGAGACAGGATCGGTTGGGGATGATTCGACATTTCAGTACGTTAATATCAACTCCAGCTATAATCAGGTGACTTGGGGCAAATTAAAACCGGAGCTTACCAACGGTATGCGTTGGAATGTAAAAGAAATTACAGAGAATTATACTTCGGTACAGCTTGAGTATCAGGTGAATTGCAAAGGCGAGGAGAATGATACGGATCTGTATAATGTAAAAGAATTTTTCAGAGTGCGTTATGCATCGGATTCTAAGCAAACGTATCTGCTTGACTATGAGCGGACGATGGATCAGGTATTTGATCCGACAAAACAGGTGCTGAGTGAAAAAGGAATTTTGCTTGGAATCACTTCCTCAGATGTGCAGTATCAGGTGAATAAGACTGGAACGATCGTGTCGTTTGTAGCAGCGGATGAGTTGTGGACATATAATAAAAAGACAGATGAATTGTCGAAAGTCTTTAGTTTTGCGGATTCAGAGAAGACGGATATCCGAAATCTGAACCCGAAGCATGAGATTAAGGTTTTGGATATCGATAAAACCGGTAATACAACATTTGCAGTATATGGTTATATGAATCGCGGAGAGCATGAAGGAGAAGTGGGAGTTGCAATCTATTACTTTGATATTTCCAAAAACTCTGTAGATGAGCGTGTATTCATATCCAGCCAGAAATCTTATGAAAATGTCGATCAGGAATTGGGAAAACTCGTATACTATAACATTGATGAAAATACATTATATGCAATGGTAAGTGGAGTATTGTATGATTACAATGTAACCTTTGATGATAAGAAAGCGGTAGTTGAAAATTTAAGTGATGGTCAGTATGTAGTATCTTCAGACAGCAGTCTGGTGGCTTATCAGGCAGAAGGGGATTTAAATAGTGCAACGCAGATCACGGTGATGAATCTTTCGAGTGAAAAGACACAGACAGCTAAATGCGAAGCCGATGAATGTATCCGTCCGTTAGGATTTATAAAGACAGACTTTGTATATGGTGTGGCGAAGACCGCAGATATCGGTAAGAGTGCTTCCGGTGAAGACATTGTGCCAATGTATAAAGTGGAGATCATGAACCAGAGTGGCGAGATCGTAAAAACCTATTCCGTAGATGGCTCTTATGTATTAGGTGCTACATTTGAGGGCAATATGATTACACTTAGCCGTGCAACGAAAAATGGTGACACTTATGTATCCACTTCTCCGGATTATATTACGAACAACGAGGAGAAAAAAGAGAGTAATATCAGTCTGGATACTTATGTTACAGATCTGAAAGAAACGCAGGTGCGCCTGACGTACAATGATGGAATCGAGGATAAGAATCCGAAAGTTTTAAATCCGAAACAGGTACTGTTTGAAAATCCGGTGACGGTATCATTTGATGATGAGACTGCGGGCGATAAATATTATGTATATGCTTACGGAACACTCCAGGGAATCTATGATAAGGCGGGAACGGCTATTGCACAGGCTGATAAATACAGCGGTGTGGTAGTAGGTTCGGATCAGGGATATGTCTGGGAGCGTGGAAACAGAGACCTGTCTTATAGCATAGACAGTGACGACGAACAGGTGAAGAATCTAAGAGAACGCTTGAAAAATGGAGAGTCACCGGTGGATGCGATCAGTGCGATGAACAATAAGAAATCATTAGATCTGACGGGATGTACTGTTGAAGAATTACTGTATGTGATCAATCAGGGAAATCCGGTCGTGGCGATGTTGGATTCGACGAGTTCTGTAATGCTGATCGGTTATACGGACAGCGATGTCACATATATGGATATTTCCAGTGGAGAGACGGAAGATATTACGTATGATGATCTGAACGCGAAGACAGCTGGAAGTGGACACACATATGTGGGATTTCAGAAATAAACAGACAGTTATTTTACAAAGCAATAAAAAAGATACCTGGGAAATGAATGAGCGTTTCTCAGGTATCTTTTTTGTATAATGTCTTATTGTAATCTGTTGCGTTTATACAGCAAAGACAGTTTTTGAATACTTTCTTAATGCATAATATAATACCAATCCCAATACTTCGCAGGATACGATCTCGCCGATACCTACTGTACACATCATAAGCGGAATCGGAAGGGTAACGCCATATCCGAACCGAAGCACGAACGGAACGATGATAGCATTTGTAACGACCGGTGGCAGAGCTGCAATCCAAGGTTTGGTACCGCGGAGCTTGTAAGTAAGAGCTGCACCGAGTAAAGTTGCGATACTTCCGAAAATGATATCCGGTAAAATAGCTCCTCCAAGGATATTACCAATCAGACAACCAACTAATAAGCCTGGAACAGCAGCCGGTGTGAAAATAGGAAGTATTGTAAGGGCTTCTGAGATTCGAATCTGAACCTCTCCAAAAGAAAATGGTGCAAATACATAAGTCAGCACCACGTAGATGGCAGCAATCATGGCTGCCTG
>ERZ773103.3278-NODE-3278-length-13495-cov-4.347991_pt1 | contig 13495 bp, 10 predicted proteins | sample MGYA00511118_ERZ773103 | MGnify/ENA primary metagenome ERZ773103 (study PRJEB29015, sample SAMEA2737821) | human gut metagenome | biome: human gut; feature: human-associated habitat; material: faeces | place: China | collected 2012 ... | reverse complement strand
GCTTTATGGGTTCAGGAAAGACACGAGTTGGAAAGAGACTGGCGAAGGACCTGGGGCTTCCGTTTATTGACGTGGACAGACTGATCGTGAAAAAAATGAACATGTCAGTAAAGGAGGTATTTGAACGCTTTGGAGAAGCATTTTACCGTGCGCTGGAGACTATGGCAGTCAAGGAACTGTCCACAGACAGCGAACGGAAGGTGATCTCTGTAAGTGCGGGATTGCCTCTTCAGGAGCAGAACCAGAAATATCTCCAGAGTATGGGAACGATCATCTATCTGAAGGGATCTGCTGCAACGTTGATCAAACGTCTGGAAGGAAGTAACAATCCCACATTGGAAGGAACTGAGAATAAAGAAGAGAAGATCAAGAAACTTCTGAAACAGAGAGATCCGGTTTATGAGAAGTTTGCGGACATTAAAGTTGTCACAGGAGTGAAGCCTTTTGATGAACTGATCGCAGAAATTGAAGAAAAATTGAAGGCTTAAACAAAAAAACAGTTGAAAAATGGCAAAAGGTATTATAGAATAATCCATAGCGAAAAAGAACCGCATATATTAAGGAGGAAATATTTATGATTTCAGCAGGTGATTTCAAAAATGGTATCACACTTGAAATTGATGGAAACGTATGTCAGATCGTTGAATTCCAGCATGTAAAACCAGGAAAAGGCGCAGCCTTTGTAAGAACAAAATACAAAAATATCATTACAGGATCTGTAGTAGAGAAATCTTTCCGTCCTACAGAGAAATTCCCGGCAGCACGTATTGAGCGTGTAGATATGCAGTATCTGTATCAGGATGGTGGTTTATACTACTTCATGAACACAGAGACATATGACCAGGTAGGCCTTACTGAGGAGCAGGTTGGAGATTCTCTGAAATTCGTTAAGGATAATGAGATGGTTAAGGTTTGCTCTCATAATGGCGAAGTATTTGCTATCGAGCCGCCACTCTTCGTAGAGCTTGAGGTTATCGAGACAGAGCCAGGATTCGCTGGAAACACAGCACAGGGTGCTACCAAACCGGCAACTGTTGAGACAGGTGCACAGGTTCAGGTTCCGCTGTTCGTAAACCAAGGCGACAAACTGAAAATCGATACAAGAACAGGAGAGTATCTCTCACGTGTATAATGCGATACATTAAAAAACCCGCGTAAGCGGGTTTTTTTTAATACATTTATCCTTCTTTAAGATTTTTCAGAAACTGGCTGGGTGACATTCCTTCGTGGGATTTAAATACCCGGCTGAAATAAAAAGCATCGGAGAATCCTACCATTTCGGCCACATCTTTGGTGAGGATATCAGGATTGTTCTGCATTAATGTCTTTGCCATTTTCAAGCGCAGTTCACTGATATATTTGCTGGGAGAGATCCCGAATTCTGATTTAAAAAGTGTGGAGATATATTTTTCATTGTAACCAAAAATATCCTGAAAGGATTTCGTTGTGATCTGCTGGGTGAAATTCTTATCCAGGTAATTGCGCACCTGACGGGCCAGAGACGGTAGTTCTTCTCCAGGTGTGGTTTTGTGAAAACCGCAGATTTTGGAAGTTTCATACTGCAGTTCCCGTTCCAGTTCCTCGTAGGAATGACAGGTGGAAACGATTTCAGCGACATCCGGATAAATGATGTCTTTGTGGCAGTTCTGGATTACAGTGGAGATATAGTATCTCAGGTTTGCAGTTATCTGAAACTGGGAAAGATTCGGCTGGTTCTGTATGGTGATCAGGGAATGAATCATATGGTACAGGCTTTCCTGATCAGAATGAGAAGAGATTCCTGCGCAGAGCTGCTGAACATCCTGGGAAACACGGATTTTCTGATCTGATAATGTGGTACATGTCTGAAAAGAACTGGCTCCAAATCTATTTTTGAACAGTGCAAAAAGATAGGTATCTTTTATAAGGTCGGAAACAGAACCGGCATCTGGAGACTGCAGAGACAGAACCGTGTTAATCCAGGAGTCAGGCTGCTGATCAGATATATCCAGTATACTGTGGATTCTCCTGGCAAGTTCTTCCGTATCCGGCTGACTGGAGGAAGGATAGATAACTGCATATACCTGCTCATTGAAATGTTTTCCATGGAGAAGAAAAAGCGAAACCTGATATTCTTTTTCCAACTGAGTCAGATATCCGGGAGAGACCGGCGCGAAAACGGAATCCGGGATAGTCTCGCTGTATATATTAGAACGTAATGGACCCTGAAAAACGAAGATAAAGGAGCAGGAAACTTCGTTCATAAAAACAGGGGCAGGATCAGTCAGATTATCGCTGTGCAGTGCACATTGCAGATATTCTTTCTGAAGCAGCCGGGTTTCGGATTTTTGTAGTTCCAGGCAGGAGAGAAGGATATCGTCCAGAGTTTTAAGGTCAATCGGTTTGAGAAGATAATCGGAAACACCAAGGTGGATCGCCTTTCTGGCATATTCGAAATCCGCATATCCGGTAAGAATAACAAAGCGGGTATGAAACTGGGATTTCTGAATTTCTTCGATCATATCGAGACCGTTCATCACAGGCATGGTGATATCAGTAAATACCAGCTCCGGTTTCTGCTCCAGGATTTTCTGCAGGCCGTCCCTACCGTTTTTGCAGATGCCAAGAACCTGGAAATCAGGGTAGTTTTTGGTGATGAGAAGCGAGAGACCTCTGGCAATGGCTGGTTCATCTTCAATGATAAGTACGTGTATCATGATTTCTCCTTTGTATGTGAAAGAAATTTTTTGCATATGTTTTAATTATAGCATGAATAGACCTGGAAACAAGAAAAAAGTCCATACGAAAGTTGCTTTTTTTTTTTATGTTGTATATACAAAAAGTGTGATATGATAGGAAAAAAGCAGGGAGGAAGAATATGAACCGTTTATGGTATACAGAAGTTGCAAAAAGCTGGATCGAAGCATTGCCTCTTGGTAATGGAAGGCTGGGGGCTATGATATCCGGAGAGCCTTTTTGCGGACAGATCCAGATGAATGAGGAGAGTATTGTCTATGGAGGACCGCTTGATCGCATCAATCCGGACGCGGCGAAGTATTTCCCGGAAATCCGGAAACTGGTGCTGGAAGGAAAGATCCGGGAAGCACAGAAACTGGAGCTTTTTGCATTATCTGGAACACCTCAGAGCGAACGGCCATATCAGACCATGTGTGATGTGAATTACAGCATAGATCACGAAGAGGGAGAGATCCGGAATTACAGAAGAGAGCTGGATCTGGAAAAAGGTGTTGCAAGTACTTCATTTGTACATAATGGAGCACAGTACAGAATGCGATGTCTGATCTCTGAAAAAGAAGATTTGATGGCAGCGGAGTTTTCCACAGACAGAGAAGAAGGTCTTACAATGTCTGTTCTGATAACAAGGGGACGATTTTACAACTGTGCAGGAAAAGCCGGCGAGGACAGTGTTTATATTGATGGAGATCTGGGAAAGGGCGGAAGTGAATTCGGCATTCAGGCTCGCGCGGTGTCAGAAGGCGGAAGCGTGCAGGTGATCGGAGAACATCTGGTGATCCAAAATGCCTCCAGGGTGATTTTTTATGTAAACGGAGTGACTACTTTCCCTTACCGAAAAAAGAAGGTCGAGGATCCATACAGCTACCTCAAAGAACAGCTGGCTTCTTACACAGCAGAGGATTTTGACCGGATACTGGCAGAACATGTGGAGCAACACAGCAAGGTGTTTAACCGTTCTGTTCTGAAACTGAAAGAGGATGAAGGTCTATCCGGACTTCCAACAGATCAGCGTCTGAAACGACTCCGGGAAGGTAAAAAAGACAAAGGGCTGGCAGCTCTTTATTATGGATACGGAAGATATCTTCTTATGGCGAGCAGCCGCCCGGGAGGACTTCCTGCCAATCTTCAGGGAATCTGGTGTGAGAAGCTGGAGCCTACCTGGGATTCCAAATATACCATCAATATCAACACAGAAATGAATTACTGGCCTGCAGAAATCTGTAATCTTTCCATGTGTCATGAGCCGCTTTTTGATCTTCTGGAACGTATGGTGAAAAATGGCAGAAGAACAGCCATGGAAATGTATGGATGCAGAGGTTTTGTGGCACATCATAACACAGATATCTGGGCAGATACTGCACCTCAGGATCTGGCACTGGCAGCGTCATACTGGGTAATGGGCGGCGCATGGCTGGCAGCACATATCTGGAAACATTACCGTTATACGATGGATCAGGCTTTTCTTGATCGTATGATGCCGGTTCTGGAGGAATGTGTACTGTTTTTCAGAGATTTTATGATCGAGGATCATGGAGAGATGATCGTCTGTCCGTCTGTTTCTCCGGAGAATACCTATTATCAGGCAGATGGAACAACGGGAAGTGCCTGCGCAGGCTGTACCATGGATACCGGAATCCTGAGAGATATTTTTCATGCCTATCTGGAAGGAAACAAGATCCTTGGGAAAAAAGCATCTCAGGAAGACTGGGTGCGTGAAACTCTTGATAAGCTCCCTTTGTATAAGATTGGAAAATACGGTCAGCTGTTGGAATGGAGAGAAGATTATGAGGAGTGGGAACTTGGGCACAGACATTTTTCTCATTTATATCCCCTGTTTCCGGCAAACCAGATTAATGAATATGAGAATCCGGAGCTGGTAAAAGCATGTGAGAAATCTCTGGAGAGACGAATGGAATTTGGTGGAGGCCACACAGGCTGGAGCTGTGCATGGCTGATCAATCTGTATGCAAGACTTCGGAATGGAGATAAAGCAGAGGAATATATCGATTATCTTCTCAACCAACTGACAGCACCGAATATGTTTGATCTGCATCCGCCGCTTGAGCGGATTTCAGGTATTCCGTGGGTATTCCAGATCGATGGAAATTTCGGCGGTACGTGCGGAATCGCCCAGATGCTGCTGCAGAGCCATCTGGATGAGATATTCCTGCTTCCGGCTCTTCCGAAAAACTGGCAGGAGGGAAGCATCACAGGTATTTGTGCAGAAGGCGGTTTTGAGGTGGATATGACCTGGGAAAAAGGCAGATTTTCTCATGGGTGGCTTCTTTCGAAACATGGGGAAAAAGCAGTTCTCAGATGCAGAGAGGAACTGGAGATCTCAAAAGATGGAATAAAAGTTTCTGTGATCAGAGATGAAAAAGAAAGATACGTATTTGATACAGAGAAAGATGCGATCTATCAGATCAGGAGTAAATAAAGTTTAAGGAAAAAAGCCGGAGGCTTCCCTGTCAGGAAGTGCTCCGGCTGAATAATTTTTCAGGCTTTAACGGGCCGCCGATGGTGACGGTCGTAAGGTTGTCAGAATCATTTCTGGAAACATGGAAATATTCTTCGCCGCGGTAATAAATATGAAAACGGAGAATGGTATTTTCCAGACCATAGCCCTGATGGCGAAAGGTGTTTTCGTAATCCATATCCTGGTTTCCGGTAAAGGTGAAGCCTGAGAGTTTCTGGTGAAGAGCTGCAAACTTTTCTTCAGGAAACGGCGCTCCGTTGTTGGAGATTGACAGATACCACCGGGTGTCGTCACAGTGGGAGCGTATGGAAATCTTCCAGGGAGGAGAAATCTCCACGCCTGCCTGGTGGAAGCCATGCTGAAAACAGTTTTCAATAAGAGGCTGAAGAATCAGCTTTGGCACAGTAATGGAATTCAGGGAATCATCAAGCTGCCATTCGTATTCCAGATCGTCTTCGTAGCGTATTTTCATAATATAGAGGTAATGCCTTGCATTGTCGATCTCCTGGGACAAAATAACGGACTGTCCTGTGTAGGAGAGGGAGTAGCGAAGAAGCTGGGAAAGTTCTGTGCACATGTTGGAAACATCCATATTTCCGGAGGCCAGCCCTGTCATTCCGATGACAGAAAGAGTATTGTACAGAAAATGCGGGTTCAGCTGTGCTTCCATGGCGTCATAGTGGGCAATCAGCGTCCGTTTCCGTTGTTCTGTAAGACGCTGGTTCTGGTCGTAAATCTCAGAAAGATATCCCTGGATCGCATTGGTGAGAAAGATGATCTCATTATCGCTGCTTCCGGGTATAGCAGAAATATTTTCCCCGGGCTCAAGAACTGTCAGCTTATCTGTCAGCTGTCGAAGTGGCTGTGTGAGGTTTCGCGTCAGTACCATAAGAAAGGTGGACATAATTATGAACATGATTACAAAAAGCAATGTGCTGATTATGAGAAGCCGTTTTATGGAGGCTGCAAATATGGAAGAATTCTCACTGAGGATCACCGTCCATCCGGTCTTATCGGAAAGGTGATAGCTGGAAACAGAAAGATTTCCATAGGAAAAGCTGCCACTGTCAGGAGAAATCTCGGAAGCGGAACGCCAGCTGGCCAGAAAAGCCCGGCGGTTCAGTGTGGATGCACTTGTGTAAACCAGATTATCAGCATCATCCAGAATGGTAATATCATAATCTTCCGGAGTATCAAAACCGGAGAGAAGTTGTCTGGTCAGGGTATCCATATCAAAATCAGCAATAAGAAGCCCGTACTGATGATAAATATCCCGCATGGAACGTACAACAGAAATTACAGTTCGGTTGTTTTTCCAGTAATCCTTGTGAGGAGGAACATATAAAACATAATTAATGCTGTCCATAACGCCGGTAAGATTGGGATTGTTCTCCAGAACAGCTTTTTTTGTATAACTGGTACCGTTTGGGGAAGAAATTCCCAGATGGTCGTAATATTTGCTGACATAATTAAGGGATACATCCAGGTCTGAAGATATCAAAGTAGTACGGAACCGGTCCTGAAAAGCAGATCTGGCTGCGATATGGGTGGGCAGGTAGTTGTTTTCGCTCTCTGGGATATTTCTGGCAGTATCAAGGAGTGCGGTGTTTAGCTGCAGCTCTTTCAGCGTATTATCTGCATCATTGAGAAGGGTGTCCAGATTGTTCTGTATCATGGATGTACTGCCGCTTAATGTACTGCGCATGTTCTCCCGCAGGGAATTTGCCGAATAATAATAGAAAAACAGCGAAAAACCGACAAGCAGAAGGGAATTTAGCAGGATGCAGGAAATGAACAGCTTTTTTTGAAAAGAAAATTCATGGAATTTCATGATCGTTCCTCCGGAAAATTTCTTGTATCTATTTTATATGAACAGCGAAAAAGAAACAAGAAAAATTGTACAAATAGATGGAAAAATATAAAAAAGGAAAAAAGTGCATGTTGGATTAAACAAAAGTCCATGGATTTTCCAGAGCCGGTTTTATATAATATGACCATATTAAGAACGAAAAAACATATAAAGGGAGGAATTTTTACAATGAAGAAAAAAATGTTTGCAGCACTTATGGCAGCGTGCATGACAGTATCAGTATTCGGAAGCGTGGTAACAGCCAGCGCAGCAGATGGAGTAACACTGACACTCTACGGAAATGCAGATGACCTTGCAAAACCGTACATGCAGAAGATCATTTCTCTGTGGGAGGAATCTTCCGGAAACAAGATTGACCAGCAGGGCCTTGATACAGATAATGCAGAGACCATTGCACTGACAAAATTTACAACAGGTGATATCCCGGATCTTTACATTCATTTCGGAAACAGCAACCTGAAAAACTTTAATCCGGAAGAGAATTTTGTAGACTGGTCCGATGCTGACTGGGTGTCCGATATTCAGGACTCAGTTCTTCCGCAGGCAACCTACAATGACAAAGTGATCGGACTTCCGTTCTGGGAAGCATCCAACTCCGGCTGTTTCTATAACACAAAGATCTTCGAGGAACTGGGAATTGAGCAGCCTACAACACAGGAAGAATTTAATGCAGTCTGCGATACACTTCTGGAGAACGGAGTACAGCCGATCTACCTTGCAGCAGCTGATGCATGGCCAATCCTTTATCAGTTCGCACTGGATCCTGTACTTGAGGAGCATCCGGAATATATAGAGAAACTGAATGCAGGAGAAATGTCTTACGCAGATATCCCGGAATTCACAGATATGTGTACCTGGTTTAAAGAAGCAGCAGATAAAGGATATTTTGGAAAGAACTTTGCATCTGATACATGGGATTACACAAGTGAGGTTCTTGGAACAGGTGAAGCTGCAATGCTCTTCTGCTGGGATACCTGGTTTGATACAGATTATGACAGTGAATCTTATGATTATGTAGGTGATGATTTCGGAATCATGCCGGTATTTATGGGAACCTGTGACGAGGGAACTTATGAAGGCGGAAATGTAAACCTGATGCTTGTAAACAAAAATGGTGATAATGTAGAGGCTGCCAGCGATTTTGTAAACTTTATGGCAGATCCGGAGAATTATAACCAGGCATTTGATGGTGTTTCCACAGCAGCAGTATTTAAACAGGAGACAACAAATGTAAATTCCGCTCAGTATGATGGAAACAAAGATAGCGTAGATAAACTGATCCGTGCATCTTCCGCACAGCCGAAGATTGTTGGTTTCAACCAGCAGGAAGGTGGCAAGGCTCTGCTTCAGCTTATGAACGGAGACATCAGCGTAGAAGAATGTGTAAAACTGATCGATGATGACAGAGTTGCAACACTTGAGTCTTTTGCCCAGTAAATAAACATCCGTTTTAAAGATGGTTTCAGGTTTGAGGGTAAAACTTCAAACCTGAAATTGTTTAAGGAGGAAATTCATGAATCGAAAAAAAATATATCCGTTGTATCTGGCGCTGATCCCGGCTGTAGTATTTTTTATCTTCTTTATTGTACCGTCCACTGTGGGTTATTATTATGCATTTACCAACTGGAGTGCAGCCAGAACAACCAATCTGAAATTTGTAGGATTTGAAAATATCATGTCAGTTCTTACGAGTACGAAAGTGCCGGTAGCCTTTGTAAATACCCTGATCTACGCAGGCGTAAAAACCATTACCGTAACACTTCTGGGCTTTGTATTTGCCTATATCCTGAACCGTGAGATCAAAACACGGACTGCTCTGAGAACGGTTTATTTTATCCCGTCTATCTTTTCCTGCCTTGTTGTAGGTCTTATCTTCAGTGCTGTATTCCAGACGCGCCACGGTACGATCAATAATATCCTGAACATTATGGGAATTGCAAATATACAGTGGCTGGGAAAACGAGGCACAGCAGTTTTTGCTATCTGCGTAGCTGAGGTATGGAGAAATGTGGGATATGCGATCATCATCACACTTGCGGGTCTGCAGTCAGTTTCTTCTGATTATCTGGAGGCAGGTAAACTTGACGGTGCATCTGAGTGGCAGCTTTTCCGCCATATCACACTTCCGCTGATCATGCCTACTGTAAACGTTAATATTCTGTTCAGCCTGATTTATGGATTGAAAATGTTCGATCTGATTTACGTTATGACAGGCGGCGGCCCCGGAAATGCGACTGAGAGTTTCGGAACGCTGATGATGAATGAAATGTCTGCAGGACGTTATTCGCAATCTGTAGCTGTCAACCTTGTATTCACAGTGCTTCTGGTCATTGTTTCAGTTGTATATCAGAAGTTTTCATCAAGATGGGAGACGGTGTTATAATATGAATAAGAAAAAAACTAGGATCAATCTGATACTGGAGATCATTCTCTGGCTTGTGAGCATCGTGACGATCTATCCGATGCTGATGGTACTTCTCACTTCCTTTAAAAACAAAGGCGAAGCTGCTTATATGAATATCAGCCTGCCAAGTGAGTGGCATCCGGAAAATTACATAACAGTTCTGGAAAAAGATTTTATGCGTTCTCTCGGGAACAGCGTGTTCATCACCTTTATATCAGTGGTACTGATCGTTTCTCTTTCTGCATTCTTAAGTTTTATCATTGTACGAAGAGATACAAAGGGATGCAGGATTGGGTATAAGATCATCACTCTTGGAATCATTGCACCTTTTGCTGCGCTTCCAACGATCCAGCTGATGCAGAAAATGGGGATTTATGGATCAAGGATAGGTCTCTGTCTTGTATATTCTTCTCTGTACATGCCGTTTACAACAATGATGTTCAGTGGATTTATTAAAGGAATCCCGAAAGAACTGGATGAGGCAGCAGTTATGGACGGTGCAGTAGGCGGAAGACTGTTCTGCACAGTGATCATGCCGCTTCTGAAGCCGGTTCTTGCAACAACAGGCGTTCTGAATTTTATGTGGGTATGGAATGAGCTTCAGATTCCGATGTATCTTCTGAACTCTTCTTCCAAGTGGACGCTGCCGCTTTCTGTATACAATTTCTACGGACAGTTCAGCAGAAGCTGGAACCTTGTATGTGCAGACGTTGTGCTGGTTTCTTTGCCGGTAATCCTGGTATACATTTTTGCACAGAAATGGGTGATCGCAGGTATGACAGCCGGTGCTGTAAAGGGCTGATCCTGATAATATCAAGGAGGATATGAAGAATGTCAAAAAAATATACAGGAACATGGAATTCTGTAAATGAGCATGAGGTACCGAAATGGTATGACGGCTGTAAATTCGGAATCTTTATCCACTGGGGAATCTATTCAGTTCCTGCTTTCGCACCAAGAACATGGGAGCTTGGCGCAGTGGAGACCAATGAAGAATGGTTCTGCAACAATCCTTATGCGGAGTGGTATTATAATTCCATAAATGTTGGAAAAGGACCTTCTTATGAACATCACATTGAGAAATACGGCAAGGATTTTTCCTATGAAGATTTCCTGCCAATGTGGAAGGCTGAGAACTGGCAGCCACAGAAGTGGGCGGAACTTTTCCGCAAAGCTGGGGCAAAATATGTTGTGCTGACAACGAAGCATCATGATGGTTTCTGCCTGTATCCCAGTGAATATACAGATTTCAACTGTGAAGAACTTGGTCCGAAGAGAGATATCACAGGAGAGCTGACAGATGCTGTGCGCAGTGAAGGACTGAAAATGGGACTTTATTATTCCGGGCTGATCGACTGGCAGTTTGCCAATGATCCGATTTTCAAGGAAGAGGACAATTTCGGAAATGCCTGCCCGACTTTTGAGTATGCAGACTATTCTTATAACCAGATGAAAGAGCTGGTAGACAAATATCATCCGTCCGTATTCTGGAATGATATTGGATGGCCAAAGCAGAGTGAGCATATGATGCCGTATTTCCTGGCACATTATTACAATGTGGTGGAGGAAGGCGTAGTCAATGACCGGTTTAATGGACTGTATCATGACTTCAGCACAAAAGAATACAAACAGGGCGAAGCTAATCGCAAGGAAAAGTGGGAAATGTGCCGAGGTATGGGACTTTCTTTCGGATACAATGAAAATGAAGGAGACGATCAGCTGATCAGTGTTCCGGATCTGATTCATCTTCTGGTTGCAACAGTATCTGATAACGGAAACCTGCTTCTCAATATCGGTCCGAAACCAGACGGAACTATTCCGGCTGAGCAGGAAAAACGTCTTCTTGCGCTTGGAAAATGGCTGGAGATTAACGGAGAAGGTATTTATGATACCAGTTGTTCCGAACATCTTCCGGAAACAGCAGGAGATGGTGTACAGCTGTTCTTTACAGCAAAAGAAAAGGATCTTTATGTATTTATAGAGGGACTTTCCCAGGAAGAGAATACAGTGCTGATTCCGGGCGTAAAAGGAAGTGCAGAGACACTGGATTCAACACTTAATGTACAGTGCGAAGAGACAAAAGAGGGAATGAAGGTCCGTATTAACGGATATGACAAAGAGAAACATATCATCTGTCTGAAAGTAAAAGACGGCGAATGAATATGATGCAGAGCATATAAGGCTGACAGTTTTAGACTTGGGTTCCAGGCTGTGAGGGTAAGAAAAACCGTGACAGCCCGGAACCTTTTTTGCAAATATCCTTGACACGAAAAAACATTCTGGTATAATTAAATCCAGTCAAAAAACAACTGGCTTAGAGTTCGTCTGTCCACCAGAGATGACTTGAAGAGAATTAAGTCATCGGAAGTCTTTTTTATACAAGGGCTTGTACTGGTTTCGACGGGGGCTTTGAAGTTAGGGAAGCCATCCGCAGACTCCTGGACTGCGTACCAACCGGGAACTAAATATAAACGCAGACGAAAAGTTAGCGTTAGCAGCCTAAGCTGCTCGTCAGCCCCGTTGCACTCACACATCGGGAATCTGGCGTCGACCATGTGAGAAACCTTGCCGGGTAAGCTTTGCCCCGGTAGATGTATCATGAAGCTACTGAAGCAGTAAGCCTGTCGGTGGGCGTACTGCCAAGGGAATGTTAAATCAGCGACTGTGATGGGAGATGCCTTAAGGGATAGGCTTTCGGACAGGGGTTCGATTCCCCTCAGGTCCATTTATGGAACGTCCCGGAAAGACAGCATTTATGCGGCTTTCCGGGGACTTTTTTTTATTAGGGATTACTTCGCAGATACAGAAAGCGTTGGTGATAGAATGGGAAAAATGCCGAACAGCAAAAAAAAATACAGAAAAAAATCAGATTATTACGATTACAGTCTGGTTGCTGTTATTGTACTTCTTGTATGTTTTGGTCTGATAATGCTTTACAGTACCAGCTCCTATATGGCAGAAGTAAACTATGGCAACGACATGTTTTATTTTAAAAAACAGGCACTGATCAGTGCAGCCTGTCTGATCGTGGTACTGGTTGTTTCAAAAATATTGGATTATCATATCCTGGTGCCGTTTACAACATCTTTGTATGTACTTTCCCTGATCCTCATGGGGCTGGTACGTACACCCCTTGGACATTCATCCCATGGTGCTACCAGATGGCTGTATATTGGACCGATCAACTTTCAGCCGGCTGAGATAGCCAAGATCGCAGTCATCATTATGATGGCATATATGATTTGTAAGATGGGACGTAAGGTTAAGACTTTGAAGAGTTGTATGATCCTGGGACTTCCAGGTGCTGGTCTTGCGTTTGCTGCGTATATGCTGACGGATAATCTGAGTACAGCATTGATCATTCTTGGAATTACAGTGGGAATGGTTTTTGTTGCACATCCGGATGTGCGACCGTTTATTATTATTGGTGTGATAGGTCTGGTACTGATCGTGATCGGCGTACTTTTTCTGGTTGCGACGACCAAGAGCAGCGACAGTTTCCGTGTTATGCGAGTTCTTGTATGGCTCCAGCCTGAGAAATATTCCGATGAGGGAGGCTATCAGACTCTGCAGGCACTTTATGCCATTGGTTCCGGAGGATTTTTTGGCCGGGGATTGGGAAACAGTATCCAGAAACTTGGCAGTGTTCCTGAGGCACAGAACGATATGATCTTTTCCATCATCTGCGAAGAGCTTGGAATCTTCGGAGGGATTTTTGTGCTGATCCTGTTCGGATATCTTCTGTACAGACTGTTCTTTATTGCACAGAATGCACCGGATCTGTTCGGCTCACTGCTTGTTACGGGAATTTTTATACATATTGCACTACAGGTAATATTAAATATTGCAGTTGTGCTGAATCTGATGCCCAATACGGGTGTCACTTTGCCATTTATCAGCTATGGTGGAACGTCCATTGTGTTCCTGATGTCGGAGATGGCACTGGCCCTCAGTGTGGCCCGTCAGATAAAATTTCAAGAGTAAAATAGTTTTAAAATCAAAATATTTT
>ERZ773103.3268-NODE-3268-length-13522-cov-2.754957_pt1 | contig 13522 bp, 14 predicted proteins | sample MGYA00511118_ERZ773103 | MGnify/ENA primary metagenome ERZ773103 (study PRJEB29015, sample SAMEA2737821) | human gut metagenome | biome: human gut; feature: human-associated habitat; material: faeces | place: China | collected 2012 ... | reverse complement strand
GGGAATAACTGTAAAACACTTTTGGAAGAACGGACAAAGACACAGTTTCGGATGTCACAGAGCATAGTTTGTTTAAGATGGCGCAGGGGATGCTGTCCCCCGTGGAAAATGATAATTACCGGTTGGAAGAGATCGAAGAATTAAATAATGCATGGGCCGTTTATGATAAAAAACTGAACACATTTTTTGCGTTTGACCCGGCAATTACGACATTGCAAAAAGATGAGAAGCGAAACCGTGTGCTGGTGGTCTGTGAAGACAAGGAACGCGGGCTGATTGATGTTATTGAAGCGGGAGCTCTGCTGCTTGAGTGTCTGCGTGCATTTACAGGGATAGAAGAACTTTGCTTTCTTCCGGTCAACCCGGACTACTATATATGGACAGGAATGGTGACAGGGATTGACGGATTGAAGATGCGCAGTAATGGATATGCCGGTACCTGGCTGCTTCTGCAGAGTGAAAGCCAGGTGAAGAAATTGCGGATGCTTGCAACCATTTACAGTATGGATTACCCGGATCTGGTAGATTCGGTTGAACTGGCACGCAGACTGGCAAAGGAGGAAGCCGCAGGGCAGTGCATCCGAAGCAGGCATGGGATCGTGCTGTTTACGGAAGAGGGACTTGTGTATATGGATGGAACAAATCCGGACAATGACTGGGAACTGAAGTATCCAATTTATGAGAATGACTGTTATTATGAGATGTTGAGATTTGCTTGCGGCAAAACTATCTCCTATACAGGAAGAACTCAATGCTTATAAAGCAAAGGAACAGCAGGCTGTAAGGGCTAATATGATCGCTTCTAAGGCGAAAGAACTAGGTATACCGGAATGGAGAGCCAAAGAGGGATTTGCCATCACCCCGGAAATGGATGAGGCTGCAATTAACTCTTACTTGGCAGGCGTAAAGCAAAACATTGTTACCGCAGGGCTTGAGAGTAGTAACGCATCTGGCGTTCTGTCTACTTCAGAGGAAAAATCTAAAGAAATGGCTGAAGAATGGGCAAAAGGTCTTCCAGATGCAAATTAACCATTAAAAAATAGAAACAAATGGGAGTTAAATTCGAAGGTAAATCTTATGCTGGCAACATGCCGGTATTTTGGCGTGGAGAAGCCAAAATCCTCCCTGGAGGATATAAACTGTTGCAGACTTTTCCAAAAGGGACAGTAATTCCCAAAGGGACGCCATTACATATTGTTATCGGAACCCTTACTGCGGCTGTATCCAAATATGCAAAAGTCGTATCTGGCGGAACAACCACAAAACCGAGAGTCCCTAAAGGAACTTTATTTCAGATTAATGATATTGTAATGAAGGAGGGGGAAACAACCGGTGTTACGGTATCTTCCATTGATACGTCAAATGCAGATTATGATGTATTGACATTGTCGTCTGCTATTTCTGGGCTTGCGGCAGACGATGTTCTTATTGAAGCGACGGCTACAAGTAGTTCTGCGGCCAAGTATGAACCAAACGCGGTTGTTGGTGAAGACACCGAACCTTTGGCAGGTAGTGATCAAGACACTGTTTCGGCTGCGTATGACGCAGTTGTCCTTTTGGGATATACAGTGCAATTACCCGCTTCATGGATGCAGGGTATCTGTATGAAAAACAACCCTAATATTATTTACGTAAAACAGTAATACTATGGCAGAAAGATTAAAGTATAGTTCTCTTTTTGGAGAGCTCACAAGGCAAACTCAATTGCGTTTTGATGCAGTATCAAGACAGCATAAAATGCTGTTTGATAACGTATTCTATGAGAGATTTTTCAATTGGGACTATCCTTCCGTTGGATTAAACTTTGAAGAAATTAAGGGCAAGTATAATGTCACTATCGCGGCTGCGACAATTGACGATAAGTCGAAAGAACCGGTATTGGGCACTCATGGGCTTGAAACTATTGCTCAAAAGGTGCTTCACCATGCAATTACGCTGCCTTTGACCATTGATGATTACAGAAAGATTCTGGAAATTCTGGACAGCAAATCAATTCCGGAAGAAGTCGCAAAAAGACAGCTTATTGATCTGATGTGGGGCAATGTTAGAACTCCGGTACAAGGCGTACAGGCAAAACTGGATATCATCGCTATGGGAGCGTTATCCAATGAAGGTATTGCCACATTGGATGAAACGAATAACCCTGAGGGTGGCGTTAAGACGACTATTGATTATAACATGCCTGCCGAAAATAAAGGTAAGGTTACTCTGAAATGGAATGATGATAACATTGCTAATGTAGACGTATTCGAAGATATTCAGGCCATCGTAGATGCTTTCTCTGATAAGGTTGTATTTGATCGCATCTTGCTTGCTCCTTCTAAAATTTCTTATATTCTAAGGGCTAAGAAGATGAAGCAGGTAATTTTCGGAACAGATAAGCAGAATAGCCCATTGCTGCTGAATGATCTCAACGAATTTATGAGATCTAATGAATTGCCGGTCTTCGAACCGGTTAGACGTCAGTGTTTGATTCAGAACAATGGTACATTCACCCCTTACAATCCGTGGAATGCAAAGAACCTTGTCTTTATTCCTTCCGGCAGTTTGGGGACAATCAAAAATGCCTATGTCAATAACGAATTAAGGCCTGAACCCGGCGTTACTTATTCCAACTATGGTCGCATTCGTGTAGCTCAATGGGGAGTAGGTGAAACTCAGAACTCGAATGGTGTTGAGTTTGTAAAGGCTGAAACATTTGCTTTGCCTGTGATCACGGAGATCAATGGTATTGCGTCGTTGAACACAGAACCCGATTGATAATGAAAATCGCTGATTACATAACACAAAAGATCGGCTCCTTCGGCATTGAATTGTCGGAGGCCGATCTTGTGGATATAACTTTGAATAGTTCTATATCACTTGAAAGTGAGATTGCTCAAGATAATATAAATGAAGTAAATAAGGCTATTGCCGAATTTATTCCATCATTGCTGGCTCGTCCTACATCTGTTAATGAGAGTGGGTTTTCTGTTTCTTGGGATAAGGACGGTATCAAAGTGTATTATTCATTGTTATGTAAGCAATTAGGCATAGAGGATGTTTTATCAAGTAGAATCTCTGACGCTTCAATGTATTGGTAATGTATTATGCACCTCACATATTAGAAAGGAAAGTCGTAAAGGAATACGAATACGACAAAGATGGCAATCCTATTCAGGGTACAGACGAAGATAGTTGGGAGCTAGTTTGTAAGTGTAAATGTTACGATCAGAGTGCTGACCGTGCCTATACAGTTAATGGTGTTACTTACCCTTACAAATATCGTGTTGTGACAGAAAAGGTAAAAATTAATGCCGGAGATGTCGTTCGTGTTTTGAATGCTGACGGTTCTCTTCGTGGTGAGGGGATAGTAATCAATCCTATGACAACGGATTATCTAAACTATGGGCAAATATGGCTGGAATAATTACTGCTAAATATGATTTTTCAGATGTTGATAACTTCTTTGAAGAAGTTTTTAGCGAAGTATTCGCTCATCTTGTAGAGATGGGGGAAAGGGCTTATGAAACGGCTGTTAGAGAAGGAAAATATAACAATATTACGGGAAATCTACGCAGTTCGTTAGGCTATGTGGTGGCTCAGGATGGAAAGATAATCAAAGAGGGAGGATTTAAGCAGGTTCAGGGACGTGGAGAAAACTACGAAAAGGTATATTTCACCACCAAAGCGCAGAAAACAGTCCAGTTTTGGGCGCGAGGTAAGTCCGGCGATGGTAGTGATGGAAGCCGACAAGGTCTTGAATATGCGAGAAGCCTTGCCTGTAAATCGAAAGGTTTCACACTTATTGTCGTTGCCGGTATGGATTATGCAAGTTTTGTCAATAGCAAGGGATTACGTGTGATTGATGATGCAGAGATAACAGTAAGGACAATGCTACAATGATAGTTACAACAGACATACAGACTATACTTTATAAAGATGCCCAAAAACTGGGAATCAAGAAGGTGTATAAAGACGGAGCGGTTCCCGAAGGAGACGTGAAGTCCGAGCGGGTTGTTATTATCGTTAATTCGGTAGAGCCGGGCATCTATTGGAAAGCAGGATTTGTTCATGTGAATATCTGTATCCCTTATCTTGATCGTAAAGGAACAGCACCTCTTACAAGACTTAATGCTTTAGAAAGGTTGGCTGTCAATGAATTACATGCCACTTCTACTTACGACGGTACATCTTATACATACGAGGTCGATACGACAAGGATAGAAGAAAACAGGGATTTAAAATGTTTCTATGTAAATGTGAGAATATTATTTCAATTATTAAATGTAAAAGAATAAGAATATGGCAGGAAGAACAGTATCCGTGATTGGAGTAAAGCAAATTCTTTATGGAGAGCCATTAGAAGCAGCTCCAACTTATGCAACACTTGAATCATTGTTTACTTCTTTCAAAGAAGTTCCCAATGTACATCAAGGTACATATGAGTTTACCGAAGAAGACGGTACAACAACAGAGTATAAGGACGAATTGACCGGACAGACATACCGATCATCTTTTGAAGCAGGATCAGTAAGTCTAAACTGGACGATTGGCGCCTATGACTTTAACACTAAGGCAGAATTGATGGGTGGTAAACCATTAGATGATAGCAAAGGCTGGGAAAGAGGAAACTCAGGGGAACAGCGTTATAAATGCGTTGTTGCTGTATCTAATGATAATGTAGCGATTATTTTCCCTAAAGCAAATGTTATCGGGCGCGGAGCGTCTACCGATGGAGCCGTTGGTTTAGCTATTTCAGCCATTCCTTTGAAGGTTTCAACTACCATTGCATCCGAATATCAGTTTGATGTTGAAGGCAAGACTTTAAAGGGAATTTAAAGTACCATTAATGAATCACAACAGAAAGGGGCAGGCGGATACATTCTGCCCGTCCCTTTCTTGCTTAATATGAATATCCAATGAACAAAGCAGCAAATTTAGTCGCTAACGCTATTTTAGGCGATGACCTCAAAGTCGTCATTTTGGGAAGTAAAGCATATACCATTCAGTCTCCTACAATAGCTGTTATATGTAAATCAATAAAATATCTGTCTTGTATAGATCGTACCACAACAGGTAAAGAAGAACTGAGTAAAGCAAAAGAAGATTTGGAGAATCTGCTAAAGGGATTGTCTGTTTTCATTTTTGACGATCCGGATAAATATACGGAGATTCAAGATGCGACAATGAAGGAATTGAAAGAAGCACTTGAAACGGTTATAAATCTAATCTCCGCAGAGGATTTTTTCGTCTGTGCCGCCTTAGCCGAGAGCGTGGCAAGAATGGCGGCGATACCAAAGTGATAGGCAATGAAACAATGATAGGGCAAATTGCCACATTCATGGAAACTTTAAAGCTAACTTATAATGAGATAGTGTATCGTATTCCATATAGAAATCTATTATTAATGCAAAAGGATATTCTACACCAAGTCACAGGTGATCTGATTATCGAGCGAGACGGACGTTATTTATTGAACCGGACAAAGAAAGAGGGGTAATTTATGGCAAAACTTAGTTTTGATGTTTCTGCCAAATGGCAAGAAGTGCAAAAACTCAGAGAAGAGGTAGAAGCTCTGAAAACGGCTCTTAAAGACTTTAATGTTGCTGGTGACATGAAGGGTTTCGAAGAGTTAAATAAGAAATATAAGGAATCGACACAGAAACTGAAAGAATATGAGCAGCAGGTTCAAAATTATCAACGTATTATAGATCAGCTTAATGTATCTAATGGAGTAATGGAAGGCGCACGACAGATGGCATCGGAGCTTAATAATGCTACGGATGTATTTGTTGAACAACAGTTGAAAGTCAAAGCCTTAAATGAAGATGTCAAGAAACTAAATAAGTCTTATTTGGCATTGTCTGATATAGACAAGAGGGGGCAAAAGGGATCAAATATCTTGACTGAATTAAAGGAAATAACTCACCAATATACAATAGAAAATGAGGCTCTAAAAAAACTCAGAAAAGAATATTCCGACAATATAAAAATAGAAGGGGTAGCAGCGGATTCTCTTGTTTCCCTGAGAAAACAGTTGTCATTACTTAATGCAGAATATGATCGTCTGTCCACTTCGGATAGAAAGGCTGCGATCGGAACCGATTTACAAAAGCAGATACAATCGTTGAATACCGAGATTAGTGCGGCAGAACAGGCTACCGGCCGATATCAAAGAAATGTAGGAAACTACGCTTCTGCCTGGAATGGTTTGGGAATGTCGGTACAACAAGTAGCGAGAGAATTGCCATCTTTAGCTATAGGATGGAATACTTTCTTTTTGGCCATATCAAACAACCTCCCTATGCTTGCAGACGAGTTAAAGAAAGCGTCGGCAGAATACAAGGCTTTTAAAGCGGCTGTTGCGGCCGGGAACAATGATGTAGCTAAAGTTGCGCCAGTATGGAAACAGTTAATTTCGTCTATTTTCAGTTGGCAAACAGCACTTGTTGTTGCAATAACAATGCTGTCTGTCTATGGAAAGGATATTATAGAATGGACGAAGAATTTGTTTGGAGCTGATACAGCGCAAAAGAGGTTGAATGAGTCATTGAAAGAATTTAATAATTTAGTAGAAAAAGGACAAGCCAATGCTAAATTATTGTTCGATGCGGTTAAACGTACTGAAGAAGGGACACAAGGACGGGCGAATGCCATACGTGAGATAAACAAAGCGTATGGGGAATACTTGCCTTATCTACTATCAGAAAAGTCGTCTTTAGATGAATTGAACAATGCTTATAAAGTTGTAACAAAATCAATACAAGAGGCTACAGCAGCAAAGGTCCAGCAAAAGGCGATTGATGAAGCGACAGAAGATAGTATTAAGAATCAAGTATCAATTATGGATGATTTGGAGAAATCCGTGTCAAAAACATACGGAATAGCAAATCAACAACTTTCTTCTGAAATAGTAAAAGGTTTTAGGGATTCAATAGAGGAATCATACAATCAAGGAGAAAATTCTATAAAAGCAGCTTCTAAAGCAATCGCAAAAATAAGAGATAAGTACCAAATTAAAGATCCTCTTGCTTTAGCGAACTTAGGTAACGAGTTGAAGACGTTTTCGCTTGAAGTGTATAAATACAATAATGATGTCAGAAGAATCAGAGAACAATATAACCCATTCTTTGACAAAGAACAGGCAGACCAAGCCATAATAGAGAATAAGAAACATTATGAGACGATGAAGTCTCAAGCGGAATCTTATCTAAATTCAATAGCTGCGGACCAAAAGAAATTACTTGACTCAGGGAAATTTGAGGGGATAGATGAGGAAACCGTGAGAAGATATAAAGAGGCAAGAGCTAATATACAAGAAGCAACCAAGCAATTGCAAGTTTACGATTCTTATGATAAACAAAATAAAGCCGCAGAAAAAGAAGCCGAAAAGCAAGCAAAAGAGCAAAAGAAGATTCAGAAGCGAATAAATAACGAACTATTAGAACTTCAACGTCGTAACGAGCAATCCCGGATTGATCTGATGGAGGAAGGTTCCGATAAGCGCATTGCCCAAATAGAATATGATTACGATCGTGAAATAGAGGCTATCCGTAAAAAGGAGAAAGAATGGAGAGAAGCACAAGGAGGAAAACTGACGCAAGAGCAGGCTGTTGAAATAAAAACGGCCGTTACGCAGGCAAAAACTACCCGTATGCGTTCTACTCAAGAAGTGGAATATGAGCAGGTTGAAGCCCAGCGTAAGGCTATGAATGATTATTTGAAAGAATATGGTTCTTATCAGGAGAAGAAAATGGCTCTTGCTGTCGAATATGGTCAAAAGATCGCTGATGCTGAAACGGAAGGTGAAAAATTGATGCTTGGTAAGCAGTGGGATAAAGAGTTGCTTGATCTTGAAATTAAGACCAAAAATTCTTCAAATGCTATTATTGCTCTTTTTGGAGATATGCGCGATAAATCTTTGAAGGAGCTGCAAGAACTTGCTTCAAAAGGTCAGGAAGCACTTGATTTTATCAAAAATGGTAAATGGGACGCAACTGTTGGCTCAAAACTAGGTATAACAGAAGATGAATTTAGACGCTGGCAAGAAGCACCAGAAGCTATACGGCAGGCCGGTGAATCGCTAAGGGGAGTAAAAGATCAAGCAGAGACTTTACAGCCTGCATTTGATAAAGTAACACAAGGCTTAAAACGTTTTTTCGCCGCAGGGAATGATCCTAAGAAATTAACGGAATCATTGCAGCTTATAAATGAAGGTGTAAATGAGGTTACTTCTTCGGTCCAATTTTTGTCTAATACATTTGGCAAGCTGGGCGACTCGTTTGGTGGGGTATTTAGTGGTATAGCTGAAGGTTTGAATATCGCAATGGATGCTGTTAATTCGACAATGCAAGGAGCGCAAGCCGGAGCAATGTTTGGCCCCATTGGAGCCGCAGCCGGAGCAGCTATTGGCGTCGTTTCTTCTTTGGCTTCCGCTATCGCTAAAATTCATGATAAAAAGAATGAAAAGCGCATCCAGAAATTACAGGATCAGATTGATGTACTTGATGCATCATATGAAAAATTAGGCCGATCAATAGAAAAAGCCTATTCGACTGATGCTTCTCAACTAATAGATCAGCAAAATAAACTTCTTGAGCAACAAAAACTTCTTATTCAGCAACAAATCAAAGAAGAACAAGACAAGAAAAAATCAGATGACAATCGTATAAAAGAGTGGCAGAAGCAATTAGACGATATTAATGCTCAACTTGAAGAGAATAAAGAAAAAGCGATAGAGGCCATCACTGGGACAGATGTTATGTCCGCTATTGATGAGTTTGCTAAGGCCTATGCCGACGCATGGGCTACAGGAGAAAATGCCGCAGAATCATCCGCTAAAGCTGTTCAAACACTCATTAAAACCGCTATCATAGAGTTTTTAAAAAAGAAGCTGTCTCCTTCGGTTCAAGATTTCATGAAGCAGTTGGCCGACTATATGTCCGATGGTATTATATCACCATGGGAAGAAGCCGAATTGAATAAGTTGAAGGAAAAGATGGACAAGGAGGCACAAGAAATATTTGAAAATTCTGGCAAATGGCTAAAGGATGAAAGCAAATATGAGCAACAGGCAACAAGCGGAGGATTTGAAGTAATGTCTCAAGATTCAGTGAATGAATTGAATGGGCGATTTACGGCTTTGCAAATGATTGGGGAAGAAATTCTTTTGTATTTGCAGAGTTCTAACCAGATTGCAAATCTGCTGTATATAAGTGCAAGTATTGATTCGATAAATATAAGAATTGCGTCATTGTATGATATTGCAGATGAAACTCGCGTGATGATGGCTAATATATATATAGAATTGCAGCAAATTAGTGATAATACCGGAGATACGGTAAAGCAATTAAAAGAAGTAGTTTCCAAGTTGACAAAGATAGAAAACAATACAAATAATTTATAGTATGAAAGTTCATGATATAATGCAGAAAGCAATCTCTTTAGGTGCTTGTTGTGAGTCAGGAAAAGCTACAGACTGGAAAAGTTTGTGTTGGCTTTTCTTTTCCCCACAAGGCCGGGAGTTTTGCGAACATAACAACTATCCACCCCTAGAATCATTTAGGGGGATGGCCAAGAATGTGAAACCGTTTGGGGTTTATGTGGATTGTGGATATATTGAACTCTGCAATAAACCGAATGTTGCAGTAGTAGGAAATACCATTGCGAGCTTGTCTTATGATGATAATACAAAGGTTCATAAGGTAATGCTTATGCACGGGGGAAAGGCTAAAATAGAAGCAACTAACTATTCCGTGATATTAGTTGTAAATATCGGAGGATGTGAGGTCGATATTATAAATGACGGAACTGCAAAAATATTATAGATTATGTTGGGAGACTTATTTATAAACAGTAATGATGCTTGGGGAACATATAGGGTTGCTATGGGGGAAAGCTTTATTCAGAACCTTCTTACTCCTGCCGGCAATAAGGATTTTATAGAAAGCGAAAGCCGCCTTGAAAACGGGAAGATGGTAATATATAACAATCCTAAAATTTCAAGTCGTGATGTAACATTGACATTTAATATTCACGGCGATACTCCCGAAGAATATTTGTCCAATTATGCAAAGTTCGTTTCGGAACTCCAGAAGGGAAAAGTTACAGTTCGGGTTCCGGCTATTGGCATGTCCTTTATTCTTGTTCATAAAAAATCTACGAGTTTTGCTCTTGACAGGTCGCGTATGAACAGCCGGTTATCTGTTAAGTTTGAAGAGCCTAATCCTGATGATAGAGATTAATTCACGACAATAAAATGATTGTCGTATTTAGGAAGTTCAGAAAATTGGACTTCCTTTTTTTATCCCTGAACTTTGAACATATGATTGATATAAGGAACATATCAGGCAGAATCAAGTTGTCAGTATCAATAGGATCGAGTTCATTGCATCGATTTGAACTGATGAAAGAGGATTATATTAGTATTGTATTCTCTTTAGAAACTCCGGTACAATTGGAGATAGGCGACAATGTGGATTATGAAGGCTCGCTTTATTATATAACAGATAAAGTATACCCAACATTTAATACTTCTAACGGTGGATATGATTATACACTCAGGCTGGAATCACATTATTATCGATGGAAGAATCATATACTTTTTTATGATCGACAAGGAAATAAAGAAGCATCTTGGAGCCTTACCCGTTCCCCGGAAGCCCATTTGAGCATTGTCGTTTCCAATCTCCGTGCAATAGGATTTACTTTTAAAGGCAAGGAATATCAAGCTATAGTGGATAGCACTGTTGATCCTGTAGCTAAATTGGTGCAGTATAACAACACGAACATCATAGATGCTCTGACAAAAATAGCGGAGGCATGGGAATGTGAATGGTGGGTTGATGGGGGTAAAATATATCTTGGACATTTGGAACATGGGGAACCTGTAAACTTGGAAATAGGGAAGGAAATATCTTCAATGTCAAGGAGCCAGAGTCAGGATATTTTTGCAACAAGATTATATGCTTTTGGATCGTCTCGAAATCTCCCTTCTGACTATCGGAAGGGAGAAACGGGGGCAGTCGTAGAGGGTGTAGTCCAAAAAAGACTGATGCTTCCTGCTGGGACTCCGTATGTGGATGTTATCGAAGGCTTGGAGGAAGAGCAGGTTGTTGAAGCGGTCATTATCTTTGAGGACATCTATCCTCGTGTGACCGGAACGATAACTGAAGTAATTCCTAAGGAAATCACGGATGAGGATGATTCTGGCGATCCTATCACATTCACTGTATATCGGTTCAAGGATGCGAATTTGACATTTAAAAAAGAATATATTCTTCCCGGACAGGACTTGCACGTCATATTTCAGACCGGTCCCCTTTCGGGAATGGATTTTGCTTTGGAATTCAACCCGGAAAGATTGCCGGAAGATAACCCGGAAGCGCAAGTGTTTGAAATAGTACGCAATGATACTTATGGACAGACTTTGCCAGAAAGCCCACTTATTCCAGGTATAGGGAATAAATATATCTTGTACAATTTTGATACCCGTTATGTAAATGACGCTCTAATTCCACAGGCTGAACAGGAACTTTTGGAAAGAACGATTGCATATAAGGACAAGGTCGTTTCTGATCCTTCGACATATACATGCAGTCTTAATTCTTATCGGGTTTCCGGTTATGATGAAAACAATGGGTTGTTAAATCCAGAAAAAGAAATCAACCTGTTGCCAGGGCAAAAAGTAAACCTTATAAATAAGGCGTATTTTGAGAACGGTCGTATCTCTCGTGTAATCGGCTTTGAGAAGAAGTTGGATATCCCCTACGATTCCCCTGTATACACAATCGGGGAAAGTGCAGCCTATTCCCGATTAGGGGAACTGGAACAAAAGTTAGATAATATTCAGTTTAAAGGGAATACTTATGTGAATCAAGGTGGCGGCTTTGGTGTTTATATCGTGAAAAAGGATGATGCTACTGCTGCTTCAGATGAAAATGTATTTTCAGCACTGCGTACACTATATGAGATAAATAAGGCTTATGTAGACATAAGTGATATGTATCTTCGCAAAGATATCGACGATACCGCCCACGGGAATATACTTTTTGACAAGAAGATCGGCTCTTCCATTTTCATAGACGGCTGGGAAGGTAAAGGCTGGGAGATCCAGAGTACGGGCGCCGCCATATTGGATTCGCTTCGTGTGAGGAGTGATATCTATATAGGGGGGCGTATGGGGTCTCCTTCTTTTATATCAGGTTTCCCCGAAGGAACAGGATGGGATTTATCCCCTTATACGATAACTAATTCCGCAGGAGTAAAAGAAACCAGATATCGCCTTGAAATAGATGATATTGTAGCCAGAAAAAGTGCTCGTTTCTATGAGATGATTATATCTCAATTGAGAGGCGAGAATGATAATGTTATGTTTTCCGGCCAAATGAAGGTTGCCTATTATGATTCGGCAGCCGGACGTCTTTATTTAGACACAGAACTTGGCATTTTATACAATCCTTTTAGGCCGGGTGATTTATTGGAAGTGCAACGTTATAACGGAATACCTTCCTCTGACAATAACTATTATATTACGAAACAGTATGAACTTCAAGTAGAAGAAGTTGGTATTGGACCGCTTGCCGATGGAGAAGATAGATTGGATTGGATTACATTTAAAAATTTTGTTGGAAATCTGTCCCAAATCGCAGAAGGAGATGTTTTAACTCGTGTAGACTCCGCTACGGATTCAACAAGGAAAGGTATAGTCAAAATAACAACTATAGATGAACTTGGAACTCCTCATATAAGTGCCATATATGGCATGAAAACGAATCCAGACGATAGCCTTTTAGCTCGTTTGGGAAATTGTGCTGGCGTGAGGACAAAGAATGGCATACAGTTGACCGAGCAAGTAGGTTTATATGCCCGTGGAGCTTTTTTTGAAAATTCAACTATTGTTTTACAAAACGGAGATACCATTGAGCAGACCTTTATTGCCATGAACGGCAAATTTGAAAGCCTTATTGATGGCATCCGTAACGACATATCCGCAGAAGGTGGTAACATCCTTGTAAACTCTTCTTTCAGCCAGAATACAAACTATTGGACAGCCGCAAATAACGTTCATTTTATCAACGTAGGTGGAGAATATCTTTGGCTGGACGGTAGCTTCTATGTAGATAAGGATCAAGTTGCCGATATTTATAATGACAACGGTCAAAACGTTCTGCGAATAAGGAACACGTATATCCTTCAGCAGAATGCTATAATGAATATCCCGGATCACACGGAAGAAGAGGAAAAGACGTATTCTTTCTCTTTGTTCTATAAGGTGCTCCGTCCCGGTTCTTGCGGTTTCGGTATTCCAGGAACTGAGTTGTATCATGAAGAGCAGCTATCGGAAAGCGACAGCTATCAAAAGCTGTCTAAGGTCGGGAAATGGAACGGGAAAGGTGATTTTGAACTGAGGTTCACTGGTGAGATACTTATTTATGGTGTAGGGCTGTTTTCTGATGAGATTGCGGATGCTATTGTCAAGTTGCAGACACAGATCGACCAGACAGACGAATACATCAAACTGTTGGCGACAAAAGATTAT
>ERZ773103.3256-NODE-3256-length-13572-cov-3.794555_pt1 | contig 13572 bp, 13 predicted proteins | sample MGYA00511118_ERZ773103 | MGnify/ENA primary metagenome ERZ773103 (study PRJEB29015, sample SAMEA2737821) | human gut metagenome | biome: human gut; feature: human-associated habitat; material: faeces | place: China | collected 2012 ... | reverse complement strand
TTTGCTTTCTCCCAGACGGAGTAGCAGTGCCGACTGCTCTCCAGCGTATGCCCGCCGATGCCATTGGAGACCTGCATACAAATGGAAGGATCTACTAGACGAACGGTTTCAAAGATGTTCCGGTAACGCTGGAACACCATGCCCAGCTGATCTCCGGCAATCCGCATGACATTGTCCTCGCAGGTGTACACCGGGGGAACCTCATCTTCATCATCGGTGAATTCCATGGAGATATCGTGATAATTGGCAAGGCGGCTGTATTCCGCCTCGATGTCCTGAATCTTTCCCAGCAGGGATTTGCACTTGCCGGGCTCCGTGTTGGACCATGTGATCAAAATGGCAATTTTACACCATCGGAGCTGGCCGCTGAGAACCAGCTGGGCTTCCAGCTCGATATACTGCTCGTCAATGGGAAGCGCATTGAGCCGGTCTTCTATGGTGTGCACAAGATCGCTGCTGGCTACAGAGAGAAACTCGCTGCGGGTAAGGGGATCGTGGATCACAGAGGGAAGCCCGGTCTGTGCTACAATGCCGTGGTAAAGGGTCAGTACAGAGGGCTTTGCGGTGTATTCAAACCAAAGCTCATCGCTGAGATCACAGAAGAAGTTCTGACGGCTGTAGGCATCCTCAAGCTGCTGGGTCATGCGGGCTGTACTCAGATCATGGCTTTTATAGAGGTTCTCCACAGCCCTTTGCGCCGTATATTGGCTCTGTATAACACTGGAGGGCAGTTTTGCTTCTTCTTTGATTTTTCCGGCAATGTCATCCAGGCAATCCAGCAAGATCGGGTTAAACGTACCGCACTTGCCGTTGTGGATCATAGCCATGGCGGTTTCCTGAGAATAGGATTCTTTATAGCAGTGCTTGCTGACCAGTGCGTCATAGACATCGGCCACGGAGACGACCTGAGCGGCAATGGGGATCTCCTCCCCTCGGAGACCGTCTGGATAGCCCTGACCGTCCCAGCGTTCGTGGTGCCAGCGGCAGATTTCAATGGCATATTTGACAAGCCGTTCATCCTGATAAATTGGCAGAGTAGAGATCATATTTGCGCCCAGCAGAGGATGGCGCTTGATGTTATCAAATTCCTCCGGCGTCAGCGCAGAGTGCTTTGTGAGAATACTTTCGGGAATCAGGAGTTTGCCGATATCGTGCAGACCTGCTGCGGTGCAGATAGTCTCGATATCATCATGATTCAGCGGGTATTGATCTGTCTTTATCAGCAGCCGCTGCAGCAGAAGCTCCGTCAAATGGCAGACATTGGACATGTGGGTGCCGCTTTCGCCGTTGCGGAATTCCACGGCATAGCCAAGGATGGAGACCAGAACGGTATTGTTCTTTCCCTGCTGATCAAACTGATCGGCCACAACGCTCATAAGCTGCTGCTTCTTTGTTTGCAGCAAAATGGCATTGATGATACGCTGACGGACAACGCTGGAGATATAGGGACGGCTGATATAGTCAGAGACACCAAGTCGGAAGGCACGATCGATATAGGCGCTGTTGGTTTCGGCGGAGATGATGATGGTAGGGATGGTATCGATCCAGTGCTTGCGGTTCATTTCGTCCAGAACCTCAAAGCCGTCCATTTCCGGCATGACCAGATCCAGAAGCAGTGCGGCAATGCGGCCCTGATAGGATTCCAGCGCGGCAATGGCCTCTTTGCCGTCGGATACTTCGATGATCTCAAAGCCATGTTCCAGCATATTGACAAGGATCGCCCGATTTAGCTCCGAGTCATCCGCAATGAGCAATTTCTTGTGGTTCATAAATCGATCTCCTCCGCTATGATACTCCTATACAATTTAATCATACGTTTTCTAAGGATGAAAGTCAATGTTTTTGACGAAAATACCGTTTTCAGGGGAAGAAGAAAAAACAAATGGAGGGTTCAGAGCGGAATTGTTTGCAATATGATCTTGTACTGCGGTTTTTGAGAATTGCGGAACCGGGAGACGCTGCGGTACAATAGAAGCAATCCAAAAGGATAATGTGCGGACGCAGATGAGCGTCTGCGCCGGATCGGATGCAAGATGGCCGCAGAGCTTCTGCGGCAAACGGAATGGATAAGGAGATGATTTCATGAACAAATCCGCCCTCTCTGCGGAGGAATTGGTGGGCATCTGGGAAGAGCGCCGGGAAATCAAAAATCTCATGGGCCGCTATGCAGTCAGCTTCCTGCTGAAGCGGGAAAAGGATATGTTTGCGGACTTCTGGAGCGGCCGTGAGGATGTGTCCATGGGCATGAACAACGGCTGGTATGTGGGCCGTGAGGCCATTGCCGAGTGGTTCTCAGCCATCCATAGCGCTACAGAGAAAAAGGCCGCACTGCTGAAGGCGGATCTGCCGGACAAGCTTGGGAACAAGACGGCGGCAGAGATTTACGGAATTGGAGATTTTGACGTCAAGCCTCTGGGAACGCCGGTGATCGAGCTGGCAGATGACCTTCAGACTGCAAAGGGAATGTGGTACTCACAGGGCTCCAAAGCAGATGTCACAGAATCCGGCCCGGTATCCTATTGGACCTTTGGCGTATTCTGTGTGGACTTTATTCTGGAAAATGGCGCATGGAAAATCTGGCATCTTCAGTATCTGGAGGATGTAAAGTGCCTCTGCGGGCAGAGCTGGGCAGAGCCGTCCAAGCCATTTCCGGAGCTGGAAGCATATGCGGAGCTGAAGGATGAGAAGCTGCCGGAGCCTACGGTCAAGGCGGCCCTCTATACGCCCTACAGCCCCAACCGGCCAATGGCAAGGCTGCCGAAGCTGCCGGAACCCTATAAAACCTTTGCTGAAACCTTCAGCTATGGCTATGGAAAGGAGGCGTGACCATGAATACCAAGGTGTTTTCCGATGATGAGCAGGTCCGCCGTGTCTGGGACATGGAAGAGGTCAAGGATCTGATGGCACGCCGTGCCTACCTTTATATGCAGGATCTTCGCAGGGAGGAGATCGAGACCCTTTGGGTGCAGAAGCCCGAAAACAAAAAGACTGCGGTCTTCGGCTCTAACTGGGGCTTCTATACGGGGCTTGACAATATTTCGAGCTGGTATGTGGGGGAGCATGGAAACCTGCGTCAGACCCAGCTGGATGCCGTTTCTGCCCATGACCCGGCGGTGAAAAACTGCCCGGAGAATTTGGGATATGGAGCAATGCTCTGTTCGCCCCTTTCCACCGCACTGGTGGAGATCGCCGGGGACGGAAAGACGGCTCAGGGCCTGTGGTACTCCATCGGTCAGCGGACAGAGCCCAACGGCGATGGGACAGCCAGCGCACACTGGGTCTGCGGCAAGATCGGAGCGGACTTTATGAAGGAGGACGGAGTCTGGAAGATCTGGCGGCTGACCGAGGCACCGGACATCATTGTGACGCCCGGAGAGGCCGTGGCAGATCAGCCTGTATTTTGGGAGAAGGGGGCCAATCTCATGGAGAACCTCTTTGGCTCGCCCACGGTTCCCATGACAGCCCACGATCCCACCTATAACTGGAGCGACAGCTTCCCGCCTGCTCCGGAACCCTACTATACCTATGCCGATGAGATGGGAAATTGCCCCCAAGGCGTACACAATGAATGGAGGCCCTACTGATGAAAACACACCTTTCTCTTTCGCAGCGTATCCATAATGCGGTAGGCTCTCAGCAGGCCGAAAACATCCACGCACGCCACAGCTACCTCCACGGCAAATCCTTTGCCAAGGAGGAGTGGGGCAAGATCTGGTCCCGTCGAGAGGACTGCTCATGGGCCCATGCATTTGGCCGTTGGAGAGGCTTCGAAAACGTCTGGTATGGCTCTGTAACCTGCTATGATGCAGCCTGCTTCCAGCGCTTTACCCAGATTTATGAGATCTATCCACAGGTGGGCGGTATGGATCCCCGGCCGCTCAGTGAGGTGTCCTGCCATACGCTGGTAACGGATATCATTGAGGTGGCCGATGACGGACAGTCTGCAAGAGCGTATTTCCTGACCCCCGGTCTCATCTATTCGACCCTGAACGGCAACCAGAAAAAGCGCTGTGCCTACCTGTGGGAGCGCTATGGTGCGGACTTTGTATTTGAAGACGGCCAATGGCTGTTCCTCCATGAGCAGGTCTGCCCGGATATTTTCGGCAATCTGGACGATGTCAACTGGGCCCACAGCAAGTATGAGATGCTGAAGAATCCGCCGCCTCCCCCTGAGGGTGGTATGCCCCCCAGAAAGGATCAGCGGCTTCAGGATCCCGGCCCGCTGCATTTTGACTGGACACCCATTCAGCCGGTACAGGATACGGTGCCATGGCCCGTCCCCTATGCCACGCTGGATGACAATAATACCTATACAAAATCCAAATAAACATACAGGAAGGATCCGCATTGGAAACGGTGCGGATCCTTTTGCAGTGGCAGCTATGGGAAGCTGCAGCCTGCACTTGTGCGGCTGCAGTTTTTTGTGCTATACTGAAATGGAAAAAGACAGAAGGGGTGCGGCCCATGGAACTCAAGCAACTGCAATATTTTCGGAAAGTGGCAAAGACTAAGAGTATCTCAGCGGCGGCGGAAGCACTGTATATTACGCAGCCTGCGCTGAGCCGCTGTATTAAGCGTTTGGAAGAAGAGGTGGGCGCTTCTTTGCTGCAACGGACATCCAGTGGGGTGGAGTTGACCGCTGCTGGGGCTGCACTGATGGCAGAATTGGATCAGGTGTTTGAGCACTTGGAGCATGGGCTGTCCAGTGCTCGGCTGATTGGAAATCAGCAGCTTCCGACTCTGAATGTGGTCTACTGTTTTGAGGAATTTGACACCGGAATCATTTATCAGCTGCACAGCGCCTTCCCGGATGTCAGGACCAGCGTTGACATTCTGCCGCCGGATCAGGCATATCGGGAACTGCTGGCAGGGAAGGTGGACTTTGCGGTACTGCCCCAGGTGCCGGAGCACCCCGGAATCCGGTTCCGACAGCTGGGGTCAGAGGAAATGATGCTTTCCTTCCCGGAGGGGCATCCGCTGTCCGGACGGGACTTTGTACTGCTGGAGGAGCTGGACGGGCTGGATGTGGTGTGCAATGAGGTGGGCTTTGACTGGAACAGCATTCAGCGCATCTCCGAAGTACATGGCATTTCCATGAATCTAAAATTTTCCAGCAATAGTCATCAGACCGTGGGGAGGCTCCACAATATGATGCAGTCGGCGCTGTTTGTACCCATCAGCTCCGTGGCGGAGTTTCGGAATTCCGGGCGAAACAGAGAGCTGCCTGCTCGAGTGGTACCTCAGGTGTTCCGGCGAAATATTGTGGTGGCCTGGCCGGAACAAAAGCGGCTGACCACTGCGGAAAAGTACTTTATGGAGTTGCTGCAGCGATCCAATCGGCAGATCCAGCAGAAAACGCAGGAGTTCTGTATGGAGGTATTTGGAAGGGGCAGCTGAGCCAATTAACCCATGGTAGGATAAAATGTGCGCTAGGGAACTGTGTGAAAAAAGGAGCGATATTACATGAGTGTAATGTCGCTCCTTTTTTCAGCATTTCCACTGGGCTGAGATGTCTGTTATACTCGTCTTATCCAAAGCGACACCGTAGAAAGGATGAGTGATATGAGTTTAGAAGGCAAGTACATGATTGCATTTACCAAGGGGATGGATGTAGAGGAATACGAAGGCCCCGGCTCCGTTGTGGAGCATGAGATGGAGCTGCACATATCGGCTCCCGGAGTAATTGAGGGAACTTTGGCTGGAAGAGGCGGCGGCAGTCGGCAATTTACTGGGACACTGGTGGGAAACCGTTTCGAGTTTACAGTACAGGGCGGACATGGGCCGCAGTCCGGGGCACTCGGTGGCCCTGGTGGTCCCAGTGGTCCTGGTGGTCCCGGTGGTCCTGGTGGTCCCGGTGGTCCTGGTGGTCCCGGTGGTCCCGGTGGTCCCGGCGGTCCCGGGCATCACGGCCCTCCCAAAGACGCCAAGCCCTTCTTTATGACTTATGCGGGCACGATTGCGGAAGATGGAACCGTAGAGGGCACCATGACCTGTACCGGCCGTTATGAGCATCCTACAGTGGATAAAATGACCGGACACCGGCTGTAAGGAGCGTGGATCATGAAAACTGTAACGGCGGAGTACTTAGTCAGCCGGTGGGAAGATCGGCACAGGGTGCAAAACCTGATGGGAATTTACTCGCAGCATCATCTGGTCAAACGGGAGGGTGAGATCTTTACAGCGCTGTGGAGTGAGGCGCAGGACGTGTGTCTGGCCACCAATGACGGTTATTATGTGGGTCGGGAGGCGGTGGAAGCCTGCTATGCGGCGATGCATCAGCGAAATGTGTTGACCAATCGGCTGCTGCGAGCCTGCTTCCTGGAAAAGGTAGCGGGTAAGTCCGAAGAAGCAACCTATGGTATGGGCACCATGAACTATTTCCCCTTGGATACTCCCGTGATCGAGGTAGCCGAGGATGGGAAAACAGCCAAGGGAATCTGGACGCTTCGAAACACATATGCACTACTGACTGCCGGAGGGCCGGAGGCCTACTGGCAGTGGGCGTGGGTGGCTGCGGACTTTATCAAGGAGCAGGGGGACTGGAAGATATGGCACCTCCAATATCTCAATGATGTGCATGGAAAAGCAGGACAGCCGCTACATGAGCCGTACACGCCTTATCCGGAGATGCCAGAGTTTACGGAAATGCGTTCGTTTTCCATGCCGGAGCCTACGGTAAAAACCTGTGTTCACCCAATGTATACGGTGGATCGCCCCTTCCAGCAGCCGCCCAGAATACCGGAGCCATACGAACATTTTGAAGAGACCTTCAGCTATGGCTGGCAGGAAAAGGAGTGAGGGCTATGCAGTATACGGAATATGAGCAGGCGGTGCGCCTTTGGGATACGGAGCAGGTCAAGGATTTGCTGGCACGCCGAGCCTATTATCTCTCGGGAGATCGCAGGGCGGAAGAATTGCAGGACCTGTGGGTGCAGGATTATTACCATCGCAAGACTGCCTCACTGGGCAGCAACTGGGGCTTCTATACCGGCATGGCGGAAATCCGAAAGTTCTATGTGGAAACGAGGAAGCAGCAGCTGTGGCAGAGGGCGGAGGAAAACGGTACGGCTCCGGGTACGGGGGATACCGTGTATCATACGCTGAATACGGGCCATATCCAGATCGCCAGGGATGGCCGGACAGCACGAGCGCTGTTCTATGACATGAGTCTGGATGCTAGACGGCAAAAAGACCGAACCACAAAGGCTTATGTAAATCTTGGCCCTGTGGCAGTAGACTGCATCAAAGAGAATGGTACATGGAAGATCTGGCATCTGTTTTACGGTTATGACCACTGCTTGCCTGTGGCAGGAGACTACTCTGCGGTGCCGGTGAACTATGCGCCGGGGACGCACCCCTACGAGGCGGAGTTTGGAACGCCTACGGTGGCCATGAAGACCTACAACCCGGATTTTGGTTGGTGCAGTGACTTTGTGTGGTACCCAAAGCCCTATGGCACATTCCAAGCCCTGAGAAGCTATGGCCCTGAGGGACATCCGGACTTCAAGGAGGATGCATGATGGAAAACCTGACGTTACAGCAGCGGCTTCATAACGCATTTGGCGTTCAGACTGTGGAAAATATTAAAACGGAGCATGCATATCTCCATGCGGCATCGCATTCTTTTGAAGAGTGGGATACCCTTTGGAGCCGTTCCGACGATATCACGTGGGCCCATGGGTTCGGACGGATGGTAGGATGGGACGAGGTGTGGTATGGTTCGGTCTGGGGATATGATGCAGACGTATTGAATCTGTACTTGCAGCTTCTGGATAAGTACCCCGAGGTAAATGGAAAGGATCCCCGTGCCTGCGGCTTGGGCGGCCTGCATTCGCTGGCTTCTGGTGTTGTGGAAGTGGCGCAAGATGGTAAGTCGGCCAGAAGCCTGTTTTTGACCCCGGGATCTATGGCCAGTGCCCATAGCCCACGGGGAAAGCGTGCAGGCAACATGCTGTGGGAGCGATACGGCTCGGATTTTGTCTACGACGAGACCGCAGGAAAATGGCTCTACTTCCATGAGCATGTGTGCCCGGATTTCGGTTTTAGCTATGATACCAATGACTGGGCACATAGTCAGCTGGCAGCAGAGCGTGGCGGCCCCGGTGGAGGTCCCGGCGGCCCCGGTGGAGGTCCCGGCGGCCCCGGTGGAGGCCCCGGCGGCCCCGGAAAAGCGCAGGCAGGGGACTCCGGAAGGATTCCTGCATGCATTGCCCGCAGACCGAAGAAAGATCCCCCGCGTACAGATAAGGAAAAACTCCATTGGCAGTGGTCACTGACCCAGCCTGTGCAGGCATCGGTCAGCTGGCCGGTTCCCTATGATACGCTGGATGATGAAAATTCTTATGCACCCGGACACAACGATCCGTTTAAGAATCTGGAACAGAATCAGGCACGTTTTATGGGCTGAGAAAGGAGAAGCAGGAGATGAAACAAAGAAAAAATATTTTGGCAGGGACACTTCTGCTGGCGATACTGACGGGGCTACTTGGGGGCTGTGGCAATGAAACTACTGAGAGCGGCACATCGGAGGCAATGGGATCGTCTGTGCAGTCTCAGCAGGCGCAGGAAGAGGGAGCTCAGGGTGCTGCAGAACAGTCGGAAGCAGCGGAAATGATAAAAACAGAGGAATCGTCCGAGGTGGATTCCGTATCTGAGCCGGAAGCCGGGGGAGCTGCTGTAACACTGCCTTTGACAGAAGAGCCTGCAATGCTGACCTACTGGACCACAGTTTCACCCATGTATGCAGATGCCATTACCAGTCTGGACGACTGCCTCCTTTGGAATCAGATGATGGAGGATACCGGTGTGCGGGTGGAGGGCATTCTGGTCAATGCCCAGTCTGGTGTGGAGCAGTTTGCGCTGATGGTTGCCAGCGGAGAATATTATGATCTGCTGGATAGCCCCGGTGCCAACTATACCACGGGTCTGGCGGGGGCACTGGATGACGATGTGCTGGTAGATCTTACTGATATTGTCGACACGCTGATGCCCAACTACAAGGCTATTATCGGCAGCAATGAAGAATACAGTAAGGGAACACGGATTGACGATGGACGCATTGGCATGATTTACGGCCTTAACAATGTGGACTATAAGCCCACAGAGGGGCCGGTGATTCGCCAGGACTGGCTGGATGCGCTGGGCTTGGATACCCCCAAAACCTATGACCAGCTCCACGATGTTCTGGAAGCGTTCCGGGATCAGTATGGGGCATCCATGTGGATTCCATATAGCGGGTCGCCGCTGGGCAACTACCTTGGCGCGGGCTATGGAATTGCAACTACATACCTTACCCATATGTCCGGGCGGGAGCCGTTTTTCCAAGTGGATGGAACCGTAAAGTTTGGGCCAATGGAGGATAGCTATTATGACTACCTGACCATGCTGCATCAGTGGTATGAGGAAGGGCTGATCTGGAATGATTTTGTGAGCTACACCGAGCGGTTCAATCAGCCGCCGGATGGAGGCATCACCAGCGGACAGTTTGGCGTGTGGTTCAGCAGCTATCAGAATTTTCCGGTTTGGACAGCTTCGGCAGAAGATCCCAATTTCCATATTGTGGCCTTCTCGGATCCTGTACAGCAGGAGGGAGATGAAAACCACTTAAGAGCGGAGAACTTCCTTGTTACAAACGGCGGCGTGGGTATTTCCACCAGCTGCCAGAATGTTGAATTGGCTGCAAAGCTGATCGACTACTGGTTCTCCGATGAAGGCCGTTATTTCCTGACCTTCGGCATCGAAGGAACCACTTATGAGTTGGATGAAAACGGATATCCCCAGTATACAGATCTGATCCTCAACAATCCTGACGGACTGTCACAGGCGGCAGCCAAGGCGCTGTATTTGGGCGATTTTGGGTTCCATACAGTAGATCATGATGATTATATCTATTTGGATACAGGGCTGACCGATGATCAGACGGAAGCACCGGATATCTGGACTGCCACCTCGGATAATTCCTATGGGATCCCCAATGTGGTATCCATGACGGTAGAGGAGTCCACAGAGAATGCCTCCCTGCTGTCAGATATCGGAACCTATGTTTCTACTTGGACACTGCAAGCAATCACTGGTGATCAGAAACTGACCGAAGAGACCTTTGCGGAATTCCGCGCAACGCTGGAGAATCAGCTGCACATAGATCAGTGCATTGCTAATAAGCAGGCGGCGCTGGACCGTTATAATCTCAGATAAGCTATATAGTACCGCACCATTTACATAAAGTGGTGCGGTACATGTGCATACCGGGACGGGTCGGGCGTGAAAATTACATAGAATGCGGATTGCATACTTGCCATTCTCAAAGATAGGATGTATACTTTATAAATACAGGACGTAGCCGGTTGCAGCGGAAAATATGCCGAAATCGATTGCTAGATTAAGAAAAAATGTTTTTTATTAACATATATTAATGACTTCTGGAAATAATGTGGTAAAATAGATAGCGGCAAGGGAGCAGGCGTAGCCGCTGTTTGCTATGTGCCATGTTTGGAGGGGTCAAAATGCAATTTAACCCGGCAGCATTCTTGGAGGGAAAGCTGCAAACCGAGGATAAAGCCCTGATCGCTGAGGCAATCCGCCTGATGAATTGGTGCCACTATAAACGGGGAGATCTGATCGTAAAAGAAGGCAATCCCATTGCCGATTATCGGTTTTTAGCGTCAGAGGGGGTTGTCCGCTGCATCTACCATACTGCGGCAGGCAAGGAAATTACGGAATGCATTGTATCAAAGCCTGGCTGTTGCCTGATGCCCAGTGCAGTGCTGAGTGCACCGTCCCCGGTTGACATGGAGGCGCTGACCGAAGTGGATATCGTGTCGTTTCCGATTCAGGCCGTGGCAGAGCTGGAATTGAAATATCCCCAGATCCTGAGAATGGAAAATCAGGTCTTGACTGAGTGCTGGCAGGAACAATGGGAGCTAAAGCGCATTCGCTATGAATATAACACGCTGGAGCGTTACCGTTGGTTTTGCAAAAAATATCCGGGCGCATCAGGAAAGCTCAAGAATAAGCATATTGCATCCTTCCTGGATATGACACCGCCAACCTTGAGCAACGTTCGGCGTCAATTGGCTGAGGAGCTTGCCGAGGAAGAATAACCAGTGCTGCGGAGAAAGCAGCCCAATATAGATGATCATCGCCATTTTCCCAGTGAGGAACCTCGGCGTTGGATCTGCGATCCATAACCATAACCGCATCGAACCCGCCGCAGAGTTGCTTCTGAGGCGGGTTCGGTGTTTTTTTAGAGAAAAATCCAGCTGCCCATCTCACAGGGCAGCTGGATTTGATTTCATAGAGCTTCCGTTAATCATCATACCCCTGGGGGTTGTGTTTCTGCCAGTTCCAGGAGTGAGCGCACATATCCTCCAGGGTATATTTGGCCTCCCAGCCCAAAAGCTTCTTTGCTTTTTCGGCGCTGGCAAAGCAGGTGGCGATATCGCCGGGGCGGCGTGCGGTGATCTCCAGCGGAATTTTGACGCCGCTGGCCTTTTCAAAGGCATGCACCACATCCAGAACGCTGCTGCCCTTGCCGGTACCCAGATTGATGGGCTCTGCGCCGGTGTGCTTCATCGCATAGTCCACGGCCTTTACGTGGCCCAAGGCGAGATCTACCACGTGGAGATAATCCCGGACGCCGGTACCGTCGGGCGTGGGGTAGTCGTTTCCGTATACGCTCAGATGATCCCGCTTGCCGATGGCGACCTGTGTGATATAGGGCATCAGATTGTTGGGAATACCGTTGGGGGCTTCCCCAATCAGACCCGAGGGATGGGCACCAATGGGGTTAAAGTACCGGAGCAGCACAGCGGAGAGCTTGTCATCCGCCTTGCAGGCATCCATCAGGATCTGCTCGATCATCAGCTTGGTGGTGCCGTAGGGATTAGTGGCTGTTCCAGTGGGCATATCCTCGGTGAAAGGCGCAACGTTGTTTTCGCCGTAAACGGTGGCAGAGGAAGAGAATACGATTGCTTTGCAGCCGAATTCCTCCATGACCTCCAGCGTTGTGAGGGCGGTATCCAGATTGTTGCGGTAATACTTGATGGGAAGCCGTGTGCTTTCGGGAACACACTTATAACCGGCAAAATGGATCACAGCGTCAATATGATTCTCCTGAAACAGCTTACGCATGGCGTCTTTGTCTGCGGCATCGATCTGGTAAAATTTTGGCCTTTTTTCTGCCAATGTTTCAATTCGATCCAAAACCTTGGGGCTGGCGTTGGAAAGGTCGTCAGCAATGATGACATCATATCCGGCGTGAAGCATCTCCACAGCCGTGTGGGAGCCGATAAATCCAGCTCCGCCTGTTAAAAGAACAGACATGAAACATTCTCCTTTGTAGACATAGAATGATAAAAACAGTATAGCACAACGAGGAAAGAAAGAAAAGGAAAAACGGATATTTTTTACAACGCCGATCGTTCATACTTAGGGAGGAGCCTCAAGATGAAGCTGTGGGTATTGAAAAAAGAATGTATGATGATATTGATTTTGGATACCAACGGCGTGCTGCCAACGAAAATGCAAAGAGACCTGATGCTGTGCAGAAGCCTGACATTGCCTGCGGATTACCTGCTGATGGGGCCGGTGCAATTGGGTAAGTGCCCGATCTTCTGGTGCATAGAGCCGGAGGGAAAACGAATTTCCGGAGATATGCAGGCCGCTGCGGCATTTTGCGCCTGCCTTGCCGCTGCCGGATATGGTGCGGCTTTGACAGTGTCAGACGGGTACCGGAGCTTTTCTCTACAGCAGTCTGATGTTCGGCAGTGGCGGGCCCATGGGCTGAGTCAGAGCCATCTTGCCTGGCTGCTGAGCGTGGATCAGTCCTGCTTGGGGGCCTCTACGATCAGTGAAGGAATGCGGCTGCGGAAATCCTCGCCGTCCTTGGGGTCACCGTAAACCCGAACCAGCATAGGGGTATCCTGACTGAGGCTGAACAGCCCCAGAATGCTCTTTCCGTCGATGGTATATCGGCCGGATACCACATCGATATCCACCGGGGTCAAGCTGGCGGCGGTGACGAATTCCTTTACGTCGTTGATGGAATGCATGGAAATGTAAAACTCTGTCATGAATAGCCTCCTGAATTGGGTATGTACTTCTTTTCGATTATCCGATATAATAAAACAATAGGATCCCGCCTATGGCGGAATTACAGCTAGAGTATACCACAAAAACAAAAACATGCAAAGGTGAATTGCCATGAAGTTTGCCATCTACACCTTGGGATGCAAGGTCAACCAATACGAATCGCAGGCGCTGGAAAAAGATCTGATCGCCCGGGGCTATACCCCGGGACGGTTTGACGAGGCCTGTGACTTTTATATCGTCAATACCTGCACGGTCACTGCGGTCAGTGATAAAAAGTCCCGGAATGCACTGCGACGGGCCAGAAAGCTGAACCCGGAAGCGGTGATCGGCGTCTGCGGCTGCTATGCGCAGGTGCATCCGGAGGATATGGAAAAGCTTGAGGTAGATGTGGTGGGGGGCACCGGAGATCGAAACAGCTTTATTGATCGCATGGAGCAATTCCGGCAGGATCACCGGCATACGGTTCAGGTGGACAACGCATTC
>ERZ773103.3252-NODE-3252-length-13579-cov-4.064256_pt1 | contig 13579 bp, 9 predicted proteins | sample MGYA00511118_ERZ773103 | MGnify/ENA primary metagenome ERZ773103 (study PRJEB29015, sample SAMEA2737821) | human gut metagenome | biome: human gut; feature: human-associated habitat; material: faeces | place: China | collected 2012 ... | reverse complement strand
TGAGTTACATGAGGGAGACAGAGTAAACGGGATCTATCTCTGCAAACAGAAACAGGCAGCTACAACGAAGAATGGTAAGCCCTATGAGAATCTGATCCTTCAGGATAAAACAGGTGTGATCGATGGTAAGATCTGGGATCCCAATTCTCTGGGAATTGATGAGTTTGATGCGTTGGATTACATTGAGATCATGGGAGATGTGACAAGCTTTGCAGGCGCCATGCAGCTGAATATCAAGAGAGCACGCAAGGCAGGAGAAGGGGAGTATGATCCGGCAGATTATCTTCCTACCAGTGAGAACAGTGTGGATGATATGCAGAGCCAGCTGCGAGAGCTTATCAACAGTGTGAAGAATCCCTATCTTTCCCAGCTTCTGAAGAAGCTTTTTGTAGAAGATCAGGAATTTATGAAGATATTTGAGGGACATTCTGCAGCCAAGACCGTACATCACGGCTTTATCGGCGGACTGATGGAGCACACTCTTGGAGTGACCCGTCTCTGCGATTATATGGCGAATGCATATCCGCTATTGAACCGAGATCTTCTGATCACAACCGCACTTCTTCATGATGTGGGCAAAACGAAGGAGCTTTCTGCTTTTCCGATGAATGATTATACAGATGAGGGACAGCTTCTTGGACATATTGTGATCGGGGCACAGATGGTACATGATCTTGCAAAAGAGATCCCGGATTTTCCGGAGAAGCTTGAAAATCAGGTGATCCACTGTATTCTTGCACATCATGGTGAGCTGGAGTACGGTTCTCCCAAGAAACCGGCACTTGCGGAGGCAGTTGCCCTGAATCTGGCAGACAATACAGATGCAAGGATGGAGACACTGACAGAAATTTTCCACGCAGACAAAGGCAAAAAAGAATGGCTTGGTTTCAACCGGCTTTTTGAGTCTAATTTAAGAAGAACAGGAGATATTTAATACATGGAATTCCGTAAAAACGATATACTCACTTTAGATATAGAGGATTGCGGAGCTGACGGTGAAGGTATCGGGAAAGCCGATGGCTTCACCGTTTTTGTGAAAGACGCCGTGATCGGAGACCGGATCAAAGCCAAGATCATCAAGGCAAAAAAGAACTATGGCTATGGCCGCCTGATGGAGGTGATCACACCGTCTCCATACCGTGTGAAACCTGCCTGCTCCATTGCCCACCAGTGCGGAGGATGCCAGCTTCAGGCATTATCCTACGAGCAGCAGCTGAAATTTAAAGAGAAAAAGGTTCGTGGACATCTGGAAAGAATCGGAGGTTTTCAGAATCTTGATATGGAACCGATCATGGGGATGGAAGACCCCTATCATTATCGAAACAAGGCACAGTTCCCGGTAGGAAAAAATAAAGACGGAAAGATCATCACAGGCTTTTATGCAGGAAGAACCCACTCCATCATTGATAACCGAGAATGTATTCTGGGAGTGAAACAGAATAAAGAGGTTTTGGACCGTGTGATCGGACACATGGAAAAATATCATGTACAGCCCTACGATGAGGCCACGGGAAAAGGTCTTGTACGTCATATTATGATTCGTTATGGCTTCCATACAGATGAGATGATGGTCTGTCTGATCTTAAACGGAGATAAGATCCCTGCAGAAAAGGCTCTTGTGGAATCACTCTGTGAAATTCCGGAAATGACCAGCATTACCATCAATGTTAATAAAAAACGGAACAACGTGATCCTGGGTGATCAGCTTCGCCTCCTTTGGGGACAGTCCTATATAACGGACAGCATTGGAGATATTTCCTATCAGATCTCTCCCCTGTCCTTTTTTCAGGTCAATCCCATCCAGACTGAAAAACTGTATGGAAAGGCTCTGGAGTACGCCGGCCTTACGGGAAATGAAACTGTCTGGGATCTGTACTGCGGAATCGGAACTATTTCCCTGTTCCTGGCCCAGAAAGCAAAATTCGTCCGCGGCGTGGAGATCGTACCACAGGCCATTGACAATGCAAGAGAGAATGCGAAGCTCAATGGCATTGAGAATGTAGAGTTTTTTGTCGGAAAAGCAGAGGAAGTGCTGCCGAGAGAGTATGAGAAGAATGGCGTTTATGCAGACGTTATCGTGGTAGACCCGCCACGGAAGGGCTGTGATGAGGTACTTCTGAATACGATCCTTAAAATGAAGCCGGAGAGGGTTGTGTATGTGAGCTGTGACAGTGCGACACTGGCGAGGGATCTGAAGGTGCTGTGTGCGGAGGATTATGAACTGGTGCGGGTTTCTACTACTGATATGTTTCCACAAGGCGTTCATGTTGAGACGGTGGTACTTTTGTCCCAACAAAAGCCGGATGACACCATAGAGATCGACCTGGACCTGGATGAGCTGGACGCTACTGTTACTGAGACCAAAGCTACCTATGAGAAAATTAAGGCATATATCTGGGATAGGCACCATTTGAAAGTATCTAGCCTGTATATCTCACAGATTAAACGCAAGTGCGGATTAGAGGTTGGCCAGAATTATAACCTGTCCAAATCTGAAAATCCGAAAGTGCCAAAGTGTCCGCCAGAAAAGGAAGCGGCCATTATGGATGCACTGAAACATTTTCAAATGATTTGAGGGAGGTTGATGAATATGGCAAAGGGTATGACAGAAGATGCTGTTCGCGACTTAGCTCGTGAAGCTCTTGGTTTAGTTGATAGTGAAATTGCGCGTGCTGGTGTGGGGCAGCTTACCACATTCAATCAGCTTGGGTTCCCAGGAGTAGCTGATAAACCAGATGGTTGGTATCTCCCGAATAATAAAAATGAGGTTGCAGTTGTTCTGGAAACGAAAGCAACTCGTATTACTCTTGGACAAACGCAAGTTGATGAAGTTCTGAAAAACGTGCGCATTATGCAAACACAATATAAGCAGGTTGTAGGAATTCTATATAACGGAGAAGATATTCGTGTTTTCAAAGGTGAAGAGGAAGTAAAGACACCCACCAAGTTGCAGAGTGTTAGCTATTATCTGTCGCTGTATACCGTGGATAGTATTGATAAAGAGCGAATCTATGAATTAACCGCAAAGATCAATAATGGACTACATTTTGAATTTGGTATTAAAAACCTGTATCATCGTATGATTTTCACTGCATGCGCTTTAGTAGCTGAACGTTATGGTGCTGGATTGCAGCGTCTAAAAGATATGGGGTATGCGACATTCCATACAGCAATTCATTCGACGCTATCCAAATCGCTCGAAGATAGCCGAAAGCAAAATGCTAAAATTGATATTCTGTTGGAAGAATATTCCGACATTAAAATGAATACAACGGACAATCAGCAGGCAATCAATGATTTTATCGACTGGGTTGTTGAGATCTCCGAGTGTGTCAACTCAAATGAATGGCGTGGTGAAGACGTAATGGGCATCTTCTTTAACGAATTCAATCGTTACAAGAAGAAGTCTGAGGCTGGTCAGGTATTTACGCCTGAGCATATCACCGACTTTATGTATAAGATTCTTGATGTGAATAAAGATGACTATATATTGGACGCGACTTGCGGTTCGGGTGGCTTCCTTGTAAAGGCTATGGCAAATATGATCCGAGAGGCCGGAGGCATGCAGGCAGATGCAGCTGCTGAAATTAAGTCAAACCATCTTTATGGAATTGAGTTTGACCGTGAAATTTATGCATTGGCGTGCGCAAACATGCTGATTCATAAAGACGGCAAAACCAACCTTGAGCAGATGGATGCCCGTACTGATCCTGCCTGCAAGTGGATGAAATCGAAGTCTATCACGAAAGTTTTGATGAACCCGCCGTACGAGAACAAATATGGGTGCATGAAAATTGTTGAAAATGTGCTGGATAATGTTCCTGCTCACACGCAATGTGCATTTATCTTGCCTGATAAGAAGTTAGAAAAGGCAAGCAAGGCCCAGATGAAGCGTATTATGAAGAATCATCGTTTGCGAAAAGTCATTAAATTGCCTGAAGACTTGTTCTTTGGCGTTGGTATCACTACAAGTATTTTTGTATTTGAAGCTGGCGTTGGGCAAAAAGGAAAGGAATTCTTTGCTTGCTATATGGAGTCTGATGGGCTTGCAACAGTTAAAAACAAAGGACGGCATGATATTTACGGAAAGTGGGCAGCTATCGAGGCACATTGGGTTGAAGTTATGGAAAAGCAGTCCGGTGATGATACGTGTCAATGGGTTAATCCTGCCGAGCATTTATCATATCAGGTACCACAGAAGCCGTTCGAGATTTTCGAGGAAGACTTCCGCAAGACCGCAATGGACTATCTGATGTTCCAAAAGAGGATCGATGTGAAAACATTTGGCGAGAAACTGATGACCACAGCGCTGTATTCGAGCCAAGTAAGTATTGATGATGAGACCGTGACCGTTTCTATGCAGAAAGGTGGTGACGGTGATGACGAAAATTGATATAAGTGAGTGGAAGCCTTTTGCTATAGGCAATATTTTTGATGTTATCAAAGGCACACGTCTTACTAAAGCCCATATGAAATCGGGAGATATCCGTTTTATCGGATCATCGTCCATGAACAATGGTTGCACTTCATTGGTGGGTAATACAGAGAATATGCACTCGGAAAATACGATTACCGTTTGCTATAATGGTAGTGTTGGAGAAACGTTTTATCAAGATGAGCCGTTTCTTGCTTCGGACGATGTCAACGTGCTATATCCGAAATTTAATATGAATCGTAATATTGCATTATTTATAGCACCTCTGATTAAAGCCATCAGTGCACGCTATAACTATGTTGATAAGTGGAAGCAAGATGTTATGGTTGCGGATGAAATTATGCTTCCTGTTGACATAAACGGTAAACCGGACTGGGCATACATGGATAAATACATGTCAGAGATCGTGAAAGAATCTGAGATAAACCTTGCAAGTTTAATGAAAGCCGATAACAAAAAACATGAGGTGAATACTTCTGAATGGAAGGAATTTACTATTGGAGATTTATTTGATATTCATCCAACCAAGGCTTACAAGAAAATCAATATTGAACTTTTTGAAGACGATGGTACGAACCCAGTTGTTGTAAACACAGGATTTAATAATGGCGTTGGTGGATATTCCAATTTAGATTGCACAGAAAAGGCTGGGACTATTACATTTACTGACACCGCAGCGAAAAGCACGGATTCCTTTTTCTATCAGGAGAAAGATTTTATCGGTTATCCACACGTGCAGGGGATGTACGCCAAAACACACGAATGGACAAGAAACGAGGGATTGTTTTTGAACTCGGTTATCAAGTCGATATTAAATGGCAGGTATGATTTTATTAGAAAAATGACACGGGCTGAAATGCTCAAATTAAAAGTTAAGTTGCCAGCAGTGAAACAGATGGATGGAACATATATACCTGATTGGGCATATATGGAAGAACACATGCGTTCTGTCATGAAGGATGCAGAGATTGATTTGACTGCTATGCAGACAATATTCTGAGCAACAGTGATATAAGGCCCGTCGTCCTATTGGGCGGCGGGCCTTATATCAAACGCTATTCAGTTTTGCTGTGATTCTGAGAATTTAGAAATTCTGAATACGTAAGGATATTATCTTCTCCAACCATTTCTGCAAGGAATTTTCTAAAAACTCGATCAACAGGGACAGAAACGAAAAAATAAAGCCGTTTTTTAGGCCTGGAACAACATACATAGAACAAATTGCGATTCCTTATGTATGCTGCCTCTTTATCCTGTGGATATCCGTTTTTAATCATAGGGGTGTAAGTTTCAAACTGATACTGATTCCATCCTTTGCTTATAACAAAAATCACATTATCGTATTCCTCGCCTTTAACGCCATGCTCCGTAGAAAAGTCTGCTTCCGGATGAAAATAATTGATTGCTGCCAAAAACTGTTCGTATTCTATGTCCAAAAAATCCTTAATTGTCACATCGGCTCCCGAATACATTGTTTCTGGTGCATTTAGATATAGATCATAATACCCGTCAATTTTTGCCGGAATCGGAATCAACTTTGCTTCAAATACTGTTTGGAGAACATCTACACTGTTTTTTTGGCGTGCTATTTTCAAAGCTTCTTGTAGATTTTTCCATTTAACTTTTTCAGCTTTTTTGGTGATAGGATAACGCTTTAGTTTCAGCGTGTCAAACAGTAACTGCATATCATTGGTCTCTAAAGCTTGATATATTGGTTCAAGCTGTTCCATAAAAAATAGCAGAAATGGATCTTCTTTATCTCTAAGACCATCCTTTAAGATATCTAAAAGTTTATTATATCCCTGTTGGGCAGCGAGAACTCGATGTGTAATCATTAATGTTTTTACATTTTCACTGGCAGGAATGCAGCTGTGTTTAATATGCTTCATTAGACCATTAAGTCTTTCTTTTAATTCAGGCGAAGGCAAATCACCCTTAAAATTTCGGTCCGTTCTTCGTTCTCCTATATAATCATCACATGTAATAACTGTGACTTCTCCAGCAAAGTTGTCAATGGCAGAGCGTTGAGGAAGCTCCGGTCTAATAAAGTTTAATAAATCTACAATTTTAGGTGCAGAACGGAAATTCGCCCCCTTTTTTATTTCAACAATATTTTCGTGCTGTATTAAGCCGCATGCCTTATTTGATTGATAAATGGTTTGCCATGAATCTCCAAAAAATCCAAATTGAGGACCAGAATTGAGTGATATAAAGTATTCCAAAAATCGGTCAATAATTGGTTTTAAGGAATCTTGATATTCGTCTATTAGAATTAATGGATATTTATCGCTAAAAACGCGGCGAAATTTTGCATTATCTAAAAGAGCAGCAAACAATCGAATGACATCATCATGGTAAAGATACATGATGCCATTTTCATTATATCGATGTCCTAATGTGTACTCTACTTTTCTAATTGCAAAAAAATCTCCTTCGGTTGACCACAATGACTCATCTTCACTTATAATTTTGATGAGGGTACTCTGGTATTGCTTAATTGCATTCCATGCAAAAGAGTGAATTGTTGACGGAATAATAAAAGAATCATTTGTAAGTCGTCCGGAGATAACATCCACTGCGGCATTTGTATAAGTAATACATACTACATGCTGGTTCTTTTTGCGGTACTGCTTCCATTTATTTACTTGTATCCACTCAATAACCTTATTAAGTGAATAGGTTTTGCCTGACCCGGCCCCAGCTTCAACACGAAAATTATATCCCTTTTGAAGGGTATCGATAATCTGTAGGTCTATTTTATTAGCTTCCTCTTGTGCTAACTCAAAGTTTGATTTTTGAGCTTCCTTTGACATACGTTTCCCCTCCTTACACAAGGATTTTTTGCTTATTGAGCCATACCAAACCATCTTTAAGATACTTGGGAATAGAATAATCAGGGTAATCACAAATCAATCTGAGCGCAAAATCTGTTTTACTTTTTTCTGTAAATTCCAATTTTTTCTCTGTAACAGGATCAGCTAACCCATAAAAAGCTCTATTCACGTTTTTGATGGCTTCTTCTAAGGATCTTCCGCATAGTCCATTTTCAGCAACCTGAAATTCTATATGGCATTTATCTATCGTTTTCTCGTCAGCTGTTAGATTTATAATATCTTCTAATTTTATCTTGCTTTTGTCAGCACTTGGTAACCCCTTTACTTGTCTAACCCACCATTTAATTGTTGAATTTGATGTGGTTTTCCCTTTGCTCACAACAGATTTAGTTCTCCCATCTTTCATTGCATCAATATCAGTAATAATCAAGCAGGGAATCCCCAAAAAGCGAACAAATGGTATAAATTTATATGCATATGCCCCGCCTATTTCAATTAATGCGTAATATTGAGCTGGAAGCTTATATGTTATGGGCGCAAATAGTTCTAATTTATCACATTTTTCTATCATGTCCGGGACAAGCAAACGTTCCGATGCGCCTTCCACAAAAATAACCTTATCAGCAAAAAACAGGTCGCAACGGCTCAATGTTAGATACTTCTTGATAAAATCCATATTTTCGGAATCTTCTGCACCAAAAGCGCCTAAATCCTTATAAATAACGCCTCTTTTTGTCTTTTGCGCATACCGGATGTTGGAAAAATCCATAGTATTAGCAATATGTGCCGAATGCGAAGTTAGAAAGGTTTGAATATGTACATCCGATATTTTTGATAAGAATGTTTGTAAATATCCTGCGAACGTGTGCTGCATTTGGGGATGCATGTGTGATTCCGGCTCTTCGATAAATAATAATGGAATACATGCTGTGTGATCTTGCTTAATTTTTTCTGAAAAATCAGCAAGTAAAAATTCCATCTTTATAAGATTTTTGTAGCCAAGGCCATTATGTGAACTTGGAAGAGCTTCGCCGGCAAGTGGAGCCGTATAGGTTAATTCTGTTTGGTCTTTTATCTGATTATCAATTTGCAGTTTAGTGTTGACTCCAAGCTGCAATTCTTCTCCGTTCGGATAACCAAAGCCAATAGCTTTTCCAACAATCGAGCTGAGAAGATTACTGCTTTCCCTTTGAATGGATTTGTTTGCTTCCTCAACAGTTTCACGTAACTTTAATACATCTGCTGCTATTTTGGGGTCTAAATTTTTTATATCGACACTAAAATAGCTACTAATCAGCGTTCCTAAAGAATTATAATTTTGCTCTGTGGCTTCCCCTAATACACGCTCTGCTGGTATTGGATAGAATGGAAAAAGATCTGCCAATTCTTTTTGTGTTTTTATTTGTACATCTGCTTTGTTCTTGGGATTAATAGCATATATAACCAATTCAAATATTTTTGAGAAATTTGTAGAACACACCTCTTTTGTTTCTTGAGGATCTAAGGCAAATGCCCCATCTTTATAAAAACAGGTATGGAAATAGTTGCGCAACGATTCTTCATCCATTTTCAATGAGTATTCAGCTTTAACTAATGCAGTTGTTGTATCAACATCTACATCAATAATAAATGGGGAGAGTGCTCCCAAATTATCTTCCGCATCATCTAAAGAGTAATCGATGAGGAACTCTATTGATGTTAACGGTAATCTTTTGCATAGCTGTTCATACGTTATCTTTTTTCTCATAAATTGAGCCAACAGTATAAATGCATATTTTCGCCTCTGCAAAGGATAATCATTGTATGATAAAACCTTATTTTTAACCACCTTCTCTAAAATGCTCATACAGGATGTTTTTGCCGTATTGTTGCGGCCAACAATTAAGGTGATATTTCGATGAACATCCAGTTCGGCATTAACAATTAATCGGAAATTATTTATTGTAATTTTTGATAAAAGCATGATAAACCTCCTTGCACTGTATAGCTAAAAGACAATGTATGCTTGTTTTACGTTCATAGGGTCCACATGATGTGTTAGGTATATGATTGCTTTTTTAGCGAATATTTGACTTATCATTCGATCCCATTCTGCAAGTTTTTGGATTTCCGTTGTTCGGTTCACAAAGTCAAAATATATTTCGCCCCATTCGCCATTGAAATCTACCTAATACAGATAGATTGCGGTGGCGATTTCTTTTTTCTTTCTGGTAATGTTTTTGCGTTTTAGACGCATAGCGTGCAGAATACCCTCTTCTACCAAAATAGTGGTGAGTTTGTCCAGCGCCTTGCGGTATGCACGTTCCGCACAGCTGGTTCCGCTTCCTTCAAACAGAGTAGCAAGCTCCTCAAAGGAAGAACGGCTGCTCATGGGACTTACTCTGCCGCAGCGCATACAGATAGTGTTGCGTTTTTCCAGTAACGTTTGTTCTCGATAGTCAAGAGCATCGAAGGCTTTATGAATGGCTTCGGCTTTGATACCATTCCAGAGGATTTCGGCATAGTCCCAGTAATCGTCTCGACTGACATCTTCGCCGGTTTCCTCGCTGTCTTCATCTTGTCGGGAAACATAGAATGACTGGCGGCTGCGAATCCCTTTTGCAGCATTCAGATATTCAGCAGCTGTTTCCTGCTTGCAGTTCTTTTCAGCCGCATATTCGGAGATGGTTTTCTTTGCGTTTTCTCCCGATGTGCGGTATTTCCATGCAATTCCTCGGATTTTTTTGTATTGGTCCAGAGAATTCACAGACTAGCTTTCTTCCAGCATGTGACAAGAAAGAAGAGCATCTGTGATAAAAGGATACAAATAGGTTGTAAAGTCAGCTCCTGTGCTGGAATCATAATCTGAAAAACGTTCAATCACAGCCACAACACAGGTCATTTTATAGTCAAGGAAGTGCTCTGGATCATATCGCTCATTGCCGTCGCTGCGCCAAAAGCTATAAATTCGTCCATTGAGCATCTTTTCATAGTGATGAAGAAAGAAGGACAAATAACGTAAATCCTTCTGCTGTTGTGCCTGGATGATATAGTTGTTCAAATCAGATTCTTTAGGCGGTTCCGGCTCTAACTGTAAGGTGCGCTCTGCTTCCATGCGAGACAAGTTTTCACTGGTATAAAATCCATATTTAGAGGCATATCCTTTCATGTCACATTTGTATTCCGGCATCGGCGCACCTCCTTTCAATTTGTCTGGTTAAAGCTTTATTTCCGCTTCCAGACGCAGGGATTCCTGTTCCATTTCCGATTCATAACACCCTTTGGTATAAGACACGTTGCTCAATGCCCGCAGCATTTTATCTTTGGCCAACTTTCATACGTTTGGCAATGTCAGCATCGAGAGTTCCACGCTTGACATACCGGTTAATGGTGTTACAGCGGCGTTCATAAATCTGCTTGATAGGATGGTCATCAGCAAGTTCACGTTGTGACCTTCCTTGCAGGTTTCCAATCTGGCGGCAAGTTCGATGGAGCTTATCCCCAGGGCAAGATTACCGCAGTATTTGGTATGCCGGGCATTGGTGGTCAAAAACCAACGTCTGCAGATGGGGCATTTCTTCGGCGCATGGCCTACAAAGAGCCCTTCAAAAAAATCAGATCGGAACATCCCCACAAAGAACACATAGTGCATTCGTTTGACCAGTTGCGGCGTATCGCTGCCGGGCTGTATCGCAGGTACATACTGCACGGAAGTATTAGTTAGGGACATCCAACTTCCATCCTCTTCCGACAAGATGGGATTACTGGAGAAAAAGTCCCCAAAAGAAACAGCATATCCGCTTGGCGACCGTTCCTGTTCTGCGGTATTGAGCGACTCCGCAAACTGGAGCATAGTATTCTGGAACTGTTCCAGAGAATAGCTCAAATGTGCCAGCACAGGGACAACCCGCAGAAGTGTCAGTGCCTTTTGATATTGAGGGTCCAGAGCATTCATCAAATTTCCGGAAGCAAGAGATTTGGCATACGTCATGGCATTTTCCAGATATTCATTCGAAAATATTTTCTGGATATGTGCGGTTATCCGCTTTTCATCCAGATAGGAAAAGGGAGGAATATTTTTTAGTTTATGGACAATTTGCAAAGCACTTTCTCTGGCCGATGTAAACAATTCTGCATTGGCCATACCAAGCTGCATAGCTCCCATAAAAAGATTCAAACTCCCACATAATTCCGTAATCTGTTTAATCAGAGCAGCGGGAATATTGAGAGCATCACATCCGATGGTACCGGAAGGAAAGTTTTTTCCCTCATAGCTCACAGTGTCCTGCTAGAAATCCAGCGACAGTATCTGATGTTGTACCACGTCCATCCTTATACCCTCCTCACTTTGTTGTTCTAAAATCTATTATAACACGTTGTCCTGTTTTTTGAAATCGGTCTGTCCTGCCATTAGCCTGTTTTTTTGAAATTCCAACATAACCATGGCAGAGGGGAAAGAAAATCCCTCTCTAAATTGCAGGTATAGGAGGATATGCCACTACCGCAGAAACACAAAAAACACAGACGGAAATGAACACAAAAAGGAGGACGGATGTCATGAAAAAAATCGAAAATGGCTGTCAGGACAAGCTGGACTGGTTCGACGGCAAGCACATTAATGAAATTTTATTTTGCCAGGAATTTTTGAAAACCCATCCTATGAGGTGTATTGGGGGAACCTTATTTACAGTGGATGGTCCAGTGGAAAGTGAGGAACTGGTCAAACGTCAAATCATCGATATGGTGCAAAGCTGCGTAACCACTAATCTTTCTAAACGGGATTCTTCTTTGCTGGAGAGCTTGAAAATTCAAGCCTATTCTGAGCCGTTGCCGGTGGAGTTGGATCGCATCCACTGTGCCAACGGTATTTATTTTCTGGATGGCCATTTTGAACCGAAAAAGGTTTTCTGTAACAATCGGTTGTCGGTTCGCTACAATCTAGCTGCTCCAAAGCCTCTGCGTTGGCTGCAATTTCTTTCAGAACTGCTGGAGGAGGATATCCTCACTTTACAGGAGTATCTGAGTTACTGCCTGATTCCATCCACCAAAGGTCAGAAGATGCTTATGCTGATCGGCAGAGGCGGTGAGGGAAAATCCCGTATTGGTTTGATTCTCAACGCCATGCCTCATAGCGCCATGAATGTGGGAAATATTCAGAAAGTAGAGACAAACCGGTTTGCTCGTGCCGATCGGGAACATCGCCTTCTGATGGTGGATGACGACATGGATATGAGCGCTTTGCCTAAAACTAACTATATGGCTTTATCACAGAATACGCATGTGTATATGGAAACAATGGAAATTGCCCAGAACAAAGAAGAGAAATCTGATAAAAATGGGAATCCATGAATATTATGCGAACATGGCGGCAAACTTAAACCCTATTGATGCACTTAGAAGTGAGTAATAAACGTTATAAGAGCCGCTTGAATAATAGCCAAATGTGAGATTTTACATATATTTTACATTTGGCTGTTTTTGTTTTTACACAGCTGTGGTATGCTGATGATAAGAACATAACTGCATATTGCGGTTTTGCGGTTAAAAAGGGAAGGACGAGGATCACCATGGATAAAATTTATATCATCGAAGATGATGAAAACATACGCAATCTTTTAAAAATAGCGCTGGAAGGCTTTGGTTATGAGGCAGAAGGCTTTGAAACAGCAGAAGAAGGATTAGAGCGCATCAAAGAAGAAGTACCGTCACTTGCTATTTTTGACTGGATGCTTCCGGGAATGGATGGGGTTACGGCAATCCGCAAGATCCGCCAGACAGATGGCCTGCAGGAACTTCCCATTATGCTTTTAACTGCCAAAGAGAAAGAGCTGGACAAAGTAGTAGGTCTTGACTGCGGCGCTGATGACTATATGGTAAAGCCATTTGGTGTTCTGGAGCTTTCTGCAAGGATACGCAGCCTGCTGCGCCGCGCCAAAAGAGAAGAAAAGAAGGATACCCTTACTTTTGAAGATATCGTAGTCAACAAAAAGACCAGGGAAGTGACCAGTGAAGGTCATTTATGTGAACTGACCTTAAAAGAATTTGAACTTTTGGTCTATCTGATGGAAAACCAGTCCCGTGTGGTCACAAGAGACGAACTTTTAAATCAGGTCTGGGGCTATGAATACGACGGGGAGACAAGAACGCTGGATATGCACATCCGTACTCTGCGTCAGAAACTGGGAGATAAGGAAAGTTCCTTCATTAAGACAGTCCGTGGTGTAGGTTACAGACTGGTGCATCAGGAAGGATAAAACCGGAGAGAGAGGAAAAAGTATGAGAAAAGCCATTCTTGAGAAATTTATCTTTGTACTTTTAGCGGCGCTGTGTA
>ERZ773103.3248-NODE-3248-length-13590-cov-3.614777_pt1 | contig 13590 bp, 11 predicted proteins | sample MGYA00511118_ERZ773103 | MGnify/ENA primary metagenome ERZ773103 (study PRJEB29015, sample SAMEA2737821) | human gut metagenome | biome: human gut; feature: human-associated habitat; material: faeces | place: China | collected 2012 ... | reverse complement strand
GAGCACGACATGAGCCTTGTCATGGGCATCTGCGAGGGCATTGCGGTGCTGAACTACGGCAAGATCATTGCCAAGGGCACGCCCCAGGAGATTCAGGCCAATCCCCAGGTCATTGAAGCATATCTGGGCAAAAAGAAGGAGGGCTAAACGATGAGTCTGCTGAAAGTAGAAGATCTTCATGTATATTATGGCAGCATCCATGCCATTAAGGGCATCTCCTTTGAAGTGGAAGAGGGCGAGATCGTAACGCTGATCGGTGCCAACGGTGCCGGTAAATCCACGACCCTGAACACGGTATCCGGTCTGCTGAAGCCCAGAAGCGGCAGCGTGGAGTTTGATGGGAAGAACATTGTAAATATTCCGGCGCATAAGGTGGTATCCCACGGCATGGCGCTGTGCCCGGAGGGACGCCGTGTATTCCTGCAGATGACCGTACAGGAAAATCTGGAGATGGGTGGCTATACCCGGGATGCCAGCGAGATTTCGGCCTCCATTGAGGACGTTTATCAGCGGTTCCCACGGCTGAAGGAGCGCTACAAGCAGACGGCCGGTACGCTTTCCGGCGGTGAGCAGCAGATGCTTGCCATGGGCCGTGCCATGATGAGCAAGCCCAAGCTGCTGATGCTGGATGAGCCCTCCATGGGTCTTGCGCCCATTCTGGTGGAGCAGATCTTTGACATCATCAAGGAACTGCACCGGGCTGGTACCACCATCCTGCTGGTAGAGCAGAACGCACAGGTAGCCCTGTCTATTGCGGATCGGGCTTATGTGCTGGAGACCGGAACGATCTCCATGAGCGGAAACGCCAAGGATCTGCTCAGCGACCCCAGAGTGCAGAAGGCGTATCTGGGCGGATAAATAATACAGAAAAAGGGCGGAAGCGTATGGTGCGTTTCCGCCCTTTTTCTGACAATTAAAGAGGGACAGCACGCAGTGACATGGGGAATCGGAAACTGTGTGCAGAATGGGGAGTCCCGCTGTACGGCAGTATACGGAGCGGAAAGCGTAAAGGCGTGGTGGCGGAAGCAACAATCATTCCGATTTCACAAGAATTCTCTTGCGTATCTTCCCTGGTTATGTTATAATTCGATCATAATCAATGTTCTGATATGTAATGTAAAATAAACTGCGGACAGCGGTGAAGCAGGAGGAGGAGAAACACATGAAAAAACGAATGATCAGTCTGATGCTGACTCTGTCGATCCTGTTTGGGGCAGTCGTCCCTGCCATGACACCCCAGGCCGATGCGGTCATTGGAACCATCATTGGCACTGGCGTGAAAATTCTGGCCTCTGTGGCCCGGGGCTGCGCCCAGTCTCTGGAGGATGACAAGGCAGGGAAATACGACAGCAAGGGCAAGGCCGTGCTGGGGTGCTTTACCAATATCGGTAAGGATCTGCTGGGTATGGGCGGCAGCTCCGGGAGCGGCGACAACCTCTATCAGGTGGATCTCACGGAGGTGAACGAGGCACTGGCCGCCATTAACGGCAAGCTGGATGAGCAGCAGGCCGCCATCTATCAGGTTCACGACACCGTGACCAACGGCATTCAGCAGCTCACCGGCGAAATGAGCAATCTGGAGGCAAAGCTGAGCGGCATGTCCACCCAGATCGAGAATACGGCCCAGCGACAGGAATACTATACATACCTCAACACGTTCTTTGATTTCTTCAACCAGTATTTCGAGTCCCTGACCTATTACGATAAGCGGGTGACGCCCATGCTGTCTGCGGCCCTGTCCAGCAGCGGCGGCGCGTATGCCGTGGACACCGCAAAGATCAGCCAGGACTATCAGAAGAACGTCTTTGACCAGTTCTATCAGCTGAATAACGTCCGCTACACCGGCGACCTCCATTCTGCTGTGGCGAATCTATCCAGCTATCTCCAGGGCACCTACGTCTCCGCCAACGGCGGCAGCATCACCAGCATCCTCAGCGAGTATTACTATCTGGCCCTGCTGGGGGCGGACACCACTGAGGAGAAAAAGGCGGAGGCCCGGGCAAACGCGGCTGCAAAGACCGAGGACATGATCGGCTACATCTACTACGCCTATATCACCGGTGTATACTATGAGCAGGCTATGGCTCTGTACCACACCGCCTATATGGACGAGAACGAGACGGATATCTACACCACCTATTCCGGCATTCAGATTTCCCGGAGCGATGTGGAGCAGACCATTTCCGACGTGGTCGACGATTTGGCGGCGGCCTCCGGCCAGGTGCTCCTGGGCATGCGGGAGATCTACAGCCCCACCGCCACCATGGATATGGTCTACGGCACCGCCGAGGGCGGCTATCTGCTGACCCGGCCACTCTCCATGCAGTATAAGCTCCAGAACGGCACCCTTTCCGGCTCCGCCGACCCCATGGCGGTGGAGTACGGCGGCCATATCTGGATGCCCGACCCGGCCTACAGCCTCCGGGACTATTTCAGCGCCGACTTCTGCGCGATGTTTGAGGGCATCGCCACCTATCAGGAGGAGGAGGGGGGCTCCCTCTTTGAGATCGACGGCAATCTGGTCACTGTCACATCGGATGCCTCCGCCGGGTCCACCAGCTCTCTGCACCTGATGTTCGGCAGCGCCGACATGGGCACGGTGAGCTTCCGGGCGGCGGAGAAGCCTCAGAACTTCGCGGCGGGCCTGGGCACGGCGGATTTTCCCTATCTCATTGAGACCCCAAAGCAGTACGGCAATATCTTTTACTCGCACTATATAAATAAGACCGTCTTTGGGGAGCCAAATCCGTATTTTGTCTTGGGGAAGGACCTGGATTTTGCGGACTGGAACTGGACCATCCCAGTCATGACGGAGTTCTCCGGTACCTTTGACGGCGCGGGTCATGCCATTCGCAACGTAAGGCTCACATCCATGACCACCACCGCAGACAGCGGCCCATATCTGGGTGTGGATTGGTACAGCGGCCTGTTTGGCAAGGTCAGCGGCACCATTCGGAACCTGCGAGTGGAGAATACCACGCTGAACGTGGCTGTTGGTCCGGATGAGCCTTACGATTCCAACCGGTACTCGGGCAGAATCCACGCTGGCATTCTGGCGGGGACCCTGACGGAGACCGGAACCATCGAAAACTGCCAGATTACCGACTGCTCGGCATCCTTTGCCATTGCTCCGCCAACCGGTAACACGGCTGTCAACAGCAGCGTCATTCTGGGCGGCGTAGTGGGCATGCTGAAGGGAAAAATGAACGGCGTGGCCTGCGTGGACACCTCCGTAAACGCCTCCAGCAGTGCAACGTATCCTAACATGACATATGATCACAACGCACCGCGCTACTACCAGGAGGGGTCGCTGATGGCGGGTGGCCTGGCTGGCGTCATAGCGGGCAGCAGCGCTGCCATGACCAACAGCGGCTATATGGTTTCCAGCAAGGACTTTGCGGGAAACATCACCGCTGTGGGGATTGACGTGACCTCTGCCGGCGGCCTGGCGGGCCGTTATGAGGTGGCGAGCACCATCCAGGACTCCTGGGTCATGCTGAATAAAATGCCGGTAGGGAGCACCGTGCACAGCTATATAGACGGCCAAGAAACCATCGTAGCATATCAATATGGCACGCTGATCGGAACTACTGACCAGAACGGCACGCCTGTCCTTTCAAAGGTTACGGGCTGTAAATTTGCCCAACAAATTCCCTTCTCGACGCGAGGAACGGACGAACTGATTGGAGGCGGGGGCAAGCTAGCAACACCTGATAATGTATTTATACTTATGTATACTCCGATCCGAGACAGTCTGTCCGATGAGGCAAAACGCATCTTCTCAAATGCTGATAGGAACATCGTAAAGTTGGACTTCGGCTATGGAAACGACACGCTCACCAAGGAGCTCATGACCCTGCCCCACGATCTTGGCTGCACCACGGAGGATTATGTGAACCTCTCCGGCCTCAAGCCCTATCAGGCACTGGGCGGCAAAAAGCTGGATCAGGCGGCCTACTATATACAGCTGAAGGAGGGGGATTCAGTGCTGAATCCCGCCGAAAAGCTCACAGAGGGCACCCATACTGTCACCGTGACCCAGTACAACGGTGGGACCGTCAGCTTTGACATCAAGGTGGCGAAGGAGGACCACTACTATGTATCCACCAGCACGAAAAAGGCCACCTGCACGAAGCGGGCACGGCGGACCTGTACTGCCTGAACTGCGGCGACGTGAAAACCGGCCAGGAGATTGCCGCACTGGGCCACAAGGAGGTTACGGTACCGGGCTATCCGGCCACCTGCACCGCCAAGGGCCTTACCGACGGCAAATTCTGCACCCGGTGCAATCAGGAGACCGCCGCCCAGGAACCCATTCCGCTGCTGGAGCACACCCTGGATGCGGGCACCGTGGTTGCAGAGGCTACCTGCATAGCCTCCGGCCTCAAGCAGTACAGCTGCACCGAGTGCGGGCGGCTGGTGAGATCGGAGACTGTCCCTGCCACGGGGCACAGCTATGCGGCCACTGTCAACGACCCCACCTGTGACACTCCGGGCTTTACCACCCACACCTGCTCGGCCTGCGGCGACACCTACACCGATGGCTATGTTGCCCCCACGGGCCACAGCTACGATGACGGCACCGTCACCAAGGAGGCCACCTGCCAGGCACTGGGCGAGATCACCTATGCCTGCACCGAATGCGGCAAGAGCTACACTGCACCTATCCCCAAGGCGGAGCACGACTTTGTGGCGGATACAGTGGTGGAGCCCGGCTGCGATACGGAGGGCTATACCATTTACAAGTGCAGCTATGGCTGCGGTGCCAGCGAGAAGCGGGACTTCGTGCAGCCCACGGAGCATGCCTATGATTCCGGCACTATTACCAAGGCGGCCACCTGTACGGAGGAGGGCGAGATCACCTACAAGTGCATCCATCCCGATTGTACGAACAGCTATACCCAGCCTATTCCCATGATTCCGCACAATTATACCGAGACGGTTACCGAGCCTACCTGTGAGGAGATGGGCTACACCACTCGTACCTGCACGGAGTGCGGCGACAGCTACCAGACGGATTTCCGGAATCCCGTGGGTCATGAATACGACCAGGGAACTGTAACCACTGCACCGACCTGTAAGGATGAGGGCGTGAGAACCTTTAACTGCGTCCACGGCTGCGGTAAGACCTACACCCAGCCGGAGCCTAAGCTGCAGCACGACTATGGGGCGGCTGTTACGGAGCCAACCTGCGAGGAGCTGGGGTATACCCTCTATACCTGCAAGGTCTGCGGCGACAGCTATATGGACCTGTATACGGCGGCCAAGGGTCACAGCTGGGGCCCGGGGGAGACCGTAAAGGCACCCACCCTCACGGAAACAGGTCTGCTGAAACAGACCTGTACTCTGTGCCAAAAGACCCAGGAGACTGTGATTCCGTGCCTGGATCAATGTGACGGCATCCATTGTCCCAGCGCCATATTCAACGATGTGAAGGGACCCCAGAACTGGAGTCATGTGGGCATCGACTATGTGGTGGCAATGAAGCTGTTCAACGGCACTGGAGCCACGACTTTCTCCCCGGATGCGAACATGACGCGTGCCATGCTGGTGACGGTGCTCTACCGGATGGAGGGCAGTCCCAGCGTTGAGGGAATGCAAAATCCCTTTGGCGATGTGGCGGCGGGCAGCTGGTATGCCGATGCAGTGATCTGGGCTGCGGATCAGGGCGTGGTCAACGGCATGACGTCCACCACCTTCCAGCCGAACAGCAGCATTACCCGGGAGCAGACGGCCACGATCCTGTTCCGGTACGCCCAGAAGAAAGGCTGTGATGTGACGGCGCAGGCGGATCTGTCTGAATTTATCGATCAGGGGAAGGTGTCTGCGTATGCGGAGGATGCCTTGCGCTGGGCCAATGCCGCAGGACTCATCAACGGCAGTCAGAATGGCGACGGCGTGTACCTGATGCCCAGAGATTATGCCACCAGAGCACAGCTGGCGGCGATCCTTATGCGGTATCAGAGAGTCATGGCGGCGTAAGGAAAGGGGCCGCTGCGTAATGCAGCGGCCCCAAAGACGGTCAAAGAACCTCGTAGAGCGTTGCGTGTAGAAGGACATGGAAGAAATACACGCGAAGGAGCGAATTGTATCGTATGGGAATATTTGAAGGCGTACTGCTGGTGTCGGATTTTGATGACACCCTGGTAAATCGCAGCAAGCAGGTGCCGGAGCGCACCGGAAAAGCACTGGAGCTCTTTGTGAAGGAAGGCGGAAGCTTTACGCTGGCCTCCGGGCGGGGGCTTGAGTCCGTGCGCCTTCAGGCCCCGGGGCTCCCCATCGGCGCACCGGTGATCGTGGCAAACGGCACACAGATCTATGACCTTTCCACGGAGAAACTGATGTTCGAGGCAGCGTTTCCGGCAACGGCAAAGGCGGACTTTGCGGCGGTGCTGGATGCGTTTCCTACATCCGCAGTGGAGATATTCGGGGCAGGACAGCTCTATGCGGTTCGGCCCAATGGGGTGACGAAGATCCATTTGGAGATCACCGGACAGCATGCGAAGACGGCAGAGCTGGGAGAAATTCCGACACCATGGGTCTATGCCAAGTTTGAGGATGAACATGAGCGGCTGGAGCAGATGCAGCAGTGGATGAAGGAACGGTTCGGAGACCGGTATGGGGTGTTCTTCTCCCACCCCATGCTGCTGGAGATCACGCCGGGCGGCTGTAATAAGGGAACCGGCGTCCTGAGGCTGGCGGAGCTGCTGGGCATCCGGCGGGAGCACATCTACTGCGCCGGAGATAATGAAAATGACCTTGCCATGCTGGAGGCGGCTGCGGTGGGCTTTACCCCGGCGGGGAGCAGTCAGGCGGCACTGGATACCGCAGATGTGATCGTCTGCGACTGCGATCAGGGGGCCATTGCAGACGTGGTGGAGTACCTCCAAGAGAAATATACAAAGTGAAAAAGAGCCGGAACCCAAATGTGAAGTGGGTTTCGGCTCTTTTCTAATCATTGGCCTCTTGGATCTACGCCGCAGGTGGCTTGCAGCAGCGTACCCAGCCGGGATATGGTTTCCGGGGAAAAGGTTTTGTGCAGGAAAAATTCCAAGGCGTAAATGGCCTGATAGATCAGCATGCCAATGCCGTTCCCTGCTTCGTGACCGGTTCGGCGGGCTTCCTCCATAAAGGGGGTCATGGCGGGGGCATAGATGCAGTCCATACACAGCGCACCGGGTTTCAGGGGATCCAGACAGGGGACGCTGTTCCCACCTACACCGGACATACCTACGGGAAGGGTGCTGATGAGAAGGTCGGTCTCGGGCAGTACCCGGGAGAGATCGGAGCGTGCAAGGGGCTCCATAACGGGCTCATCCTTGCAGAGCGCCTGCGCCCGTGAAAGGGTACGGTTTGCCACGCAGACTTTTTTGGCACCGGCCTCCACGGCGGTCATTGCGATGGATTTTGCGGCACCGCCGGCCCCCAGAATGGTCACCGTCTGACCGGGGAAATCACGGCCAAAGGTCTCGAGGCTCTTGCGAAAGCCAAGCCCATCGGTGGAATGCCCCTCCAGCAGTCCGCCTGTGATGCGGACGGTATTGACGGAGCCGCAGTGCTGGGCCTCCGGAGTCATTCGGGAGAGATACGGCAGGATGTGCTCCTTGTGGGGCATGGTCAAATTGAAGCCCCGAATGCCAATGGCTTTGGCGGCGGAGACAAACGGTTCCACAGTGCCGGCCTTGACCGGCAGCGCAAGGTAGAGGTAATCTTCTCCCAGCTCCTTCAGCATGGTATTTTGCAGCAGGGGGGAGAGACTGTGACCAATGGGATCACCGATGACGCACAGCAGCCCTGTGCCGTTGTGATACTCAACCTGCATGGCTGGCGAGCTTTTCGATCAGGTAGCCCATGGCGGCTACATAGCCAAATTGGCCGAGACCGCAGATCTGCCCATCGCAGCCTGCGGCAGTGACAGACTTGTGACGGAATTCTTCACGCTGATGGATGTTGGAGATATGCACCTCCACGGCGGGAAGTGCCACAGCCTTCAGTGCGTCCAGAATGGCATAGCTGTAATGGGTGTAAGCACCGGGGTTGATGATGATGCCGTCAAAGGAACCCTTGGCCTTGTGAATGGCGTCAATGATCGCACCCTCATGATTGGACTGCATGCACTCCACTTCCACGTTCATGCTGGCGGCGGATTCGCGGATCCGGGAGATCAGCGCATCATAGCCGCTTTTTCCATAGATTTCCGGTTCTCTGGAACCAAGCAGGTTCAGATTCGGACCGTTGATAACTAAAAATCTCATAGCTGTCCCTCCAATTTTGTAAGGATCTCTGCCACGGTGGCCTCCGGGCTGGAGAAATCCTGAATGATAATGTGGGAAAATTCCCGATAGACAGGCTCACGCTGGGCGAATCTGGAAAGAAATGCGTCCCGGCCCTGCTGCCCCAAGGGTCGACCAGACATGTCGGCTGTGTCATAGATCTCGCCGGGATCCCGGCGGAGAAATACCACGATACCGGTGTGGCGCAGAAGCTGCCGATTTTCGGAGCGAAGGGGAAGCCCACCTCCGGTGGCGACGATCAGGTCCTGCCTTGTGCTGAGCTGCCGGGCGGCTTCGGTTTCAAGATCCCGCATGGCAGCTTCCCCTTTCTGCGCAAACAGATCGGAAATGCTCATGCCCGCCATTTCTACCACCATATCGTCGGTGTCTACCACAGGACGGCCCAGCTGTGTGCCCAGCAGGTGGGCACAGGTGGTTTTTCCACAGCCCATCATGCCGCATAATACGATGTTTTTCATTGGTTACTCCAAGTTGCTCTTAAAGTTGCCCAGTACCCGGAAATCTCCGGCGGTCTGGGAAATTTCGTGCAGAATGCCGTCCATCTCCGGAGCCTGAAGACTGCCGGTGAACTCCAGAAAGAACATGTACTCCCAGCTGCGGCCCTGCAGGGGGCGGGATTCCAGCTTTACCATGTTCAATCCGTTGACGGCGAAAATGGTGAGGATCTCATGGAGACAGCCGGATTCGTGGGGGGTGGTGACGATGGTGCTGATCTTATCTGCCCCGTCTCGAAGCTCCATGTAGGGGGAGACCACCACAAAGCGGGTGGTGTTGATATCGTTGTAGTTGACTCCGGTGGCCAGAATATCGAGGCCGTAGATGTCCGCAGCCCATGCGGAGCAGATGGCGGCTTTGGTGATGTCGCCGGACTCGGCCACATATTTGGCGCTTCCGGCGGTGTCTGCCAGAGGCGTCTGTATCCAATCGGGATGATCGTTTAGGAACTTCTCAGACTGGAACAGTCCCTGCTCGTGGCTGTAAACATGGGTGATGGTGTCAAGAGATGCGCCGTGGGGGGCCATCAGACAGTGCTCGATCCGTACGGTCGTTTCGCCCACCAGATAGAATTCATATTGAGATAGCAGATCGTAGATCTGCCGGATCGCACCGGTGGAGTTGTTCTCAATGGGGACAACGCCGTAGTCGGCACGGCCTTCCTTGATGGCAAGAAAGACATCCTCAAACTGCCGAAGTCCCACAGGGGTAATGTCTGCCCCGAAGAAGTTTCGGGCGGCCTGCTCGCTGTAGGCCCCGGGATAGCCCTGATAGACCACTCTGGGGTTGGAGACCGGCTGACGGCGCTGTGTATAGGCAGCCTGAAACCGGGCATAGTTCGGTTCTTCGGCACCTTCCCGGACGATCTCCCGCTGCTGACGGCGGGAGATACCCATGATGGTCTCATAGAGCAGGGTAACGCTGGTTTTCAGTCGGGGATCGGATACCAGTGCAGCCTTTCCGGCCAGCACCTGACGCTCCCGGTCAGAGTCGAGAACCGGCATAGAGACCTTCTGCTTGTATTTGCCTACCTGACGGGTAACTGCCATGCGGCGCTCAAAAAGATGGACAATTTGGTTGTCGATCTCGTCAATGGCACCGCGCATCATATCCAGTTCACTCATTGCAATCGCCTTCTTCCTAGAGTTTCATAAGCCGCAGGGCGGCCAGTGCCGCGGCGGCCTCTACCACCGGAACGGCACGGTGGACAATGCAGGGGTCGTGACGGCCCGTGATGGTGATCTCTGCGGCCTCGCCGGTCAGCATGTTGACGGTCTGCTGGGGCTGGGCAATGGAGGGGGTGGGTTTTACCGCCACGCGGAAGACCACTGGCATGCCATTGGTGATGCCCCCCAGAATGCCGCCGTTGTGATTGGTCACGGTGACCGGTGCGCCATTTTTTAGGGCCCAGGGGTCGTTGGCCTCACTGCCGTGCATCCGGCTAAGGCCGAAGCCGTCGCCAAATTCCAGTCCCTTAATGGCGGGAATGGCAAACAGCTGACGGGCGTATTCGGTTTCTGCGTTGCGGTCAAAGTCCGGCGCCCCAAGGCCCATGGGCAGACCGCTGGTGACGCATTCGATGGTGCCGCCAATGGAGTCCTGATGGGCCTTCGCATCCAGAATCAGCGCCTGCATGGCCTCGCCCTTGGGATCGGAGAGAACCGGAAAAGGCTTTTGGGCGCACTGCATAAGCTGCTCCATATCCGGTGCGGCGGCATCCACAGGGAGGTCCTGCACATTGCCAATGGAGGCGATATGGGCGGCAACGGAGACGCCGCGGGTGGAAAGAATCTGCTTTGCCACGGCTCCGGCAGCCACCAGCGGGGCGGTGAGGCGTCCGGAGAAGTGACCGCCGCCTCGGTAGTCATTAAAGCCGTCATAGCGGACAAAGCCGGTAAAATCGGCATGGCCGGGCCGGGCCAGATAGCGGATGGCGGCGTAGTCTTTGGAATGCTGGTCGCCGTTGCGGATCATCATGCAGAGGGGCGTTCCAGTGGTCTTTCCGTCAAACACACCGGAGAGAATCTCAACCTGATCCTTTTCATTCCGCGGGGTGGAAAGGGGGCTGCTGCCGGTGGCCCGGCGGCGCAGCTCCGAGGCCAGAAGCTCCATATCCAGCTGGATGCCGGAGGGGACATCTTCCAGAACGACACCGATGGCCGGGCCATGGCTTTCGCCAAATATTGTGTAATTCATGATGAGACCTCCTGTATGCATCCGCCCAACCGGCAATAATCGTTCCAGAAGGTCGGATAGGATTTGTTTACGCTCTCCGCACCGGTGAGGGTCACAGGGCGGCGGCAGGCGGTGGCGGCGATTGCCGTCATCATGGCGATCCGATGATCCCCCCAGCTGTCGACCGATATGCCGCCCTGAAGCTGAGGGACACCGTGAATGGTCAGAGAATCCGGGTGCTCTTCGATTTGTGCGCCAAGGCTGCGCAGAACGCTGGTGACGGAGGCCAGCCGGTCGCTTTCCTTCAGCCGAAGCCGTGCGGCACCGGAGATGACGGTATCGCCGTCCCGCAGGGCGGCACGGACGGCCAATGGGGGCACCAGATCCGGGCAGTCCCGAACGTCCAGCTCCACTGGGCCCGGCTGGGCCAGCTTTTCCATATAGTCTACCACGATCCGATCCCCCTGAACACTGTGGGGATTCATGCCTGTGATGGTTATGGGATTGCCGATCTCTCGGGCGGCATAGTAAAATCCTGCCTGTGAGTAGTCGGCCTCTACATGGCCGCCATAGGGCTGGTAGTGCTGCCCACCGGGAATATGCCAGCCGTCCGCCGTGGGGGATATAATGATCCCAAAGTGGGACAGCGCATCCAATGTCAGATCGACATAACTCTCGGATTCCAGCGGCGTAGTCAGCTGAATGTCACTGTCTCCGGCCAGCAGCGGAAGGGCATAGAGGAGACCGGTAATAAACTGACTGGACACGTTGCCCTGAAGCCGGTAGCGGCCGGGGGCAAGCTGGCCCTTTACGGTCAGCAGGTCTCCTGTCAGCCGGTAGGGGATCCCCTTTTCCTGAAAAATCTCAAAATACGGCGTTTGAGGACGTTGCATCAGGCGGCCATGGCCCCGAAAGGACACGCTTCCGGTCAGTGCCAAAGCAATGGGGATCAGAAAGCGAAGGGTGGAGCCGGATTCGCCGCAGTCCAGCACCAGCCCCTCCGGGGCCGCCTGACCGGCGCTGCCGGCGATGGACAGGGTGGTGCCGTCCTCCCACTGCACATCTGCGCCAAGCGCCTTCATGCATTCCAATGTGGCGGTGATGTCCTGACTGTTGGACACGTCCTGAAGCCGACTGGTACCGGCGGAAAGCGCACAGCCCATGATCAGCCGGTGCCCCTGACTTTTTGAGGCCGGCGGGGTGATGGAACCGGAGAGAACGTGAGGAGAGATCATAAGGTTCATAGTCCGCACTCCTTTACAAGCTCCAGCAGTCTGGTCTGGGGCGTTTTTACGGGCTCGGCATGACCGATCTCGGTCAGAGCGATCAGGTTGATGTCCTTGCCTTGGCTCTTTTTGTCCTTTACCAGCGTTTCCTGATAGTCCGGCTGAGCGGCGGAGATACCGGTGGGGAGCTGGTAGCAGCGCAGAAGCTGGGTGATCTCGGCTTCCGCAGAGGCGGGGGTAACGCCGAGACGGCTGCCGATCCGTGCGGCAGCTACCATGCCTGCGGCAACGGCCTCTCCATGGGTATAGGTTTCATAGTGATAGGCTTTTTCGTATACGTGTCCCAGCGTGTGGCCGAAATTCAAAAGCATACGGAGGCCGGTGTCGTGCTCATCCTGCTCTACCACCTGCCGCTTGATATCGCAGCAGCGGAGGGTGATATCTTCGATATGCGCCATAATGCCCTGACGGTTTTTCAGTGCGGCCAGCAGGTCAAACAGACTGCGGTCCCAGATACAGCCGTATTTGATGACCTCGGCCATGCCGTCGGAGAAGACACGATCCGGCAGTGTTTTCAGGCAGTCGGGATCCATCAGCACCATCCGGGGCTGATAGAAAGCACCTGCAAGATTTTTTCCTGCCTGCAAGTCTACCGCCACTTTGCCGCCCACGGAGGAATCCACCTGCGCAAGCAGGGTGGTGGGGATCTGGACAAAGTCCACACCCCGGAGAATGGTAGCGGCAGCGAAGCCTGCAAGATCGCCTACCACACCGCCGCCCAGCGCAATGACGGCGTCGGAGCGGGTGAGCCCCACATCCATCATCTGTTCCCAGAGCTCTGCCAGAACCTCCGGGCATTTGCTGGTCTCTCCGGCGGGAATCTCCAGCAGTGCGGCCTGAAAGCCTGCAAGGTGCAGACTGCGGGCAAGACGGGCGGCATACAGGGGCTCAACATTGCTGTCTGTGACAATGGCGGCCATGCGGCCTTTCAGAATGGGACGCAGCAGCGAACCGGCTTGATCCAGAAGCCCGGGTTCCGAAACAATGTCGTATTCGTGGCCGGGGATATTTACATGGAGGGTTTTCATACGGGTTTCCCCATGAACTGTGCCAGTGCGGTGGCCTTTTTCATCAGATCATCAAACTGACCGGGGGTCAGGCTCTGCTTGCCGTCGCACTTGGCGTGCGGAGGATCATTATGAACCTCTACGATGATACCGTCGGCACCGGCGGCAATGGCCGCCATGGTCAGGGGCTCCACCAGCCATGCAGCGCCGCCGGAATGGCTGGGGTCGATGATAATGGGGAGATGGGTCATTTTACGGAGGCAGGGAATGGCGCTGACATCCAGCGTGTTACGGGTGTAGGTCTCAAAGGTGCGGATGCCGCGCTCGCAGAGG
>ERZ773103.3245-NODE-3245-length-13599-cov-18.659259_pt1 | contig 13599 bp, 8 predicted proteins | sample MGYA00511118_ERZ773103 | MGnify/ENA primary metagenome ERZ773103 (study PRJEB29015, sample SAMEA2737821) | human gut metagenome | biome: human gut; feature: human-associated habitat; material: faeces | place: China | collected 2012 ... | reverse complement strand
TGACCCGTCGCTCCCTGATTCAGCTCATCCAGGACAACGGCCACGACGTGGTCGAAACCATGATCGCTCTGGACCAGTTGCTCGAAGACATCAAGTCCGGCGAAGTCACCGAGGTGTTCGCTTGCGGTACCGCAGCCATCATCACCCCGATCGGTCGTTTCAAGTCCGAGAAGTTCGACGTGACCGTTGCCGACGGCAACTCCGGCGAATTCACCGTGAACCTGCGCAACCAGCTGCTGGGCATCCAGCTTGGCGAGATCGAGGATCCGCACAACTGGATGTGGAAGGTCTGCTGATTTTTCGCGACTGACTTATAGTTCAAAGTCCGCCGAGGGGCGGGGAACATGGTATTCGACACACTCAAGGCCGTTCGGCCAAGCCTACGGTCGAACACCATGTTTCCCGCCCCTCGGCTTATTGTGTACGATGGGAAGTCGCGAAATCCGAGAGTGAGGGAAGTGAGGGAAGGGAAAAGGATGGGAAAGCATGTCGGTGGCGTTGGAGAGTAATGCCTTCTTTTGGGGGATTGAATATTTGGCGACGTTCTGCTGCGGCATGTGCGGCGGACTTGCCGCCGTGCGCAAAGGCTACGATATCTTCGCGATTCTCGTCACCACATGGCTCACCGCATTGGGCGGAGGAATCATCCGTGACGTGCTGCTGGGCATCGCGCCACCGGTAGGCGTGTCGGATAAAGGACTGGTGATCGTTGCTCTGCTGGCTTCGGTGGCTGTCGCGGTGTGCCATCCCGAAATCAACAGGCTCAAATGGTCCATGCTGTCGTTGGACGCTCTGGCATTGGGATTGTATGCGGTCAACGGTACCAGCAAAGCCATGATGTACCACACGTCAGGCATGACCGCGGTTTTTCTCGGCATGTTCACCGCGCTTGGAGGTGGCCTGATTCGAGACATGCTCATCAACGAAGTGCCGATGGTGATTCGTGACAAACATTGGTATGCGGTTCCATCTGCCGTGGGGTGCGTACTGACGGTGCTTGTCTGCAAAGGCGTGGACGCTGGAATCGTCAGTTTTCCAGCCGAAGTGGTGCTTGATCTGCTGATCGTCGCATTGATGGTCAGCATGCGATTGGTATCGGTGATTTTCGACATTCAGCTTCCGGGAGCGTTGGTGCGTCATAATACATATCTGCCAAGTGAAGCGAAATATTTGAAACGACCGGTCATTCATTCTGATAAGGATTCCGACAAACGCAAGTGTGACAAGCGTAGGTAGCGACAGTGAGATGGTAATTAAACGGAAGACATTTGCGTAACAAAAAATCCCGCAGGAAAAACCTGCGGGATTTTCGTTAGCTGTGAGCTTCTAAAACTCAGAGAGCGTTGATGGCCACGGCAAGACCGGACTTGCGGTTAGCAGCCTGGTTCTTGTGAATCACGCCAGCGCCAGCAGCCTTGTCGAGCTTCTGAGCTGCGACCTTGTAGGCGGCTTCTGCTGCGGACTTATCGCCGGCGGCGATAGCTTCACGGGTGGCGCGAACGGCAGTCTTCAGGCTGGACTTCACGGCCACGTTGCGCTTGTGGGCCTTCTCGTTGGTGAGAACGCGCTTCTTCTGCGACTTAATGTTTGCCACTATTTCTCCAAACGACGTTTTCTATAAGGACATACAAACGATGATGATAACATGGCGCGCGGATAAATTGCCAACGGGCTTAGGAGTGTCGCGACTCACCATGCCGATACTAGCAGTTAGAATCGTTTGCGTCGAATATTTCAAGAGGAGGATGGCGTGGGCCAGCAGCATAACCAGCCCGGTTTCACCGATCAGTCGTTGATTCGCAATTTCTGCATCATCGCGCATATCGATCACGGCAAGTCCACGGTGGCAGACCGTATTCTGCAGCTCAGCGGCATCGTGCCCGAACGTGAGATGCGTGATCGTTTCCTGGATCGTATGGATATTGAGCAGGAGCGTGGCATCACCATCAAATCGCAGGCTGTGCGCGTGCCGTGGACGTTCGACGGCACTGAATATACCCTCGGCATGATCGACACTCCAGGCCACGTCGATTTCACTTATGAGGTTTCCCGCGCTCTCGCCGCATGCGAAGGCGCAGTGCTGCTTGTCGACGCGACGCAGGGCATCGAAGCGCAGACCCTGTCGAACCTGTATATGGCCATCGACCATGATCTGGCCATTATTCCTGTACTGAACAAAATCGATCTTCCCAGCGCGGAACCAGACAAGCATGCCGAGGAAATCGCAGGCCTGATTGGTTGCGATCCTTCCGAAGTGCTGCGCGTGTCCGGTAAAACCGGTGAAGGCGTGACCGAACTGCTCGACCGCATTGTTGCCGACGTTCCTGCACCAACCGGCGATCCGAAAGCTCCCGCGCGTGCGCTGATCTTCGACTCCGTCTACGACTCCTACCGCGGCATCGTCACCTACATTCGTATGGTCGATGGCGAGTTGCGTTCCCGTGAGAAACTGCACATGATGGGTATTGGCATGACCCATGATCCGATTGAAATCGGCGTGATCAGCCCAGACATGATGCCTACGAAGGCGCTTGGTGCGGGTGAGGTCGGTTATGTTATCACCGGCGCGAAAGACGTCAGCCAGTCCAAGGTGGGCGACACCATCACTTCCGCGCTCAAGCCTGCGGCCGATCCGCTCGAAGGCTATCGTGACCCGCAGCCCATGGTCTACGCTGGCCTGTTCCCAATCGACAACGCGCAGTATCCGGAACTTCGTGAGGCGCTCGACAAGCTCAAGCTCAACGACGCGGCTTTGATCTACGAGCCGGAAACGTCCGTGGCGTTGGGCTTCGGTTTCCGCTGCGGCTTCCTTGGCCTGCTGCATATGGAAATCGTGACCGAACGACTGAGCCGCGAATTCGATCTCGACTTGATCTCCACCGCACCGAACGTGCCATACGAGGTCACCGCGGAAGACAATTCCGTGCATCGTGTGACCAATCCGAGCGAATTCCCCGACGGCAAGATCAAGCAGATCGTCGAACCGGTGGTTGCCGCCGACATCATCACTCCGAAGGAATTCATCGGCGCGGTTATGGACTTGTGCCAGGACCATCGTGGACAGATGGGCACTATGGAATATATTTCCGCCGACCGTGTGGAAATGCATTATCGCATTCCGTTGGCCGAAATCGTGTTCGACTTCTTCGACCAGTTGAAGAGCCGCACCAAGGGCTATGCGTCGCTCGACTACCATGAGGACGGCGAACAGTCCGCCGATCTGGTGAAGGTCGATATTCTCATCCAGGGTGAGAAGGTCGATGCGTTCAGCGCCATCGTGCATAAGGATAAGGCGTATTCCTACGGCGTGATGATGACGAAGAAGTTGCGTGAGCTCATTCCTCGCCAGCAGTTCGAAATTCCGATTCAGGCCGCCATCGGCTCCCGCATTATCGCACGTGAGAACATTCGCGCACTGCGCAAGGACGTGCTCGCCAAGTGTTATGGCGGCGATATTTCCCGTAAGCGCAAGCTGCTCGAAAAGCAGAAGGCCGGCAAGAAGCGTATGAAGATGCTCGGCCATGTCGAGGTGCCGCAGGAGGCGTTCATCGCCGCATTGTCGACCGGAGACGCAGGCAACGACCGCGACACCAAAGACAAGATTCGCGCCGCCCAGAAAACCGAAGGCTGATGTTCGAAGCCTACATTCATGTGCCGTTCTGCATACGGCGCTGTGGGTACTGTGATTTCAACACGTATACCGCTGTCGACATGGGAGCGGGCGCTTCGCGTGGCAATTACGCCAATATGGTGATTCGCGAGATGTCAATCGTCCATGATTGGCAGATCGCGCATGGCGTTAACGAACCGGAAGCGGCCACCGTCTTTTTCGGCGGTGGCACTCCCACGATTCTGAAAGCCTCGGATCTGGTCGCCATATTGAATGCCGTGCGTGACACGTGGGGCATTGCCGACAATGCGGAAATCACCACCGAAGCGAATCCGGACACGGTGAACGCCGATTACGTGAAGGAACTCGCGGACGGCGGATTCAACCGCATCTCTTTCGGCATGCAGTCGGCTGTGCCAAGCGTGCTGAAAACATTGGATCGTACGCATACCCCGGCCAATGTGGCGGCGGGAATCGCAGCGGCAAATGCTGCCGGCATGCGTTCCAGCGTGGATTTGATTTACGGTGCGCCGGGGGAGAGTCTCGACGATTGGCGTGTTTCCGTACGTACGGCGATCGACTTGGGTGTTGACCATATTTCGGCATATGCGTTGACCGTCGCACCGAACACGAAAATGGGACGTCAGATTGCTGTTGGAACCTTGCCTACGCCTGATGATGACGATGAGGCGACCAAGTATGAGATTGCCGACGATCTACTGAGCGCAGCCGGTCTTGAATGGTATGAGATCAGCAATTGGGCACGTCCTGGTTATGAATCGCAACATAATCTTGGCTATTGGCGCAATGTTGATTGGGCGGGGCTCGGTCCCGGCGCACACAGCCATTACGGCAATGTGATGGATGTTGAACAGTCCACGTCGGCTGAAACATCTGAAACGGTCAAATCGTCGGGCTTGCGCAGCTGGGATATTGCGCATCCTCGCATGTGGGGGCAGGCTATCAACGATGATAATGTGCCATGGTCGGGAAGCGAACGAATCTCCAACGAGGAGAACCTCGAAGAAATCATCATGCTTGGTCTGCGCATACGTGAGGGTCTGGATTTGAGTTGCCTTGGAAACATGGTTGATATGGCTCGCATCCAGCCCATGGAAGACGAAGGCCTTATCGTTATCCGTGACGGACGTGTGATTCCAACCCGAACCGGACGCTTGCTCAACGACACCGTCATCGAGCGTTTCTTCGACGCCTGCTCGTTGTAATGCCGATAATCCTCTGACGAATTGGTTTTAGATGATCCATCTTGGTATGGGTGGATACAGTGTGCAGATTGAAACGGGCCTCGGATGCAGGTTGTTGCATTCCAGGCCCGATGGCATAGAGCTTAGAACGAGGCTGTCACCGGATGTTCGTAATCAGCGCATCGTGAGTCCGCCATCGACATGCAACGTCTGACCGGTGACGAAACGAGCGTCCTCGCCAACCAGCATCGCCACACCGCCCGCAATATCATCAGCCGTGGCAAGCCTGCCCAAAGGCGTCTGCGCGATGATGCGCTCGCGGACGTCTTCGGTGGTGGCGCGGCTCGAATCCGTGCCCACGGTCAAACCGGCCGCGATGGCGTTCACCGTGACGCCCCACGCTCCGGCCTCCTGCGCCAGCGAGCGCGTGAATCCGATGAGTGCTCCTTTGGCTGCGATGTAGTCGTGGTAGGGGACGATCGGGCTGTCTACGAGGTTGCTGGAGATGTTGACGATGCGTCCCCATGATTGGCGTCGCATGTAGGGCAGCGCGGTCGTGCAGGTGTTGTAGGTGCCTTTGAGACATCCTTCGAGTTGGGTCGCGTAGTCGTTCCAGCTGGTGTTGCTGAAGGTGTTGCGGTTGCGTGGGTCGAACGAGTAGTGGCTGAGCGCGTTGTTGATGAGGATGTCGATGCCGCCGAAGGTGTTGGCTGTGGTTTGTGCGAGTTCGTTGACTTGGGTTTCGTCGGTCACGTCGGCTTTGCATGTGATGACGCGTCCTTGTGCGTCCGCTTCGTTTTCGATGTGTTGCTTGGTGTGTTGGGCGCGTTCGTCGTTGCTTAGGTAGTCGATGGTCACGTTGGCGCCGAGTTGTGCGAGTCTGAGTGCGATTGCGGCGCCGATGCCTCGGCTTGCGCCGGTGATGATGGCGGTTTTGCCGGTGAGTGTCCGGTGTTCGGATTGCTGGTTCACGTAAGGTCCTTTGGGATTATTCGTAGTCGATGTCGAAGGTGTCGGCGTAACGGTCGGTGTTGCGTTCGATGTCGACGGCTCTGACGAGGTCGAGGATGTTGAATCCGCCGTCGTGGTGCCATCCGGATTTCGCGCGGTTCATTTCTCCGACGGGGCAGATGCGGTCGATGCCGTATTCGCCCACTTGTTGCGCGAGTGCGAACAGTCTGGATGAGCTTGTGGCGATCGCACAGGTTTGCAGCCACTCGCGGTAGGGTTTCAGTGTGGGCAGCGCGTGTTTGAGTTGGTCCACGGCGACGATGTTAATGGTGCGGTTGAGCGGTGTCCCCAACGAGGGGAGACTGCTGGTATTGGGGTAGTAAAGCACGGTCCAGTCGGTGCCTTGCGGCGATTCGATGACGAACGGTGCCTGTGGGTCGGCCTGTGCGGCGCTGTCTGGAGTCATGGACGTCATGAACAGCGCTTGCATCTCGGTTTGAGAGCGTGCCCTGCGGATGGCGAGGGATTCCGTGTCGGAAGGGGTTGATCGTGGATATTTGCGTTGTTGCGAGTCGAGTTCGCTGGCGAGCAGTTCCGCCGTCTGAGCGGGGGAGATGGCTCCGCCGCGTTCCACGAAGATGGTTTGCGGCGCCAGGCAGCTTTGCTGGTCGTAGGTGGCCACGTCCACGGCCATACGGTGCACGGTTTGCACGTGAGTGTCCGCGCGTAGCGCTTCACGTCCGATGAGTGAGAAGCCGATGCGTGCGCCATAGCTGAGGAACGGTTTGCCCGCGCTCACGCGTGGACGGATCGCCTCGGTGGTGTGCGACGAACCGTAGGCGATCACGGCGTTCGCTTCGCCGATCGCCACGTCTTCAAGCTCTACCGTGCCGCCGCGCCACGGCACTATGGCCAATACGTCGGCGAGATCCGGGTTGATCTGTGTCAGAGAACGAGCGAACAGTACGGGCACCAGCGGTTCGTCGAACGATGATTTGCCGATGATCGCGCTTTTCGTCAGCAGACTCATGGTCATGCTCCATACGGGAATGCCGGGAACATTGCTGGAAAACACGTGGAATGTCAAGTCCGGTCCGTACAGGCGCGTGTATCCGCCGGACTTGTTCGGTCGGTATTCGTCCAGCATGCGCGGGCTTGGCAGTTCGTCATCAAGAAAACGCAATAGTTCGCGTCTGCGGAACATGCGCATGTAACGTTTCAGTTCGATACGCGTCATCGTCGCGTCATAGCCGGTGATGGAGGGAATCAGAGACTCCGCTATCTGGCGACCCTCATAATCGGGATTCGTCCACAATTCCACCGCCTCGCCGATGATGTCGACGATGTGTTCGACGGAATATGCTGCCAATGTCTGCGATCGATTGCAACGCGTTGTCTCGCACAAATCTTGGACAGTCTCAGGCGTGAGTACCGGATAACGCAACGTGACCTCACCGCGGTCGGTGAGAACGCCGCGTGTTTCGAAATCCTCAAATACGAAGCCGCGCGGCGCATGGAAAATGTCGATGACGCTCATGCGTTTGCCGCCATCACCTCGTCGACGGCGATGGAGCAGCCGCGTGCCTCCGCACCCTTCGCACGACCGTTGAGCTCGTAACCGGAATCGGTGCGCACGCCAAGATCTTCGGTCAGAATCGCCAGACAGGAATTCCAATTCGCCAAATCGTAATGCGCGATCACCCCCTGCTCGCCATCGGCGACAGGCGTGAGCGTCGCCGGATCGAGGAACACGGAACGAACCCACGACGGCGTCGCCTTCAGATAATTCGACGAACCATCCGTATAGTACGACAGCAGATTCTGATCGTAAATCTGCGAACTCAACTCCGTCATACCGTACATGTTCACGCAATGCGTGCGTGCGACGCCAAACACCTCAAGGAACTTCGCATACAAATCATCGACGGTCATATCGGTTTTCGTGCTCTTGAAACCACCGGTATCGAAAACACGCGAATCCTTCGCCAACGCATAGGTTTTGCCCCGCTCGGCAAGATAGTCAAGCAGATACAGATACGCGGACGAAGCGCCCATCAGCATCACCGGCTCGCCGTCCGCCACCGACTGATCAAGGAACTTTTCCACACCAGCGAAGTCCAAACCATCCTCATGGAAGAAGAAGCCGCTGCCCTCGCTGCCGCACTGCTCCACCGCACGCGTCAGATAACGGGCCAACGAACCATTATGATTCATCTCCCAGGCAGGGGAGAGCACCGCGATACGCATGCGCTCACGGTCAGGCATGATGAAATGACGGAACGGGCCGATCATCGACGCATCCCACACCTCAAGATCAGGATGATAGTTGCGTCCACGCTGACCCGGATGCGTAGTGCCGCTGGTCATGAACACTGCCTCGCAATCATCTTCAGGCACCGAAGTGAGCGTCAGCATCTTGAACCCATCCACCGGCATCGGCGGAATATCCATCCAATCCGACAACATCTGCGGAGTCACCCTACGAGACATGCAATACGCGCGATACTGCATGTTATGGGCAAACTGGAAAGCGAAAATCTTATGTGCGAGCGCGTCGAACGCCTCATCCGGAGCGACCTCGCAACCATACTTTTCGATGAACTCAAGCACGTTTGCCTTGACTTCCTGCGCGTCGGCACCCAACGACATTGATGTCATATGCGGTATTCCTTTCTATAAACGATACTGATATTCGAAAGCAAATCAGATCTGCGACGGAACTTCAGCTTCGCTGTTTCCTTTACGACGATTGATCAGATTCGGCAGGTCGATCAGCAGTGCCTTGAGAATCACCACACAGAATGCCCCAACCAGAATCGAATTGGAGAAGAACACGTGAGCGCCGCCCTCCAAGCCGCTCAACGCGCTCGGCAGCGCGATGCCCAACAGCAGGGACAATCCAATGACCGCCTGGGAACGGTCGTTCGACTCCACCTTGCGCAGCGTATTGAAGCCCGTGCTGATCAGGCTTGCCGCGGCCGGCAGGAAAATGCCGCCGATCACAGGGGAAGGAATCAACGACAATACCGCTCCGGCCTTCGGAATGAAACCAAGAACCACAAATACCACGCCGGCGATGATCACCGGCACACGGGTACGGGTCTTGCCCTCATCCGTGACCTTAAGCAACGCGACATTCTGCGGATACGCGGTAGTGGTGAAACCGCCGATCAGCGAAGAAATCGCGGAACCGGCAGCCTCGCCGGCCAAACCATAACGAACCTGACGATCCTCAAGCTTGACGCCCTGGATCTCACTGGCCGCCTGATACACGCCAAGCGCCTCCATAATCGCAACCATATATGCGATGAAGAACGGCACAAACACCGCCGCATCAAAGTCAAAACCGCCATACGGCATAATCTGAGGAAGACCAAACCAAGGCTTCGACGCGACACCGGAAAAATCAGCCATGCCAAATACCATCGAAAGCGCAGTGCCGGCAACCAGAGCAATCAGATAGGAAAGCGCCCTGACCATACCCTTGCCGAACTGGGAAAGCGCCACCACCAGCACGCAAGTCACGATAGACACGGCCAACGTCTTCGGATCGGCAAAACCATCATCGCCGGGAGCGCCACCAAGAAACTCGCTCAACGTGAAACTCGACAGCGAAACGCCAACCAGAAAAATAATCACGCCCGACACTATCGGCGCGAACAGAAAACGCATCTTCTCAATCACACGGGTCAGACACAGCACCAAGAAAATCAGCGAACTGACAAAAATCGACGTACCAGCGGCAGCCAACGAACCAGCAGTGCCCGCAGCGATCATCAACGCATCGAACGCGGCGGACGGACCCTGCACAATCGGCAAACGCACCAACCTCGTGGCCTGAATCAATGTGACCAAACCAGACACAATGAAAATGGCATTCACCATATTTGACGACAACGCCAACGGCAAGCCAATGGCACCAGCCACAAACACCGGATCAAGCCACACATTGGACACCAACACATGCTGCAAACCCAGCAGCACATTCTTCGGAGTCAACTTCTTCGAACCCGAACCAAGCTGCTCAGGCACCTGCGACGCATCAGACACGCCAAATCCCTTCTCTTTCCACGAAACACACGGCCAAACACCAGCCGTCAGCACAGAGAAGACGCGCACGCGCACCGTTCGTAACATCCCTACGCAGGCACTACCCTGTTCAGGTCATAAGGGTCCGGGCAAACGCCCATCTCAGCCACATCGGCTCCCCTGTACTCTTCGGACAACCACCAGCATAACGACACGCATCGATACCGGCAACCACCACAACCCAACACATATCCTCCACATTTTCCCAAGAAAAAACAGTCTTGACTTTTCCGAGTATTCGTTATATGGACACGCGAAACGTATTTGATACAGGGGCGCGGTATTCTAAACCACGCATTAAAGAACCGCAAGACTTTTCTTGCCCAAAAACATTGAAGGTGGTTTCGGTGACTTTCCACGCCCCGTTAGATCTCACGATCCATGATTCCCAAGGTATGTACGATCCCGGCGCCGAGCACGACGCCTGCGGCGTGGGTATGGTCACCACCCTCAACAAGCGCCCCGAACGCAAAATCGTCGACGACGCCATCGAAGTGCTCGTCAACCTCAACCACCGCGGAGCCGTAGGCGCCGAAGAAAACACCGGCGACGGCGCAGGCATCCTCATGAGCATGCCCGACGAATTCATGCGCGCCACCGCAGGCGTCGAACTGCCCGAAGAAGGCCACTACGCCGCCGGCATCGCATTCCTCGACCGCGACATCGCCACCTCCGGACAACAAGAACAAGCCATCGCCAAAATCGTGCGCGAAGAAGGCCTCGAAGTACTCGCATGGCGCGTCGTACCCACCAACCCGGACGGACTCGGACTGCAGGCGCTCGCCAGCATGCCCGCGTTCAAGACGCTGGTCGTGGCCGACCCCGAAGGCCAGCTCGCAGGCATCGAACTGGACCGCAAGACCTTCCGCATCCGCAAGCGCGTCGAACACGAGGTGGGCATCTACTTCGCGTCCCTGTCCGCACGCACCATCACCTACAAGGGCATGCTCACCACCATGCAGCTCAAGCCCTTCTTCCTGGATCTTTCCGACGAGCGCATGAAGGCGAAGATCGCCATCGTGCACTCCCGCTTCTCCACCAACACGTTCCCAAGCTGGCCGCTGGCCCAGCCGTTCCGCCAGCTGGCCCATAACGGCGAGATCAACACCATCCAGGGCAACCGCAACTGGCTGTCCGCACGTGAAGGCCGCCTAAGCTCCGAACTGCTCGGCGAATTCAAGCCGCTGCTGCCGATCGCTACCCCGGGCTACTCCGATTCCGGCACGTTCGACGAATGCCTCGAACTGCTGCACCTGTCCGGACGTTCCATGCCACATGCCATCTCCATGATGCTGCCGCCGGCATGGGAGAAGAACGACCAGCTTGACCCCGATGTCAGGGCGTTCTACGAATACAACAATACGTTGATCGAACCGTGGGACGGTCCGGCGCACATCATCTTCACTGACGGCACCCAGGTCGGCGCGCTGCTCGACCGCAACGGCTTCCGCCCCGGCCGCTGGCAGCTTACCGACGACGGCTACATCGTGCTCGCATCCGAAACCGGCGTGCTCCCGGAGAACGCCGAGGAACACATCGTGTCCAAGGGCCGCCTGGAACCGGGCAAGATGTTCCTCGTCGATACCAAGGAAGGCCGCATCATCCCGGACGAGGAGATCAAGAAGTCCCTCGCGTCCCAGCATCCGTACCGTCAGTGGGTCGAAGGCAACACCGTCGAGATGAGCCAGCTGCCCAAGCGCGAGCACGTCAACCACTCCGGCCAGTCCGTGCAACGCCGCCAGCGCGCCTTCGGCTACACCGAAGAGGATCTGAAGCTGCTGCTCGCCCCGATGGCCAACACCGGCAAGGAGCCGCTCGGATCCATGGGCAATGACGCGCCTATGGCCGCGCTTTCCTCCCGCAGCCGCATGCTGTTCGACTACTTCACCCAGAAGTTCGCGCAGGTCACCAATCCGCCGCTCGACTGGGAGCGTGAAAAGATCGTGACCTGCCTTGAATCCGCCATCGGTCCCGAGCCGAACCTGCTGGCCGATTCCGAACTGCATGCCAAGAAGATCCTCATTCCGTTGCCGGTGCTCAACTCCGACGAGATGGCGCAGCTCAAGCGCCTCGACCGCGCCAAGATCCTCGGCGGCTACTATAAGCCGTTCGTCGTCAAGGGTCTTTATCAGGTCGCTGGCGGCGGCAAGGCGCTGAAGGAACGTCTCGACGAGATCTTCCAGGAAGTCGACGAAGCCATCGAAAACGGATCCAACTTCCTCGTGCTCTCCGATCGCGACTCCAACTACACGTGGGGACCGATTCCGTCGTTGCTGCTCACCTCCGCGGTGCAGCACCATCTGCTGCGCAGACACACGCGCACCCAGATCTCCATGGTCGTCGAGGCCGGCGATGTGCGTGAAATCCACCATGTCGCTCTGCTGATCGCCTATGGCGCGGCGGCCGTCAACCCGTATCTGGCGTTCGAATCCGTCGAAGACCTGTCCCGCAAGGGCTATCTCAACGTCGATGCCGAAACCGCGGTGAAGAACCTGACCAACGCGTTGTCGACCGGCGTGCTCAAGATCATGGCGAAAATGGGCGTCTCCACCATCATGAGCTACCGTGGCGCACAGCTGTTCGAAGCCATCGGCCTGAACAAGGACGTCATCGACGAATACTTCACCGGCACCACCTCCCGCGTCGGAGGCGTCGGACTCGACGAACTGGCCGAAGAGGTCGCCATCCGCCATCGCGTGGCTTACCCGTCGCAGTGGACCGCCCGCCCGCACCGCAACCTGCGCACCGGCGGCGAATACAAGTGGCGTCGTACCGGCGAAGACCACCTCAACGACCCTGAAGCCATCTTCCTGCTGCAGCAGTCCACCCAGCGCGGTGACTACGACATGTTCAAGAAGTACTCGGCGCACATCAACGACACCTCCAACCGTTTGATGACGCTGCGCGGCCTGATGAAGTTCAAGTCCGATCGCAAGCCGATCGACATCAGCGAGGTCGAACCGGCCAGCGAGATCGTCAAGCGTTTCTCCACCGGCGCCATGAGCTATGGCTCCATCTCCCAGGAGGCGCACGAGACCCTCGCGATCGCCATGAACACCATCGGCGCACGTTCCAACTCCGGTGAAGGCGGCGAATCCGAAGACCGCATCAACGATCCGCTGCGCTACAGCAAGATCAAGCAGATCGCATCGGCACGTTTCGGCGTGACCAGCGACTACTTGGTGCACGCCACCGACCTGCAGATCAAGCTCGCCCAAGGCGCCAAGCCTGGCGAAGGCGGACATCTTCCTGGCGCCAAGGTTCCGCCGTGGATCGCCAAGGTGCGTCACGCGACTCCGGGCGTCGAGCTCATCTCCCCGCCGCCGCACCATGACATCTACTCCATCGAGGATCTGAAGCAGCTGATCAACGACGCGAAGATGGCCAATCCGAAGGCCCGCGTGCACGTCAAGCTCGTTTCCGAGTTCGGTGTGGGCACCATCGCCGCAGGCGTTGCCAAGTGCCATGCCGACGTGGTGCTGATCTCCGGCTACGACGGCGGCACTGGCGCGGCTCCGCTCAACGCCATCAAGCACGCCGGCACCCCGTGGGAGATCGGCCTGTCCGAAACCCAGCAGACGCTCGTGCTCAACGGCCTGCGTTCCCGCATCACCGTGCAATGTGACGGCGAGCTCAAGACGGGCCGCGACGTGGTGATCGCAGCCCTGCTCGGCGCCGAGGAATTCGGTTTCGCCACCGCCGCGCTGATCGTCGAAGGCTGCGTCATGATGCGCGCCTGCCAGA
>ERZ773103.3242-NODE-3242-length-13612-cov-5.106882_pt1 | contig 13612 bp, 10 predicted proteins | sample MGYA00511118_ERZ773103 | MGnify/ENA primary metagenome ERZ773103 (study PRJEB29015, sample SAMEA2737821) | human gut metagenome | biome: human gut; feature: human-associated habitat; material: faeces | place: China | collected 2012 ... | reverse complement strand
AAGCCACAAAATGGCGCATATTGTAACCCTAAATACCCCATCCAGAGAAGATTGGATAACGCAACTTGCCAATGTTGTGACCAGTCCTGATGAACTGCTGCGTCTTTTAAATGTAGACGCTGATGAAAAACTGCTGGCCGGACGCGAGGCCAGACGCCTGTTCCCGCTGCGCGTCCCGCGCGCGTTTATCGCCCGCATGGAGAAAGGCAACCCTAACGATCCGCTGCTTCGTCAGGTACTTACCGCCGAGGAGGAATTTATCGTCGCCCCCGGCTACTCCACCGATCCGCTGGAAGAACAGCACAGCGTGGTGCCCGGTCTGTTGCACAAATATCGCAACCGGGCCCTGCTGCTGGTGAAAGGCGGTTGTGCAGTCAATTGCCGTTATTGTTTCCGCCGCCACTTCCCATACGCCGAAAATCAGGGCACCAGGCGCAACTGGCAGACGGCGATGGACTACATCGCGGCACATCCGCAGCTTGATGAAATCATCTTCTCCGGCGGCGACCCGCTGATGGCGAAGGATCATGAGCTTGACTGGCTGATGACCCAGCTGGAAGCTATTCCACACGTTAAGCGTCTGCGTATTCACAGCCGCCTGCCAATTGTGATCCCGGCGCGCATCACCGAGACGCTGGCCAGCCGCTTCCAGCGTTCGTCGCTGCAGGTGATCCTGGTTAACCACGTTAACCACGCCAATGAAATTGACGGTGAGTTTCGCGCGGCGATGGCCATGCTGCGTCAGGCGGGCGTCACGCTGCTCAACCAGAGCGTGCTGCTGCGCGGGGTGAACGACAACGCGCAAACCCTGGCCGACCTCAGCAATGCGCTGTTTGACGCCGGGGTAATGCCCTACTACTTGCATGTGCTGGATCGGGTGCAGGGGGCGGCGCACTTCATGGTCAGCGATGATGAAGCCCGTGAAATCATGCGTGAACTATTGACCCTCATCTCCGGCTATATGGTGCCGAAGCTGGCGCGCGAGATCGGCGGGGAACCCAGCAAGACGCCGCTGGATTTAGGGCTGAAGCAGCGTTAATAAACTGAAGGTCTGCCAGGACGTTCTGGCAGACCTTCGGATAGGAAGATTTCGACAGACGGGTGTTAAGGTGACCAGCAAATGGCTATCGCACCGCGCTATAACCCCTGGGTGCGACGAGCTACCGATTTAGCGCGACCAACACAATAATATTAATTACAATCATCACTACAATTAGCGCGATTAACCATATGGGTATTTTAAAAGTAACATGTAACCGCTCAGATACTTTTTCACCCTCTTCCGTTTTATTTGCCATCAAATCACTGCCATGACTTAATGAGTTTTCTATTAGTGGAAGATTTAAATGAGTGTCATCTTTTTCCTTATCTTCAGAAATAAAGCCAACAACTTTATTATTCTGATAATGCGTTAATGCCACCCGATTCATATTCTCACACTCTTCATCAGAGAGAGGAATGACCAATGTATTCGGAGCAACGCTAAAGCCTTTTTGCCGGACGGTGATAATGATATCCTCAGATAGCCCAGCTTTTACCAGCGATTTTCGCAGCAAAGAGATATTTTGATAGAACGTATTTTGCGAAACGACCCCCCCCCGTGTTTCCCATACAGCCGCCAGGAACTCATCCCGTGAAATGACTTTGCCGCAATTCTGCAAAAGCAGCAGCAAGCATCTGGCGGTTGGCGCATTGAGGCTGATGCACTCCCCGTCCCCGGCAAGCGGCCGCAGCTCATTCATATTGGCATTAAATATAATCTCCTGATTAATTATACACCCATTAAATAATACTGCGTCATCCATATCCTTGCCCCACGTAACCCTATTATCCATAATAAAATCAAATGATTTCAACCAAACGATTATGTGAACATTCTTGTTTCAGATGAAAACAGGTACATTTCACATTGAAGTTCAGCCACAGGATACCGCAGATAAAAAAACAAGCGATAGCTAACTTACTTAATAGTCACATTTTCAGATTAAATTAATCTCAACTGGAATCCACACCTCATTAGAAAGGGAGCAGCATTAAATTCATAGGTGCTTCATCAACAATTCACAAGCATTTTTTGCACCATAACTTTAAATTACCCCCGCTTTCCCATGGCTCGCTATGGCAAGCGATATGGTAGCGTCGTTCAACAGGAAGACAGGTTTCAGCACTATGTAAAGGAATGCTGGCGCTTATTTTCAATATCAATACGAATGTATTTCCCATTCGAATTATAACTGTTATCGATTCTACACAGGACTAAGTATCTATATATGGATTAATTAAATGAAAAAGACAATCGTAGCTGTAATGGTCGCTGCATCTGCAGTGCTGAGTGCTCAGGCAATGGCAACTAACACCGCTCAGGTAACTGTACTGGGTGAAGTCTCTGATGCAGCTAACTCTTGCGTCGTGACCCCAACCGGTACTCTGAATAGCGGTATCGTTCAGCTGATCACCGTAACCACTGCCGAAGCGAATGCAGAATCAGCGGGTACCCTGTTCAAAACTCAGGATTTCGGTTTTGACGTAAAAGACTGTGCACAGGGCAGCGCTACACCGGTTACTGGCGTAACTGTAAACGTTTCCGGTATTACTTCCAGCGACAATACCATCCTGGACAACACTGCTTCTAATGGTGCAACCGGTATTGGTATCGGTATCCAGCGCATCAGCGATTCCCATCGCGTAGCCTTCGACGGTTCCGACACTATGACCGAAAGCTACTCTGCCGCTAGCGGTACTCAGCTGAAATACACCACTGGTTATGTAAGAACCAACGCCGCGACCCCGGTAACTGAAGGTCCGGTTAAAGGTGTTGCGACCTTTACTATCGATTACACCCTCTAATTTTTTCCGAAGGGCACCGCTTTACGGCGGGCCCTTTTTCGCATTCAGAGAAAAACCATGTTCAGGACCTTATTAAATCTCACCGCATCCTGTGTATTACTCCTCAGCAGTATTGCCCACGCCGGTATTGTCATTGAATCCACCCGCTATCTTTATAAAGAAGGTGCACGGGAAATTACCGCGCAAATCGAAAATAAAGATGATATTCCCTATCTGATTAAATCTTGGGTTGAAACCCCGGCAGGGAAAGCGCCTTCTTTTATGGCTACCCCGCCGCTGTTCCGCCTTGAGGGAAAACAGCAGAATACGGTGCGTCTGTTTTCAACTGGAAACGTTAATGCCCCGACTGACCGCGAATCTTTGTACTATTTTAACGTGATGGCAATTCCTCCGGCTGATGATGAAAAAGCCAGCACCAATACCATTCAACTGGCGGTCCGCCACCGCATGCGCCTGGTCTATCGTCCCAAGACGCTTTTCGATCTATCCCCTAATACGGAAGCGAAAAAGCTCGAATGGCGTAAAGCTGGCACTAAATTAACGATCAAAAATCCGACACCGTTTTTTTACTATTTCCATAGCATTCAGATCGGTGGCAAAGAAGTGAAACCAGAAGTCAACTCGGTCGCTCCAATGACCACTAAAGAGGTGACGCTAAAAGAAAACATCAGCGCCTCCAGCATTACCTGGAAGATCGTCAATGATTATGGCGGAGCAGGGGCGCTCTATTCCTCATCGCTGTAATAAGAAATTTATTTTATCATTATAGGGATGTGTCTATGCCAAATAAGAATAATGGATTATTCAAACTATCCACTGTCTTTATCGCAATGCTTCCGGCATTGCTTTCTGGTTTGAATAATAAAGCGCAAGCACGTGACTTTTTCGATCCCTCATTCATTAGCTCATTGAATGGTAGCGATCCATCAACCACTCCCGATTTATCCATATTTCAGACTCAGAACGCGCAGGCGCCAGGGGATTATCGGGTCGATATTATGTTTAATGGCCGCTACCTGGACACCAGGACCATAAAGTTTGTCGCCAACAATCGCGCCAGCAGCGATAACCGCGAACCCGCTCTGGTTCCCTGCCTGAGTCTAAAAGCACTCGCGGAATATGGCGTAAGGATAAAAGCCTTTCCAGAGTTAGCCGAGGATCAAAACGGCTGTGCAAACTTTTCTGTCATTCCTGACACCAAAGCAGATTTTGACTTTACCGCCCAGCGCTTAAATATCTCTATTCCGCAGGCGGCCTTATCCACCACCGCACAGGGATATATTCCACCGGATCAGTTTGATGACGGCATCAACGCGTTATTGGTGAACTATCAGTTCAGCGGCTCAAACGACATGCAGGCCAATGATGAATACTACAGTCTGAATCTGCAGTCCGGCCTCAACGTTGGCCCGTGGCGCATCCGTAACCTCAGCACCTGGAATAAAAACAACAGCGGTGCCGGGGACTGGGATTCCGCCTATCTCTATATGCAGCGCAGCATCCGCTCCATCAATAGTAACCTTGTGATGGGTGAGAGTTCATCGCTCAACGGTATCTTCGACAGCGTGCCGTTTACCGGTATTCAGCTGGCCACCGATACGACGATGTTGCCGGAAAGTATGCGCGGCTATGCGCCAATTATTCGCGGTATCGCCAGAACCAATGCCCGCGTCATCATTAAACAAAACGGCTATCAGGTATACCAGACCTATGTCGCTCCCGGGGCGTTTGAAATCACCGATATGTACCCGAGCGGCGGTAGCGGCGACCTTTACGTCACAGTGGAGGAATCCGACGGATCGAAACAAGAATTTGTCGTGCCGTTCGCCACCCTGCCGGTGATGGTCCGTGAGGATCAGCTGGAATATGAGATCACATCTGGTAAATATCGCCCGTACGATGGCGGAGTCGATGAAACGCCGTTTACCCAAGCCACCGCGACCTACGGCGTCTCCAGCAGCCTGACGCTATATGGCGGCATGCAGGCGGCTTCGCGATATCAGGCGCTGTCGACAGGGCTTGGCTATAACCTTGGTGAACTGGGCGCCGCCTCGGCAGACGTCACCCAAGCCTGGTCAAAAAAGAAAGAGGATGAAAAGACTTCCGGACAGTCCTGGCGAGTTCGTTACGGGAAAAACATTGTCGAAACCGGCACCAACGTCACCATCGCCGGCTATCGCTACTCTACTCGCGGGTTTAATACGCTTTCCGAAGTACTGGATAGCTACTCTAATGACGGCAGTTATACCTCTCGTTCGCTACGCAACCGTACCAACCTGACGCTGAACCAAAGCCTGGGTAAAGGCCTCGGTAGCCTGTCGATAAGCGGATTGATTGAAGATTACTGGGATGATAAGCGTACCAACAAATCAATTAGCGTAGGATACAACGGCGGTTTCCGTAATGTGAACTACTACCTCGGCTACAGCTATAACCGCTACACCTGGAGCGGAGATAACTCTGGTAAAGATGCTCAGGACGATCAGCGCATCACTCTGACCGTAACGCTGCCACTGAGCAACTGGCTACCGGGCACTTACACCAGCTATCAATTAACTAACAGCAACCCGGGGTCTACCGATCAGTCTGTATCCATCGGTGGTAATGCGCTGGAGAACGACAGTCTGGAATGGAGCCTACAGCAAGGGTACAGCAACCGCGAATACTACAGCGGCGATATGCGCGCAACCTATAACGGTGCCCGCGGTAGCGTTAATGCCGGCTATAGCTATGACAATAACAGCCAACGTATCGACTACGGCGCCAACGGCAGCATCCTTGCCCATGCCGATGGAATTACGCTGGGTCAGGATATCACCGACGCTGCCGTGCTGGTTAAAGCACCAGGGCTAGATGACGTCAGGCTGGCCAACGATAACACCATCTCCACCGACTATCGCGGCTACGCCATCGTCCCGTATGTTACGCCTTATCGTCGCACCGATATCACGCTCGACAGCACCACGCTTGGTGAAGATATGGAACTGCCAGAAACCACCAAGAGTGTTGTTCCGACGCGTGGCGCCATCGTGCGTGCAAGCTATGACGGCAATATCGGCCAGCGGGCCTTTGTGCACCTGAAAACAGCCAGTGGGCAGGATGTGCCTTATGGCGCGATGGTCCTACTCGTCGGCGACAGCAAATCGCAGCCAAGTATCGTCAGCGACGCTGGTATGGTTTATATGTCTGGCCTGCAGCAGACCGGGATCCTTAACGTCCAGTGGGGCAAAAGCGCCGCGCAGCAGTGCAATGCTTCATTTACTTTACCGACCAGGGAAGGCAAAGCGTCTGGCATCAGGCAAATCGAAACGATTTGCCGTTAGTCATTCACAGGGGAATATTTTAATGAAAAAAATAGTTATTTTAATAACGTTGCTGATGCTTGGCGGCCAAGCTGCTGCCAATTGTACCTATAAAGGCAATACCAAGCGTCAAGGCTTAACGCTGACCAATATTAAAATACCAACAGATGCTTCCATTCCGGTAGGTAGCGTGTTACATACTCATAAATTTGGTACTGGCGCATATAAAACATTTACCTGTAATAAAAACACCGATGACCAATATATTATTGACGTCGGGGCTGCCGTTGTTCCTGGTGTTACCGGTGTTCAGGGTGGTCCGGTTTATGAAACGGGGATTGATGGGATTGGGTTTCAGGTCTCCGATCTGTTACGTAGTAAAAATGGTTCATTGATCGCCGCCGAGGCAGGTTCAACCTTGGTACCAATAACAAGCTCATCTGAAAATAATTACCAATTTATTACGGTATGGTTAATCAAAACTAAGACGGTGATTGATACGAGCACCAAGTCAACATCTAACCCCTCAGTTTCGTTCTCGGTAGGGAATTTAAAAACAAACCCTGTTGCCAATGACAGACTATTATACGCTGTAACCTCTATCTCTATTAAAAATATTAATTACCGCACAACATCTTGTAATATCTCCACCCCACGATCGCAAATCACGCTGAATCGTATAGACAAAGGAAAATTGATGTCACTTTCCCGTGGTGCAACAACTCCGTCGGAGAAAACTATTGCCATGAATATTAGTTGCCCGAATGACTCCGTTGGCAATACTCTCATCTATTGGTTTAATCCTATTGGAGGAATAAGCGCTTCAGGGAATGGTATTGTCGATAATATGCTTTCCGGCAGTGATGCAGCAAATAACGTGGGTATTATATTCAAACTTTCAGGTAGTCCTGTTGTTTTCTATGATACCGATAATTACAATTATAAAATAAACACTAGCAACGATCTTAACAAAACCATCAACCTAACCGCCGACTATTATCGCCAAAGTGATAACAGTAACGATGTTACGATGGGGCTTGTTAAAGGAATGATGGAAGTTGTTATTCAGGAAGAATAATAACTTTGTATTGAGGGGGTGCATAGCTTAATATCATGCATCTCCTTTGCTTTATAGTCCTCATGATGACACTATAAATGATTAATGAAATCACATAAAATTCACATAGGATGCTATTGATCTCTTCAGGTCTCTCACTTAAATTCCTCCCCGGCTTATATTAAGCCTACTTGTAATACGAAATATAATTTCATCAATAAAGGATATATTAATGAAGCAATTGACTGTTTTCGAAATGGAGGCCATCTCTGGTGGCTATTCTTGGGATTTTTCCTCCATCCAATCCAGCATCACCAGTCTCGTAAGTAATGGCGTTGAAGCAGTGGTTTCTGCTGCCACCATGGGAACTCTGGCGGCCGTCTTTGGCACCTTTGTCGGCGGTACACAGTCTGGGGCAAATGGCGGCGTCCTGGGATTTGGCCTCTTTGGTAACCTCGTCGGGATGTTTGTAGGCTTAGTCGGTGGTGCAATCCTCGGCGCAGGATGTGGTCTGGCCTGGGGATGGGACGGGACCATGGCAATTATCGAAGCTGGCGCACAAGGTTTAGTTGATGGCACCTTTGTCGTTTGGAAATAATCTACAGACTCGATAAATGTCATTATTTTATTAGATCATAACTTTACCAACAAAAGGAATTATTGCGTGAAAGAATTAACTGTATTTGAAATGGATACCATTTCCGGGGGTTATAGCTGGGATTTCTCCTCAATCCAATCAACCGTCACCAGTCTGGTAAGTAATGGTGTAGAAGCAGCTGCATCAGCCGCCCTGGGAGCTATCACATGGGGGGTCTATGGCCTGCTTTGGGGCGGTACTCAATCCGGCGCTAATGGTGGTCTTTTAGGTTTTGGTTTACTTGGTAACGCGGTTGGCGCTGTCTGGGGAACAATCATGGGAGCTATTGGCGGCGCGGTTGGCTATGCAGCTTTGGGCTGGGAGGCATCCGTGAATGAGTCCATGCAAGCCATGCTGGGCATTATCGATGGCTCCTTTGTGCCATGGAGCCACTAAGAGTTCTTAATTTTCATTTGATTATTAAGATTACTATATATTCAAAGGCTCATTTATGAGCCTTTGAATTAACCGTTGATACTGTGAACACTCATGACTAATAGTATTTATCGCAAGGAAGCGATAGCTTATAAGAAGTTGCACTGGAAAGGGAAAGCGCTATTGCTGGCTGGCTTGCCTGCATGGCTAGTTACATGTTTATCTCTTTTATTTCTCTGCGCTCTTATCTGCGCCCTTATATTCTGTAAATTTACACAACGCATTGATGTCAAAGGCGAGGTTATCACTCTCCCTCACTCCGTAAACGTTTTCTCTCCGCAACAAGGGTTTGTCGTCAATCAGTATGTTCAAATTGGAGACGTTGTCAAAAAAGGACAGACGCTTTATGAGCTTGATGTATCTAGAAATACCACAACAGGTAATGTCAGTGCAGCACAGATTGAGGTAATCAATGAAAAGATAGCCAACTCCGAAGCTATTATAAAAAAACTAACTCATAATAAAAACGAAACACTAATTGCACTGGATGCCCAGCTTAAAAATGCCAGAAACTCTCTTAACGAAACTGTACGTATGCTGGCCAATACGCAACAAGGCTTAAGCAAAATGCATGAAAACCTGTCCAGTTATGATAAATACCTTAAGGAGGGGTTAATTACAAAAGATCAATACAATTACCAACATTCGTTGTACTTTCAACAGCAAAGCGCCTATCAGTCATTGATAAGCCAAAAGATGCAACTAGAAACTCAGCTTACACAGTTAAGCAGTGATAAAGTTACTAAAGCTGCCGATTTTGATAATCAAATATCATCTCAATATAATCAGACAAATGATTATAAAAATCAACTAGTAGAATCAAACGCTAACGGAAATATTATCATTAAGGCAACAACGGAAGGACGCATTGAATCATTAGCCGTCACTAAAGGCCAAATGGTTGATAAAGGCAGTAGTCTTGCCCAAATCAAACCTATTGGTAACATCGAGTATTATCTCATACTTTGGCTACCTAACAACAGCATTCCTTATGTTAAAGTCGGCGACACAATAAATATTCGTTATGATGCATTCCCTTCCGATAAGTTCGGACAGTTCCCTGGTGAGATCATTTCTATCTCATCACTTCCTGCCTCACGACAGGAAATGTCAGAATATACCAATGTCAATGATGGCACTAATCAACAAGAACTTGCATTATATAAGGCAATTGTCAAAATAAGGGATAAAAAATTTAATTACGATGGAAAAGAACTTTCTCTTTCAAATGGATTAAAAGCACAAGCAGTGGTATTCCTTGAAGAACGCCCGCTTTATATGTGGATGTTTACACCAGTTTATAAAATTTCTCAAAGCGTGAGCGGCCCTGTCAATGACTAATGAACTATTTGAAAAGATCATCGCGAAAGTTAACTTTTCTCTCCTAAAGAAAACGCCAGTTATATTGCAATCGGAAGCCGCTGAGTGCGGCATTGCCTGTCTGGCCATGGTTTGTGGTCATTACGGCTTGGATATTGACCTGTTTAATTTCCGGCAGCGTTTTGGTAGCCCTTCACAGGGCGTGACACTGATGTCCTTAAGCAAAACAGCGGAGCATGCTGGGTTAAAAAGCCGTGCGCTGTCGTTAGACTTGGATGAAATACGCCAGCTCAAGTTGCCCTGTGTACTCCACTGGGGCATGAACCACTATGTGGTGCTGACTAAAGTTCGCAAATCCAGCTTTATCGTACACGATCCAGCGCTGGGTAAGCGTATTATCGGCATCCAGGAGATGTCCAATTATTTTACTGGCGTTGCCTTAGAGCTTTGGCCCGATCAGAACTTCCAGCAGGAAAAGGCTAAGTCCCGTCTTCGTCTGCTGGATCTAATGCGCAATATAGTAGGCTTAAAATCAGCGCTGCTGAAAATTTTTGCCTTCTCCGTGGTCGTGGAAGCCATCGGCTTACTACTCCCGATAGGTACTCAACTGGTTACCGACCATGTGATTATGGCGCACGACCAAAGCCTGCTATCAGTTATCTGCATTGGCCTGGTCTTTTTTACACTATTTCGCACCTTCATCAGTATGCTCCGCGCCTGGACGTCCTTAACGCTGAATACCCTGACAAGTATCCAGTGGAAAACCACGCTTTTCGATCATCTGGCCAGTCTGCCACTATCCTTTTTTGAAAAGCGTCATTTAGGAGATATCCAGTCGCGTTTTTCCTCTTTGGATACCATTCGCTCGACGTTTACTAACAGTATCGTCAGCGGCATTATTGACTCAATCATGACCATCGGTCTGCTGATCATGCTAACTTTGTATGGTGGCTGGCTAACTTGGGTCGTAGTTGGCTTTACTTTATGCTACGCAATTATGCGTTTTGCAACTTATCGATTCTATCGTCGTGTAGCAGAAGAGCAGGTAATCAAAGGTGCTCGCTCCAGTTCGCATTTTATGGAGTCATTGTACGGTATCTCGACCATCAAGGCATTAAATTTGAAAGAACGTCGGTCCCAGCATTGGCTTAATATAAATATCGAAGCCTGCAACGCTGGGATCAAACAAACTCGTTTCGATATGCTATTTAGTGGGATCAATACCTTCATTACTGCTATCGATCAGGTCGCCGTGCTCTGGCTTGGCGCGATTATGGTTATTGATAATAATATGACCCTTGGTATGTTTATGGCGTTTAACGCCTATCGTGGTCAATTTTCACAACGCGCTTCTAGTTTGGTCGATCTTTGTATGCAACTGCGAATGCTCTCCCTACATAACGAACGTCTGTCAGAGATCGTTTTCAGCGAACCGGAACAGGAGCTTCCCACAAGAGAGGTTTTTTCTGCAGACTCGGGTGCCAAACTGGAAGTCAAAAATTTGTGCTATCAATATGATCCGTTTTCTCAGCCGATCTTTTCTAATTTAAATATAACCGTAGAACCCGGTGAGTCCGTAGCACTTGTCGGCCCTTCAGGCGTCGGTAAAACTACGTTATTAAAAGTGATGTGCGGTCTGCTTTCACCCACTAGTGGTGATGTACTAGCTGATAATCTCGATATCACCAAAATTGGCCTCAACAATTATCGCCTGGGTACCGCCTGTGTCCTGCAGGAGGACCGCCTATTTTCCGGCTCGCTTATTGATAATATCAGCGGATTCGAAGATAACGCCGATATTGATTTTGTAATGGAATGTGCCAAACGCTGCAATATTCATGAAGAGATTATGAAGATGCCGATGGGTTATGAGACCATTGTTGGTGAACTGGGTTTGGGCATTTCAGGTGGCCAAAAGCAGCGTATTCTAATTGCCCGCGCGCTATATCGAAAACCAAGTATCCTTTTTATGGATGAGGCAACCAGCCATCTCGACTTAAAAAATGAGTCGGTGATAAATCAGTCTATTTCAGCATTAAGCATCACCAGGATTATTGTCGCTCACCGGCCATCGACGATTGCCTCTGCCGATCGCGTTATCGACCTGTCGCAGACAAAGACCCTCTCGCCAGCTTAAAAGGAGAAACTTATGCAAGGAACGTTTATTGGATTTAATACTGCAGGTATTACCTTTGAAGACCGCTTTCTGGCGCTGCTGTTAAAAATAAAGCAGCAAAATGGCCCCTGTCAGCAATACTATCTACAAGCGCCCATACTACTCGATCTTCTTCTCATACTTCAAAATCGTCTGCTTGTGACGTATAAGCGATTACACGAACAAGGGGAAACCTATAAAGAAGAGCTTATCGCTTATAATGAATCGCTGATCGCTAACATCCCTGCCGTAGAGATGGCGGAGATTCAGCAGCCGAATCCTGAGCGGCGTATTATGTCGATTACGCTTAAACCAGGCGAGACTGAATCGACTCTCATTCTGGTTCTCCAGAATGAGCAAATCTGCACATTATGTATTGAAGACAGGCAGGTAGAGGCATTACTCGCGGGTGTTCAACAAGCATTGAAAACAATCAATGATCAAGAGGTTTTGAAGTATTTAAGTTCAAATATGGATTTTTTAATGTGCTACACTGTCGACTTGACTACCCAGCCGAATATTGACTACCAGCAACACACTCAGGAAGACTGGAAGCTAAACCTATTTTCTCATTATCTGGGCGTGCTGTACTGCTGCGAGACAGACGAAGGCAAGAAAATTGTCTCCGGGGCGGTGGTGAAAACCAGCGCGCCGCATTTGTCGGAACTGGAAAACAACGTTGTGACGCGGATTATCGAGAAAAGCCCCAAGCTCAAGGCGATGCACGCGGAGCTGGCGCCATGCCAGATCTTCAGTACTATCATCCCTTCCCAGCCGGGAAGAATGCTCAGTCTGGAAGAATGCCTGCGTCCCCTACACGCCTTCTACCTTGAAAAGAAAGCGGAGCTTAGCGCCTGATCCTCATCTAACGACCACGCCTCTCTCTGCGCTCGCGGAGAGAGGCGTCACGCATCAGTTCGGGCACTTATAAACCTGGCCGTTCATTTCGCTGTCGGTAGGCACAAAGCTCGACAGCAGGTTTTGCGTCGGGCTGCTGACGCCGTAAATCACGTTGCCGCCCATCGCTGCCGCCTGGTTGCGCAGGGCGTTTGCCGCACCGCGCATGGAACCACCCTCATCGCCATTCTGGCCGGAGAGCCAGTTGCTCTGTTTACCCGTCGCGGTCCGCAGTTCAGCAAGCGATAATCTACAGCTTAATAATGCTAAAAAAGCCCGGAAATACGCCATTTTCCGGGCTTTTTCTATGCCTGAAATCATCTGATTCCGATGGTGAAATTTGAGGAAATTTGACTTCAAATTAACCCATTTTGATGGGTTTACCATGGGTTTACGGCCTATTTTTGAGCCTAATGGGTGGGAAAATGGGTTTACAGAAGGCCATTTTGGAGGGGAAATTAGCCCCATATCCTTGACAGATTTTCGGCAAACATCCGGCTGAAACGGAATGAAAAACAGTGTCAGGTTCGTTTGGCGAGTTCTGACGAATTCTGCAAAAAAATAATATCAGGTATCCTGTTACATAGAGCCTTGGCTCATTCTTTGAAAACGAGAATGGGTCGAGGCTCTATTTTTTTCGCCCGAAATCCGGCGAGACAAATTTGAGCAGGAGGTAACAGATATGACGGATTTCAATCAGAAGACCCATGACACAGATGTGGGCAGTCATGGCGGACAGTTAAGACAGATGACGGAGGTGTTCGAAAATCAGGAATTTGGTTTGATCCGCGTGTTGCAGGAAGCAGGCAAGACCTTCTTTTGTGCAAGCGATGTGGCGAAGGCGTTGGGGTATGTGAATCCCTACGCCGCTGTGAAGCGCCATTGCAGAGGCCCCCTAACGAAACGCGAGGGGGTCGTTCAGAAGGTGAATCAGTATGGGGATGCTGGAGAGCAGGTCGTTG
>ERZ773103.3240-NODE-3240-length-13619-cov-18.663742_pt1 | contig 13619 bp, 9 predicted proteins | sample MGYA00511118_ERZ773103 | MGnify/ENA primary metagenome ERZ773103 (study PRJEB29015, sample SAMEA2737821) | human gut metagenome | biome: human gut; feature: human-associated habitat; material: faeces | place: China | collected 2012 ... | reverse complement strand
GGTGCAGGTTCAACAGGTTACGGCGGCTGACGACGCCGCAGTACTTGCCGTTCTCGTCCAGAATCGGGAAGTAGCGGTGGCGCACGCTGGCCATGACCTTGCGGGCGTCCTCAATGGGCGTGTTTACGCTGAATTTCAGAAGCTCCTTAGTGCGCATAAAGTGGCGCACCGGCGCGGCGGTGGAGATGAGCCGCGCAGCAGCGTAGGTGTCGTAGGGGGTGGCCAGGATGGCGCAACCCTTCTCCTGGGCGCGGGCCACGATGGTGCGGGGCACTGCCGAGCCGCAGCAGACGATGATGGCCCGGGCACCGCAGTCGATGGCGCACATCTGCGCCTCGTACCGGTTGGAGACCAGGACTAAATCGTCGGGCTTGACCAGTTCCTCCATGATTTCGGGACTGGTGCCGATGCAGATGTTGCCGCTGTCGATGCGGGTGTCGGCGTTGCCTACTACCAGCTCAGCCTCCAGCGTTTCCAAAAGATTGGAGTAGCGGGTGCTGGCGGCGGCCAGTACGGCAGTGTCAAACAGGTCCATGTTGGCATCGGCAATATCCTTGATGGTGATAAGCCCCTGCAGCTCGCCCTCGTTATCCACGATGCACAGGGTGTCGATCTCGACATCGCGCATCAGGTTCCAGGCGGCGCGCACACTCATTTCGCCGTCAATGCCCGCCTGTTTGCGGATGTCAATGTCTTTGATCTGGGGGCTGACATCAGTGCACAGGCGCGGCGGCTCCACGCCGAAATGCTGCAAAACAAAGCGAGTCTCGCGGTTGATATGCCCGGCGCGGCGGGCTTCGTACAGGCCTTCCAGGCTGCCGCGGTTTTTCAGCCAGGCATAGGCAAGGGCCGAGCAGATCGAGTCGGTATCGGGGTTCTGGTGCCCGATGATGTTGATGCGGCGCATCGGTTTTGCTGCCATGTGTTCTTTCCCTCTCTTGTCTTGTTTTTTGGGAAACTGCGTCCTTCCCCACGGAATGTACAAAATCCCTTTCAATTACTATCCAACATTTTATATTATAGCATACTATTTTATAATTTGCGATTCTTGACAAATACTACATGATAGCGTATTATAGATAAGTATGTGGATATTGGGGTTTATCCCCCTATAGATAGGCATTCAATCGCAAACCAATCAGAGAGGGAACGTATATGATTCAGGAAAATTTACGCAATGTCGCGATCATCGCCCACGTTGACCACGGCAAAACCACCCTGGTCGACCAGATGCTGAAGCAGTCCGGTGCTTTCCGTGCCAACCAGCAGGTGGCCGAGCGCGTCATGGACTCCGGCGACATCGAGCGTGAGCGCGGCATCACGATTCTGGCCAAGAACTGCTCCTGCGAGTACAACGGCGTCAAGATCAACATCGTCGACACCCCGGGCCACGCCGACTTCGGCGGCGAGGTCGAGCGCGTGCTGAAGATGGTCAACGGCGTTCTGCTGCTGGTCGATGCAGCCGAGGGCTGCATGCCCCAGACCCGTTTTGTTCTGCAGAAGGCTCTGCAGCAGAACCTGTCTCTGGTCATCGCCGTCAACAAGATCGACCGTCCCGATGCCCGCATTGCCGAGGTCATCGACGAGATTCTCGAGCTGCTGATGGACCTGGGCGCTACCGATGAGCAGCTGGACAGCCCGATGGTGTTCTGCTCCGGGCGCAACGGCACGGCCAGCTACGACTGGACCGACCCCGCCTCCGGCACGGACCTGAAGCCCCTGTTTGACACTATCCTGAAATATGTGCAGCCGCCGGAGGGCGAGCCCGACGAGCCGCTGCAGATGCTGGTCTCCAGCGTTGACTACAACGACTTCGTGGGCCGCATGGGCGTTGGCCGCGTGCAGAACGGCGTCATCAAGGTCGGCAGCCCGATCCAGGTCTGCGACTGGCATAACCCCGACGTACACATGAGCGGCCGCATCACCAAGCTGTTCGACTTCAAGGCCAATGGCCGTGAGCCGATCGAGAGCGCCCAGGCCGGCGACATCGTCGCATTTGCGGGTCTGCCCGATATTTCCATCGGCAACACGATCTGCGACCCCAGCAAGGTGCAGCCCCTGCCCTTTGTCAAGATCAACGATCCCACGGTGGAAATGACCTTCTCGGTCAACGATTCCCCGTTTGCCGGCAAGGAGGGCAAGTACGTCACCTCCCGCCAGATCCGTGACCGCCTGATGCGCGAGCTGCTGAAGGACGTCGCCCTGAAGGTCGAGGATTCCGCCACGAACGATTCCTTCCGCGTCATGGGCCGCGGCGAAATGCACCTGTCCATCCTGATCGAGACGATGCGCCGCGAGGGCTATGAGCTGCAGGTCAGCCCCCCGCACGTTCTGACCCACGAGGAGAACGGCAAGGTCATGGAGCCTGTGGAGCGCGTTGTCATCGACGTGCCCGAGATCTATCAGGGCAACGTCATGACCGCTCTGGGCGCCCGCAAGGCCATCCTGATGAACATGCAGATGATGAACAGCCGCTCCCGCATCGAGTTCCGTATGCCCAGCCGCGGCCTGTTCGGCTATCGCAGCCAGTTCCTGACCGACACCCACGGCGAGGGCATCATGAACACGATCTTCGACGGCTACGAGGAATGGTGCGGCGACATCCAGACCCGCTCCACCGGCTCCCTCATCAGCTTTGATACCGGCGACGCCGTCACCTACGGCCTGTTCAACGCCCAGCAGCGCGGCACCCTGATCGTCAAAGCAGGCGAGAAGGTCTACGCCGGTGAGGTCGTCGGCTACACCCCGACGGGCGAGGACATCACGGTCAACGTCTGCAAGACGAAGCACCTGACCAACACCCGCGCCTCCGGCAGCGACGACGCCCTGCGTCTGGTGCCTGTCTCCAAGTTCAGCCTCGAGGGCTGCCTTGAGTTCCTGGCACCCGACGAGCTGCTGGAAGTCACCCCCGAGAACCTGCGCATCCGCAAGCGCATCCTGGACCACGACCTGCGCATGAAGGCCGCCAGCAAGAAGAATAAGTAATTTATTCGCATAAAAACGAGCCGTCCCGACGATTGGGGCGGCTCGTTTTGGTTTTGTCGAGTTGTAAGGGCCGGGCACGCCCGGCCTCTACGTGCGGAGGTGTGTGAGACGGTGCGTGCCCGCACGCATGGCCCCCGGAGCGGTCAAGACCGCTCCCTACAAATTGCCCCTAATCGGCGGTCCGCATTTTACCGCCTCACTCCGTCCACATCTCCACCGCGGTATACTCCCGGCTTCCCGCCAGATATGCGCCCAAATCGATCAGCGCATACCGGCTGGCGGCCACGCCGCTGCGGTCAATGTACCCGTCCGTCACCAAAATGCGGTCATCGTCGGTCAGGGCTATCGGGAAATTCCTGTTCCCGGTGGCATCGGACCCGGCCTCCTCATAAGGGACCTCGTACCGCGCGCCGTTGTCGATGCTGTAGAGCGTCAGGGTGTCCTTCCCCCGCCACAGCACCACCAGCTTGAGCCGGCCATCCTGCAAAAACGGCCAGAAGCCGCTGTACTCCCCGCTCTTGGCGTCGGCGCTGCATTCCTCCTGCCAGATGCCCGCGGTGCGGTCATAGCTGACCAGCGTGTTCTTCCGGCTGAGTGCGGACGCACCGTCCGTGCAGGAGACCCCAAAATACAGCTTGTCGCCGCAGTAACCCAGATAGGATTTCAGCTCGTTGCGGTCCTCGGGGTAGTACGGCTCGTCGAACACCTTTTCAATCGTGTTCGTCGCCGGATCGTAGAGGTCGTACTCCCGCAGCGAGTTTTGCAGCACGGCATCCAGCATTTCCTCGTTGCCCTCGCCCTCCGGCAGCGGCGTGTCGGACACAATGCGGGTCAGCAGCACCCGGCTGCCGACTGCACCCGGAACGCTGTCCAGCTGCACAAACGGCAGCGACGCAGTGGTCAGCTCGCCGGTCTGCCAGTCCAGCCGCGTGCAGGCCGTGCCCCAAATGTCATACGCCGCGTACTCGTCGTAGAAATTGGGGTAAAATTTTTCCGGGATGGTCTGCTCCTCGACGCTGCCGTCAGGGCGGATGGCCGTGTGGGCAAACACGGTGCTGCCCTCGGAGTCCCAGAAGTATTCCACCGTGTCCCCGTGCTGCATGATGGCTACCGGGATCTGCCGCGACAGGTCGATGTCACAGAGCTTTGTCTGCACGCCCGCCGCGTAGTCGAGCTTCAGGATCGGCTCGGCCTCAAGCCCCGAGAACGGTATCTCAACCGAGGCGGCGCCTGTGTCCATCACCTCCGGGATGGCCATTTGCAGCGTCCCCACCGGGAACGCCGCTGCGGCCTCGCCGATGGCTGCGGTCTCGGCGGGCGGGGCAGCTTCGGCGGGGGACGATACCTCGGGTGCGGCGGTGCAGGCGGTCAGGGCCAGCGCGGCGGCCAGCAGAAGGACGAGTTTTCTCATGGTTTGTCTCCTTTCCGGTTCCGTTTTCGCCATCATACCACCCGGTTGTGTCCGAGTTGTGACACGGGCGGGGTCTTTTGAAATTTTTTTGCGGCGAAGTTTGGACTGCCTGCAGGGGCCGGGCATGCCCGGCCCGTGGGCTTCCCGCAAGCGCCCGTTTACCGGACACAGCCGTCAGCATGTACGCCGTATAAATACACTTGACTTTACATTAAATTCATAGTATAGTTAATAAGTCGCCCGCATTGCGGCGGGGATTTTGGATGTAAAAGTTATGGGGGTCAGTATGGCGGCATTTACTACGTTTATTGAGCAGTTCAGCGATGTTCTGTGGAACTCGCTGCTGCTGTTTTTGCTGGTCGGCACGGGCGTGTACTTTACCGTGCGGCTGCGCGGCGTGCAGGTGCGCCGCTTTGGCGAGGGCTTCCGCCGTGTGTTCGGCGGCTTTACGCTGCGCGGCAAAAAGGCGGACGCCGAGGGTATGAGCAGCTTTCAGGCGCTGACGACGGCCATTGCGGCGCAGGTCGGCACCGGCAACATCACGGGCTGTGCCACGGCGCTGGTCAGCGGCGGCCCGGGCGCACTGTTCTGGACCTGGGTGTCGGCGTTTTTCGGCATGGCGACCATTTACGCCGAGGCCGTGCTGGCGCAGCACTACAAGACCACGGTGAACGGCCATGTCACGGGCGGCCCGGCGTACTATATCCGCGCCGCGTTCAAGGGCAAGGTCGGCAAGGTGCTGGCCACGGTGTTCTCGGTGCTCATCATTCTGGCGCTGGGCTTCATGGGCAACATGGTGCAGTCCAACTCCATCGGTGATGCGTTCCACAACGCCTTTGGCCTGAACCGGCTGGCGGTGGGCTTCGTGGTGGCGGCCATTGCGGCGTTCATCTTCCTGGGCGGCGTGCAGAGAATCGCCGCTGTAACGGAAAAAGTTGTGCCGATCATGGCGGCATTTTACATTCTGGGCTGCATCGCCATTCTGGTCATCAACGCCAGGGCGCTGCCCGGCGCGCTGGCGCAGGTGTTTGTGCTGGCGTTTGAGCCGCAGGCCATGGCGGGCGGCATTGCGGGCGTGACCGTGCAGCAGTCCATGCGTTTCGGCGTGGCCCGCGGCCTGTTCTCCAACGAGGCGGGCCTTGGCTCGACGCCCCACGCCCACGCGCTGGCCAAGGTCGAGCGTCCGCAGGACCAGGGCGCTGTGGCGATCCTGGGCGTGTTCGTTGACACGTTCGTTGTGCTGACGCTGACCGGCCTGGTGCTGATCACGTCCGGCCTGATCCCGCAGGGCATGACCGGCACGGCGCTGACCCAGGCCGCCTTCAGCCAGGCGTTCGGCGGCTTTGGGCCGATCTTCATCGCGGTGTGCATGTTCTTTTTCGCGTTTTCGACGATCATCGGCTGGTATTTCTTCGGCCAGTCGAACTTCAAGGCGCTGTTCGGCGAGAAGTTGCTGCCGGTGTACAGCATCATTGTAGTTGCGTTCATTCTGGTCGGCTCTACCCTGAAGGTCGATCTGGTCTGGGCGCTGGCCGACCTGTTCAACGGCCTGATGGCCGTGCCGAACCTGCTGGCCCTGCTGGCGCTGGCCGGCGTGGTTGTGGCGATTGACCGGAAGTAATTTTTACGAGACGGGGATTAGTTCCTTTTCTTAGAAGAAAAGGAACTAAAAAAACAACCTGCCTGCGAGAGGCCGCAGGCAGGTTATTTTTTGTTTGAGGGGGCTGGGCGGTTATGCAAAGACCCTGTGGCTTGCCGCCCTACGATGCAAAGGATACGGGGTGGTAATGGCGAGGCTGCGGGCCGGGCATGCCCGGCCCCTACAGACTGCCGTAAACGGGTCGCGGACGAGAGGGGCGAGGGAGGGCGGCAGCCCCCGCCCCCTTTCCCGTTGACGGGTTGCCGCGGTAGGTTGCGGGCGGCATATATGCCGCCCCTACAGCGCTGCTGTTCACCCCTGCGGGGGTTCGGGGGAACTCCCGAATTTTAAAACGGAGGAAGGCCCACAGGCGTTAAGCGCGAACAGTAATACTGCGTTCGCGTAGCCTGTGGGCCTTCCGACTTCCTTATTGGGGTTCTTAGGGGCGTGCAGCCCCTAAGGCGGGGTCCGCTGCATTCGCAACAGCGGCAGTTTTCTTTGCAAGCTTTCTTTTGCTGCCAAAAGAAAGCGAGTTTCCGGGGGACTGCCGTTCCCGGTTTAGCCGATAACCTCTCCGTGCCGCACAACCTTCAAAATATCCAGCTTATCATCGACCAGCACGACGTTGCCGTAGCGGCCTGCGTCGAGACTGCCGTAATCGGCATCAATGCCGATGCTGCGGGCGGGGTTCAGGGTCGCGGCGCGGACGGCACTCTCAAGGGGCACGCCCATGTCGAGGACCGCACGCTTCATGCAGTCAAACAGACAGGTCGCACTGCCCGCAATCGTGCCGGGCTGCTCGGTCAGCGTCGCGCGGGGTCCGCGCACCGTGACGGCCTGGCCGCCCAGGCTGTACTGGCCGTCCGGCAGACCGCAGGCCATCATGCTGTCGGCAATCAGAATCACATGGTCATCGCCAAAGGTGTTGAAGGTGAACCGCACCATCGCCGGGTGAATGTGGACGTTGTCGGTGATCAACTCGACCTCGGCACCATCCTCCAGCGCGGCAATGATCGGCCCCGGCTCACGGTGGGTGATGCCCGGCATCGCGTTGTACAGGTGGGTCATGTGGGATGCACCTGCGGCAAACGCGGCCTTGGCCGTGTCGTAGTCGGTGCAGGTGTGGGCAATCGAAATGCGCACCTCATCGCGGCATTCCCTGATGAAATCCAGATTGCCCGGCTCCTCGGGGGCGACGTCAACCAATTTGATCAGCCCGCCGCTGCGCGCCTGCAGGCGGCGGAACATCCCCGCGTCGGCGGCCATGACGTACTTCGGGTTCTGCGCGCCAACCTTCTTGGGGCTGATGTACGGCCCCTCCATGTTGATGCCGACCAGATCCGCGCCGCGCTCGTTCTTGTGGGCCGCGGCCACGTCCATGATGCCGTTCAGGATCTCCTCGCTGAACGTCATGGTTGCGGGGCAGATGGCCAGCACGCCCTTGCTCGCCTCAAAATCAGCGATGGCCTGCAGGCCGGCCTCGTCGGCGTCGCAGAAATCGTGACCGACTGCGCCGTGGAAATGGATGTCCACCAGACCCGGCAGCGCATAGGCACCGCCCGCGTCAATGACATCCTCGCCCTCCTGCGGGGCCGCGCCAAAGACGATGCGGCCATCGCGGATGATGAGGTCCTTTTCCACAAAGCGGCAGCCGTCGCTGTAGACTTTTGCATTTTTGATAATCATTGCAGTGTCCCTCCGCAAATCAGATCTCGCTCAGGGCTTCCTCGTCGCCGACCAGAATGAAGTCGGGGTGCATCTGCAGGATGCTGGCGGGGACCTCCGGCGTGACGGGGCCGAAGAACGCCTTTTTGACGATGTCGGCCTTGCCCTTGCCGTTGGCGACCATCAGGACCTTGCGGGCCTGCATGATCGTCTTGATGCCCATGGTGTAGGCCTGCTTGGGGACCAGGTCGGCGTTGCCGTCGAAGAAGCGCTTGTTGGCCTCGATGGTCTCCTCCTTCAGGTCAACGCAGTGGGTGCCCAGCTCGAATGCCTCGTTCGGCTCATTGAAGCCGATGTGGCCGTCGTTACCGATGCCCAGCAGCTGCAGGTCAACGCCGCCCACATTGTGAATGACCGCGTCATAGCGGGCGCACTCGGCGTCGGCGTCCATGTTGGTGCCGTCCGGCAAGTTGATGGCCTCGGGACGGATGTTGACATGGTCAAACAGGTTGCGGTGCATGAAGCTCCAGTAGCTCTCGGGGTGCTCCTTGGGCAGGCCGCGGTACTCGTCCAGGTTGACCGTCGTGACCTCGGAGAAGTCGATGTCGCCCTTGTTGTACCACTCGACCAGCTGCTTGTAGGTGCCCACGGGCGTACCGCCGGTGGCCAGGCCCAGCACGCAGTTGGGCTTCATGATGACCTGGGCCGAGATGATGTTGGCGGCCTTGCGGGACATGTCGTAGTAATCTTTTGCACGGATGATCTTCATAAGAAAATACCTCCTGATCTTTTCGGGGCGCGTTGCCCCAGTTTTCCTATTCTTCATTATACCACGCCATGGGGCGGGATACCATGACCGGTTTATGTGATTTGTACCAAGATTTTGTACCGTTTTTGCAGCAAATCACAGAAAAAGCCGCGGACGGGCTGATCGCCCGCCCGCGGCGGAGTTGATAAAGGGAACCAGACCTTTATCCGGTAATGCCTGTTTTTACAGCATCTTCTTCAGCTCATCGTAGACGAACTGGACCTTGGGTCCGATGACGACCTGGCAAGCGGTCTTGCTGGGGCGGATGACACCGGCAGCACCGGCAGCCTTGACGGCCTTCTCGTTGACAGCAGTGCTGTCCTTGACCTCAAAGCGCAGACGAGTTGCGCAGTAGTCAACGTTGGCAACGTTGTCCTTGCCGCCGACAGCAGCCAGAACGCCGGAAGCGATGGCGGTGAAGTCGTTGTTGGCGAGGGTGATGTTGGCCTCAGCGGCCTCCTCATCCTCGTCCTCACGGCCGGGGGTCTTCAGGTCGAACTTGGTGATGGCGAACTTGAAGACCAGGTAGAAGACAACGAAAGCGGCGATGCCCAGAGGGATGATCATCCAGGTCTTAGCAGCAGCAGGCAGGCTGGCGGAGAAGATCAGGTCGGTAGCACCAGCGGAGAAGCAGAAGCCTGCGCGGAAGCCGGTGTAGTAGGTAATGATGGTGAAGATGCCGTACAGAGCAGCATAGACAACATACAGGGGGAAGCAGAGGAACATGAAGCCGAACTCGAACGGCTCGGTAACGCCGCAGACGAAGGCGCAGATAGCAGCGGAAACAACCAGACCGATAGCAGCCTTCTTGTTCTTGGCAGTCTGGACCATGGCCAGAGCAGCACCGGGGATACCGAACATCATGCAGGGGAAGAAGCCGGACATGTACATGCCGAGGTCCCAATTAACACCATTCTGACCGGTGACATCGCCAGCCCAGAAGTGCTTCAGATCACCCAGACCAATGGTGTCAAACCAGAACACGTTGTTCAGAGCGTGATGCAGGCCGGTGGGGATCAGCAGACGGTTCAGGAAGGCGTAGATGCCGGCGCCGATGCCGCTCATCTTGGCAATGCCGTTGCCGAGGGCAACCAGAACGCCGAAGATGATGGGCCAGACGAACAGCAGGACAACGGAAACCACGATGGAAACAACGGCGGTCACGATAGCAACGCTGCGCTTGCCGCTGAAGAATGCCAGCCAGTCAGGCAGCTGGGTATTCTTGAACTTGTTGTAGCAGGCAGCACCGATGATGGCGGCCAGGATGCCGATGAAGGAGTTGCCGGCGATCTTGCTGAAAGCAATGTAATCGACGGTGCCTTCCTCCAGCGTACGGACAGCGCCGACAACGCCGGGGCTGAGCAGCTGCTGCATCATCAGGAAGCTGACCAGACCGGCCAGACCTGCGGTACCGTCATGGTCATCAGACAGACCGACGGCAGCGCCGATGGCGAACAGCCATGCCATGTTGTCGATCAGGGCGCCGCCGGCCTTGATCAGCAGGAAACCTACGGTGTAAGCGGCACCGGAGGTCGGGCCCTCGGCACCCATAACGGCGGGAGCCAGAGCGTAACCAATGCCCATCAGGATACCACAGACGGGCAGAGCAGCAACGGGAAGCATAAGAGCTTTGCCGAGCTTCTGCAGATACTTCATCATAAAAGCATTCCTCCAAAAATTGTGAGTGGGTCTTTCCCAACTCGGCGCCGGGCTGTCTGGTTCCGCAGCCGCGACACTTTGTTAATCTCATATTAACATATTCTTCACAAAAAAGAAAGTGATTTTAGCAGAATTGTCGAAAAGCCGAAAAATCGACGCTTTCTTTGTGCAATATTCAAACACGCCATTGATTTTTGCCCAAATTTCTTTGAAAATTTAACTTTTTCGGAAAGTTATTTTCATAACGGGATGAATCTACACCTCGGCTACGTCCTTCGTCGCCACCACATCCACGCCGGTCCCGGCTGCATCGGGCAGCAGGACCTGACCGATGTGTACGGGGGCGGGCACCACAACGCTTTTCAGCGCGCGGACAACGTCAAAAATTTTCTCCTTCGGGATGTCGCTGCGGGTCTTGCAGCTCACGGCGGGCAGGGTGCCGCCGGTCACGCGCACCGTTGTGGTCACAATGCGCGTCGGGGCGGTGACCTCCTTGCGGGCGTAGGCGTCGCCGCGCGGGCAGGTGTTGCCCTGCACGGTGACCACCGCGCCGCCGTCCAGCGTCACAGTCAGCGGGCAGCCCATCGGGCAGCCGATGCAGATCAGTTCACGTTTTTCCATCGTCAGCCCTCCTCCAACGTTACCGTCACGGCGTCGCCCGGGCCGCGCAGGAGCTCGGCCTTCAGCCGCACAGTCTCCATCTCGCCGGGGGCCAGCACGGGCCGCTTGCGGCTGTAGATGCAGTCTGTACCGCGGTACACCGCTATTTTTTTATTTTTGTACACGCTGCCCACGCGGAACCGCAGCGTCACGGTATCCCCCGCGCAGTCGGGGCGGATGGTGGTCGGCACGGTGTAGCGCACGCCGTTTTCGCACCGCACGGGCAGGGTGCGGCCCGCCGCGGCCCCGCCGCCCGCAATGTACGCCGCCGCGTGCTCACCTGCCGCCGCGGCCTCCTCCGACACATAATCCACCAGGTCATGCACATGCAGCACGTTGCCCGCGGCAAAGACGCCGGGCAGGTTCGTTTCCAGGCTCTCATTGACCGCCGGGCCGCCGGTGACGGGGTTCAGCGCCACGCCCGCGGCGCGGCTCAGCTCGTTTTCGGGCAGCAGCCCGCAGGAAAGCAGCAGCGTGTCGCAGTCGTAGTGCTCCTCGGTGCCGGGGATGGGTTTTCCGTTTTCGACCCGCGCCAGCGTGATGCCGGTCACGCGCTCCTTGCCCTGAATGTCCACTACCGTGTGGCTCAATTTCAGCGGAATGCCAAAATCATCGAGGCACTGCACAATATTGCGCTTTAAGCCGCCGGAGTACGGCATCAGCTCCGCCACGCAGAGCACCTTTGCCCCCTCCAGCGTCATGCGGCGTGCCATAATAAGGCCGATGTCGCCGCTGCCCAGAATCACGACCCGCCGCCCGGGCAGGCAGCCCTCCATGTTGACGAGCCGCTGCGCCGTGCCCGCGGTGAAGATGCCCGCGGGCCGGTAGCCCGGAATGTTCAGCGCACCGCGCGGGCGCTCACGGCAGCCCATGGCCAGAACGACCGCCTTGGGGTGCAGCTGAAACAGTCCGTCGGTCTTGTTCATGGCGGTGACGGTCTTGTCCGCCGCCAGATCCAGCACCATCGTGTTGAGCTTGTATTCAATTCCCAATTCGCGTACCTGCGTCACAAACCGTGCCGCGTACTCGGGGCCGGTCAGCTCCTCTTTAAAGGTATGCAGGCCGAAGCCATTGTGGATGCACTGGTTCAGGATGCCGCCCAGCTCACTGTCGCGCTCCAGGATCAGGATGTCCTGCACGCCGCTTTTGCGTGCGGCCACCGCCGCGGCCAGCCCCGCCGGACCGCCGCCGATAATGACCAGATCAACGTTTTTCATGGCAGACGCCCCCTTTCACAGGCTATCCTTGTTCGTGCCGACGATGATTTTGGACGCACCGCCGGACTTGGTGATCTCGCTCTGCGGCACGCCCAGCTCCCGCGCCAGGATCTCCATGACGCGCGGGCTGCAGAAGCCCGCCTGGCAGCGGCCCATGCCCGCGCGGGTGCGCCGCTTGACGCCGTCCAGACTGCGTGCGCCGGGCGTGCGGCGGATGGCGTCGATGATCTCGCCCTCGGTCACGCTCTCGCACCGGCATATAATCTGCCCGTAGGCCGGGTTTTGTCGGATAAGCTCCGCCCGCGCTGCAAGATCCAGCGCTTTGGGGTCCAGAATGCCCCTGCGCGTCGGGTCAAAATCGGGCTTATTGTGTAAGTGCAGACTGCCGCGCACGATGTCCGCGACCATCGCACCGATGGCCGGGGCGCTGGACAGGCCGGGCGACTCGATGGCCGCGCAGTCCACAAAGCCGGGCGCGATCTCGCCGATGAAGAAGTCGTGCCGCGCCTCGTGGGCGCGCAGACCCGCGAAGCTCGTGATGGTCTGGCGCAGCGGAATGTCCTTGACCGCGAGGCCGGATTTCTCCCGCACCTCGTCCAGGCCCGCCGCCGTCGTGGCCGTGGCCTCCTTGTCGTCCACGTCGATGGCCGTCGGCCCGACCAGCAGATTGCCGTGCACCGTGGGCGTTACCAGCACGCCCTTGCCGTATTTGCCCGGCAGCTGGAATACCGTGTGCCGCACATGCTGCCCCGCCGTGTGGTCAAGCAGGAAGTAATCTCCCCGCCGGGCCGTAATGGTCATGGGGTGCGCCGCGTCGGCCATATTGTGCAGCGTGTCGGCGTATACGCCCGCCGCATTGACGATGCAGCGCGTTTCCAGCGTGCCGTGGTCGGTCTCGACGGCCCACCCGGTTCCGCCGCCGTCCAGCGGGTGCAGGCCCGTAACTTTGGTGTCAAACCGAAACTGCACACCGTTTTTGGCGGCGTTCTCCGCCAACGCAAACGTCAGGCCGAACGGGCAGACGATGCCGCCCGTGGGCGCCCACAGTGCGGCGACGGCGGCGTCCGAGATATTCGGCTCCATTCCCACCAGCTCGTCCCGTTCTATGATGCGCAGCCCCTCCACGCCGTTGGCGATGCCGTTTTCATAGAGCTTTTGCAGCGCGGGGCGGTCCTCGTCGCTCAGGCAGACGACAAGGCTGCCGCACCGGTCGTAGGCAAAATCCAGCTCCTTCGCAAGGGCAGGCATCCGGCGGCTGCCCTCGACGTTGAGCTTGGCCATCAGGCTGCCGTGGGCCGCGTCGTACCCGGCGTGGACAATGGCGCTGTTGGCCTTGGACGTGCCGCAGCAGACGTCCTCTTCCTTCTCTACTACAAGAATTTTCGCGTCATACCGCGAAAGCTCCCGCGCACAGGCGCACCCGGACACGCCCGCGCCGATGATGATGATGTCGTACATATTGATACCTCGTGTTGTTGGTTCGTGCGGTTGGAATGCCTTCCCCCTTGGGGGAAGCTCAACGTGTCGAAAAACCTCCCTCTGCGAGGGAGGTGCCCCGAAGGGGCGGAGGGAGAG
>ERZ773103.3238-NODE-3238-length-13623-cov-6.507149_pt1 | contig 13623 bp, 9 predicted proteins | sample MGYA00511118_ERZ773103 | MGnify/ENA primary metagenome ERZ773103 (study PRJEB29015, sample SAMEA2737821) | human gut metagenome | biome: human gut; feature: human-associated habitat; material: faeces | place: China | collected 2012 ... | reverse complement strand
AGACGGAATTGCAAATGTGCCGGAATATTATAATACAACACACGAAAGAAAAGTTGTAGACAACAGCAAAAGCATCATAAATCTGGTAAAACATCCGAATAAATTTGCCATAGCGATTGTGGGAATCTGTATTGTGGCTGTTGGAGTGATTTTGTTGGTGATCTTTGGAATTGTAAAGATTATCAGAAGAAAAAAGAATTTATGTCAATAAAATCGAATAACAGTAGTAGGGTAGTTTCTGATTAACAGGGACTGCCTTTTATGCTGCGATTATATTTCCTGATGAAATTTCCCACGACAATTAAGACAGGTATGTATCATGTTCAAAAAAAATATGATATACTTACGCTGTACATAAGCGATAGTAAAAACGGGGGAACGTGAAATGGCTGAAATGGAAAACAGTAAAGATCTGATCAGTGTATTGTGGAGCGGAGCAGATATTCTTCGCTCAAAAATGGATGCAAATGAATATAAAAATTATCTTTTGGGAATTATTTTCTATAAATATCTGTCAGATTCTTTTCTTATTAAAGTATATGATATGATCTGTGATGACAAACCACAGACATTAAAAGAAGCACTGGATGTATATGTAAAAGAATTGGAAAGTGAAGATGGCGAAGAACTGAAACAGGGAATGAAAGAAGAATGCCATTATGTAATCGAGCCTGAACTTACATACACGTATTTTGCAGATGCTGCAAGAAACAATTCTTTTAACAGAGAGCAGCTGCAGAAAGCATTCAATAATATTGAACAAAGTGATCCTATCTTTGCAGATCTGTTTGCAGATATTGATCTGTATTCCAACCGTCTGGGAACGGGAGATCAGAAACAAAGTGATACAGTTGCAAGTCTGATAAAGGAAATTGATAAAGCAGATTTATTGAATTCAGATGCGGAAATACTTGGAAATGCCTATGAGTATCTGATCGGACAGTTTGCATCAGAGACAGGAAAGAAAGCCGGTGAATTCTATACGCCTCAGGCAGTATCCAAAATTCTTACCCGCATTGCAATCGCAGGACAGGAAGAAAAACAGGGATTATCTGTCTATGATCCATGTATGGGTTCCGGATCCCTTCTGCTTAATGCAAAAAAATATGCGAAATATTCTCAGTATATCAAATATTATGGACAGGAATTAAATACTTCGACTTACAATCTTGCAAGAATGAATATGTTTCTTCATGGCATTCCGGCAGAGAATCAGAACTTGAGAAACGGAGACACTCTTGACGGAGACTGGCCAACAGACGAAGAAACAGACTTCAATATGGTACTTATGAATCCACCTTACAGCGCGAAATGGACCGCAGCAGCAGGCTTTCTGCAGGATGAAAGATTCAGTGATTATGGGGTGCTTGCACCGAAATCAAAAGCAGATTACGCTTTCCTACTGCATGGACTGTACCATCTGAAAAATAATGGAACTATGGCAATTGTACTTCCGCACGGTGTCCTCTTCCGGGGAGCTGCGGAAGGGAAAATCAGAGAAAAACTGCTTCGCTCCGGAAATATTTATGCAGTAATTGGATTACCTGCGAATCTTTTCTACAATACTTCGATTCCAACTTGTATCATTGTGCTGAAGAAGCACAGAGATGGCAGAGATGTGCTGTTTATTGATGCTTCAAAGAAGTTTGACAAAGGCAAGAAGCAGAATGAAATGACAGATGTGCATATCAATGAAGTGATGGAACTGTACAGTAAACGGGAAACTGTAGAAAAAGAATCATTTCTTGCCAGCTTTGAAGAAATAGAAAAGAACGACTTTAACCTCAACATCCCACGCTATGTTGATAACTTTGAAAAAGAAGAAGAGATAGACTTGAATGATCTGCTATCCGAAATGAAGAAAACAGATGACGAATTAGAAAAAACACAGGGGGAATTCCTGTCCTTGCTCAGGAATTTAACTTCTACAGATGACGCAATTATGAAATCATTAGATGAACTGATTGCGAAAATGGAGGGGTAAATTATGGGAAAACCTGAGATTAGATTTAAAGGTTATACGGATGAGTGGGAACAGCGTAAGTTGAATGATATTTCAGATGTAAGAGATGGAACACACGATTCTCCTAAATATCAAAATACAGGACATCCATTTGTAACCTCAAAAAATGTTAAAGATGGATTCATAAATTATGATGATATTCAATTTATTTCAGATGAAGATTTTAACGAGATAAACAAGCGCTCAAAGGTAGATGTAAACGATATTCTTATGGGGATGATTGGAACCATTGGAAACATGGCGTTAATCCGTACAGAACCTGATTTTGCAATAAAAAATGTAGCACTTATCAAAGACACAAAACAGATAAATTATTTATACTTATATCATTTTCTCCATTCACCATTTATTGAAAAACAATTGTCATCTGGGATGGATGGTGGAACACAAAAATTTGTTTCTCTAGGTAATGTTAGAAATCTCGATATTGTATATCCATCAGAGGTAGAACAGATTAAATTAGGCGATTATTTTGAGCACCTCGATCACCTCATCACTCTTCACCAGCGAAAGTGTGATGAAATAAAAAGTTTAAAAAAATATATGTTACAAAAAATGTTTCCTCAAAATGAACAAAAAGTTCCGGAAATCAGATTTAAAGGATTTACGGAAGCTTGGGAACAGCGTAAGTTGGGAGATATAGCTGATGTAACAAAACTTGCGGGGTTTGAATTTACTGAACATGTTGTCTATTCAGATGAGGGTAATATTATCGCATTGCGAGGATTGAACATAAAAAATGGTCAGTTGATTTTAGATGATGTTAAGTATATAGATGGAAGTAATTTTTCTAAACTAAGTCGTAGTAAGTTATTTATAAATGACATTATGTTTACCTATGTCGGTACTGTTGGAGAAGTAGCTATAATCAAGGAAAATGATAGATTTTATCTTGCGCCGAATGTTTCGAGAATTAGAGTTAAAAGCGATGATTCACCCAAATTCATTAGCCATTATATGAGGACAGATAATTTTAAAAACAAGGTAATTTTTCCGTTGATTGCAACTTCATCACAGCCAGCACTAAGCATGGAAAATATTAGAAAATTTACTATTAATATTCCTATAAACAGAGAAGAACAAGACTGTTTAGCAAAATATTTTGATAGCCTCGACCACCTCATCACTCTTCACCAGCAAAAGTGTGAAGAACTGAAAAAAATAAAGAAATTCATGCTACAGAAAATGTTTGTCTAGGAAAAAGGTGAGCAAATGGAAAAAATTACGTTATTTCATGGAACTTCAAGCAGAATTGTAGTGCCAACATATGGACTTGGTGAGAAAAAACATGATTATGGCAAGGGATTTTATTTGACAGATAACTTGAATCTTGCAAAGGAATGGGCTGTTTGCAAACCTGATGATGAAAATGGCTGGGTTCATCAATATAAACTGGATACCGACCAATTAAAAATATTGGATTTTCAGGAAAAAGATGTTCTCTCATGGCTGGCGGAGCTGATGAAACACAGAGATGCCTCCGATTCCAAACGTTACCGGGTGTTATCAAAAAAATTTATTGAGAAATATGGAATAGATACAGAAGGATATGATGTGATCAAGGGATGGAGAGCCAATGCTTCTTACTTCTATATTGCCAAAGAATTTGTAAGAGATAATATTGATATGGATATTCTGACAGAATTGCTTTCTCTTGGTGGTCTGGGAATCCAATATTGTATTAAATCAAGGCTGGCATATGAGCACTTGCAGGAAGTACAGGACGGTCTGTTGTCTGTTGATTATATGGAATTCAGAGAAAAATATAATCAGCGAGATGTTTCAGCAAGACAAAAAATGCGGGAATTAATTGATTCTGATGCAAACAAAGTAACGAATGTATTCAGTACATTGCTTTAGGAGAGAATTATGAGAGCGTATGCAGAAGCTTATTTAAGTGATGTTGTAGAAAATCAGGGAAAGCTGTTTGATTTTGTAGCACAGTCATTCCCAGATAAAAATACAGAAGATTTTATTAACACATACATGAAGAGTAAAACGAGAAAGAGTATAGATGAAGCTCAGGCTTATGTGAATACGATGGATGTGGAAGATTTATGGTCGTATTTTCTTAAAACAGATCATTACAGATTGCAGGAAGGAGACAACTTAAAAGGTTTTATTCCGGACTGGATTGGAGAGTTTTACGCATATTATCAGTGGTACTATAATATGCCAAGTTCAGAAGTTGTTCAGAAAATCCCGGTGGATTTTTTGAAGAAAGCCTATTACGGACTTCATGATCTGGAACTTGATCTGGCGGTCAGAAAAGTAGGTGAGGTTTAATGAATATTATCTGTTTTCACAATCCGAATGAAGAAAATGGATATTTGAGTAACTGGTATCCGGCTCATTTCACAGTTGAGGGAATAGAATTTTCTTCAATGGAACAGTTTATGATGTACCAGAAAGCATGCCGCTTTCATGATGCTTCAGTAGCAAAGGAGATATTGAGCACAAATGATGTTGCGGAAATTAAGAAATTAGGGCGAGAGGTACATGGATATAATGAAAATACCTGGAATGGTGTAAGACAGATTATTGTTTATGAAGGGCTAAAGGCGAAATTCAGTCAAAATGCAGAATTGAAAGAAAAACTTGTTGATACAGGTGACGCAATATTGGCAGAATGTGCGGTAAGAGATCAGATTTGGGGGATAGGTTTGTCCATGAGAGATCCCAATAGACTTGATCAAAGCAAATGGAAGGGAAAAAATCTGTTGGGATATGCTCTGATGATGGTTAGAGAGCAGTTGTAAATGCCAATCCTTGGGAACAGCGTAAGTTTAGTGATATTGTTGCAAGAGAGTCTTCCGTTTGTACATCTGAATCAGATATTCCAAGTGTAGAGTATGAGGATGTGATAGCGGAAGAAGGACGATTAAATAAAGATATTCGCTCAAAAGAAGCGATAAAGTCCGGAATTATATTTGATGGCTCGCAGGTGCTTTATGGAAAGCTTCGTCCATATTTGCACAACTGGTTAAATCCAGATTTTAAGGGGGTTGCAGTCGGTGATTGGTGGGTATTAAAGCCTATTGTTATGGATAAAAATTTCCTTTATCGCCTTATTCAAACACAGCAATTTGATAATATTGCAAACCAGTCATCGGGTTCAAAAATGCCACGTGCAGACTGGAATTTAATATCCAATTCGAAGTTTATGGTTCCACTTTCAAAAGAGGAACAAAGTAAGATTGGCAGATATTTTGATAGCCTCGACACTCTCATCACTCTTCACCAGCGAAAGTCAATTTCCCATCCCAACCATCCAACTATCCACACGAAACACAAAGGAGAAGAAAAATATGTCAGAATTAGAGTCAATGATAGAGGAAAAATTAATAGAACAGCTAATTTACGGAGATTCCCAGTGGACATACCGGGAGGATTTAAAGACGGAGGAGGATCTGTGGGCGAATTTCAGATATATTCTGGAGCAGAATAATAAGGACAGGCTGGATGGAGAAGGACTTTCCGACTCTGAATTTGAACAGGTAAAGAACCAGCTGCAGTTTTCCTCATTTTATAAAGCTGGGGAATGGCTGGTAGGTGAGAATGGAAAGGTAATGGTTCATGTACAGCGGGATACGGAAAAGTTGCATCTTGTAGTGATGAATCATGAGCATATTGCAGGCGGTTCCAGTGTTTATGAAGTAATTAATCAGTATAAGGCACTGAAATCAGATGATGGGGATTCCACAGATGTGCGGGACAGAAGATTTGATGTAACTCTTATGATTAATGGGCTTCCCATGATACATATTGAGTTGAAGAATAAACAGCATTCTTACATGGACGGATTCTGGCAGATAAAAAAATATATTGGTGAGGGTAAATTTACCGGGATTTTTTCAGCTGTGCAGATGTTTGTAGTCAGTAACGGTGTGGATACCAGATATTTTGCGGCAGCAGGGGATACAGAGTTAAATCCAAAATTTATGAGTGGATGGGTAGACAGAAAGAATAATCCTGTTTCAGATTATCTCAGCTTTGCAAAAAGTGTACTCCGTATTCCCCAGGCTCATGAAATGATTGCCAGATACACAGTTCTGGATGAAGATGCCAGACGGCTGATTTTGCTCAGACCATATCAGATTCATGCCATTGAGTCTATACGTGAAGCTTCAAAAATCGGAGAATCCGGTTTTGTATGGCATACAACCGGTTCGGGAAAAACACTGACATCCTATAAGGCAACAAGAAATCTTTTGATGGATATTCCAAGTATTGATAAGACAATTTTTCTCATTGACCGTAAAGATCTGGATACACAGACAACTATGGCATTTCAGGCATATGCAAATAATGATCTGGTAGATGTGGATGAAACAGATAATGTAAATGATCTCAAAAAGAAGTTAAAATCGGCTGACCGTCAGGTGATTGTAACGACAATCCAGAAAATGCAGATTCTCGTAAGTAAAAGACTGCAGGAAGGAACACCGGACTTTGATAAAATCAAAAATCTGAGGATTGCTTTTGTAGTGGATGAGTGTCACAGGGCAGTGACACCGAAAACAAAGAGAGAACTGGAACGTTTCTTTGGCAGATCTTTATGGTACGGTTTTACCGGAACTCCACGCTTCGCAGAGAATCCATATCCGCAGATGGGCGATTTGCCACGAACAACAGAAGAATTATATGGAAAATGTCTCCATTCTTATACCATACAGAACGCAATTCATGACAAGGCGGTTCTTGGATTTCAGGTTGAGCATAATGGTCCTAAAAATATGACAGATGAAACGGACAGCAGCCAGTATGATAATGAAGCGCATATGTTAAAGGTATTGGATGTAATTTTAAACAAATCCTATTACAAATTAGGCTTTCAGAACGGAAAGGGAATGACATATGAGTGCATGCTTACAACCAAATCCATTCAGGTTGCACAGAAATATTATGAACTGCTTACCAGAGTAAAGAATGGAGAAACTTCACTTGTGATCGATGAGAAAATCAGACAGGTACTTCCGGATTTTCCTAAATTCGCCATCACTTATTCTGTTACCGAAAATGAAGAAGGCTCCCATGTGAATCAGGAAAAAATGCAGAAATCCCTGAAGGATTACAATGGTATGTTTGGAACGAAATATGAAATGTCCCAGATCCAGAGCTATAATGGCAATCTGAATAAACGTCTTGCCAGAAAAGATGCCAGATTTAAAAGCAGACGAGAACAGCTGGATCTGGTAATTGTGGTAGACAGACTGCTTACAGGTTTTGATGCACCATGTATGTCTACGATTTTTATTGACCGTCAGCCTATGGGACCTCATGATCTGATTCAGGCTTTTTCAAGAACTAACCGTATTTATGACACCAATAAGACATATGGACAGATTGTAACCTTTCAGGCGCCAAAGCTCTTTAAGAAGTGTGTGGACAATGCAGTGAAATTGTATTCTGCGGGAAGTACAGAGACAGCGTTGCTGGAAGAATGGGATGAAGTAGAGCCTGCATTTCGTAAAGCACTTTCTGCACTGAAAATTTGCGCTGAGAAGCCCTCAGACATTCCGGGTATGTCCATGAAAGAGAAGAAAATTTTTGCAAAAATGTTCCAGGAGTTTGACAGCCTGTTTGCACAGCTGAAATCTTTTACAAAGTATAATGACAGTATGTTGGAAGAATATGGAATTACAGAGGCAGAATATGACGATTACGCAGGTCATTATAAAAATGTAATGGAAGAGATTCGTGATTCCAAAGATCATGGGGATTCAGATTCCAGTGATACACAGGTGGATCAGGATTATGAATTGATGGCATACAGCAGTACAAAGATTGATTACGAATATATCATTAACCTGATCCAGAATATTGTGACTCCGACAGAGGAGGATGAGGAAATTACACCACAGGAACGGCAGAAAAAGCTGGAAGAAGTAAAACAGTACGTGGCGGAGCTTCGTAAAGATAATGAAAAAGTAGCAGACCTTATGTCCAATCTGATTGCAGATATTGAGAAAGATGACAGAAAGTACAGAGGAAAGTCTATCCTTAATATTATTGAGAATATGAAACGAGATTGTGTGGAAAAAGTTATCTCAGATTTCTGTATTCAATGGTATGCATCAAAGGATGATGTGATGTATGCGGCAATCCATTACAGAAATGGGAAAATCCCCAATGAAACGGCAATTAAGGCGACTGTTGATTATACCAGCTACAAAGAAGCACAGGAAACAGCTTTGCCGAAGTATAAATTTTATAATCGCATGATGGCAGAATTGAAGAAAACTCTGGACGAAGAGATAAAACCTCTTCTTATGACTGCATAAATCCATCAATTTATCCGCTCTATTTGTAGAATTGCTATAATCATTACATTGTGAATATCAGCGCAGGTAATTTCGGAAATGGAGAATGCTTATGTCAAATGATACAAATAACAATGTACTGTTTTCGCAGTATTATGCACAGTGGATTGATGTATATAAAAAGGGTGCAATTCGTGAAGCAACTATGGCAAAATATCTGATGACACAGAGGTGGGTGGAGAAGCTGGTGCCTGAACTGAGGGTGTCAGAGCTGACCAGAACGGCATATCAGCAGCTTTTGAATGATTATGCAAGAGAACATGAGAGACAGACTACGCTGGATTTTCATCATCAGCTGAAAGGTGCTATTCTGGATGCGGTTGATGAAGGAATGATAGAACGAGATCCAACCAGAAAAGCCATTATTAAGGGGAAAACTCCCAAGGCCAAGAAAATAAAATATCTGAATCAGTTTGAACTTCATACATTGATTGCTGATCTGGATATTAAGGAGGAACCAAACTGGGACTGGTTTATTCTTCTTGTTGCAAAAACCGGAATGAGATTTTCGGAAGCTCTGGCGATTACTCCGGCAGATTTTGATTTTGGCAGGCAGACGCTGTCAATAAGCAAAACCTGGGATTATAAAGGTGAAGGTGGTTTCCTTCCAACGAAGAATAAATCTTCTGTGAGAAAAATTCAGATTGACTGGCAGATTGTTGTAAAATTCTCAGAACTGACCAAAACACTTCCACAGGATCAACCTGTTTTTGTGGGAGAATCAAAGGTTTACAATTCTACTGTGAATGATGTGCTTACCAGGCATTGCAGAAGGTGTGGAATATCTGAGATTTCCATACATGGACTCAGACATACCCATGCCTCATTATTATTGTTTGCAGGAGTGTCCATTGCCAGTGTTGCGCGTAGACTGGGGCATGCAAGTATGACTACAACACAGAAAACATACCTGCACATTATTCAGGAACTGGAGAACAAAGATGTAGATCTGGTGATGAGAACTTTATCGGGATTATAATCTGGATGATTTAGAGAAATTATCTGCGCTGATAAAAAGTTACTGTTTTTTTCTGTTACAGGAGGCATGGAAAAAAATGTGAAGTATGATATACTGTTAGTTATCTTATAGGCAGGCATTACAGAATAATGGGGAGTTTTTGAATGAGCGAACAAAAAAGAAAAATTGGTTTTACTGTTGCGTGTGTAAATGAATTTGCCAATAAACACAATCTAAGTGCCAAAGAAGCGTTTCAGTACCTTTTTCAATTCAAAGGCATAGCTTTCATTAAAGAAAATTACGATGTCGAGCATACTCTGGATTTTGAAACAATTTTGGAAGACTTAGAAATTTTATGTAAAAAAATGGAGGTACATTATTAACCAAATAAGCTGTGAATCAGTTATTTGGTTATGAGCAAGTAGAGAAGGTACTATTTTAGTAACATGATGCTTGGAAAAAACGGAGGAACACAAAACAAATGCAGATGGAGTTAGCCAAAACATTGCGAAATTACGACAGAAAAAATTTATCAAAGGACATCCTCACCGGGCTGATTATTATGGCTGTCTCGATCCCGATTTCCATGGGCTATGCCCAGATTGCGGGGCTGCCGGCGGTTTATGGACTGTACGGCTCTGTATTCCCGATCATATTGTTTGGGCTGTTTTCCACATCACCCCAGTTCATCTTCGGGGTGGATGCAGCACCAGCGGCGTTAGTCGGGGCGGCACTGGTGGAAATGGGAATCCAGAGTGGTTCGAAACAGGCCGTGGCGGTTGTGCCGGTACTCACATTTTTTGTGGCAGTCTGGCTGTTTATATTTGCATTTTTTAAAGCTGGAAAACTGGTAAACTATATTTCCGCACCTGTAATGGGAGGCTTTATCACAGGTATCTGTACCACAATTATTCTCATGCAGGTGCCCAAATTAATGGGCGGAATTGCAGGAACCGGAGAGTTGCCGGAGCTGGCAGAGCATATCTGGGCTACATTGGGACAGATCAATCTGCCTTCACTGATCTTAGGTCTGGTTTCTCTGGTCATCCTTCTGGTAATGAAAAAAATCATGCCTAAGTTTCCTATGGTAGTAGTTCTGATGGCTGCAGGTGTATTATTATCCTATTTCGTCCCGATTTCCAACTGGGGAATCCGCACACTGGATGCAGTAGAACCGGGGCTGCCTGTATGGAGTATTCCTGACTTCTCTGCCATCGGTCTGAAGGAAGCTGTTATCTACAGTCTGTCCATTGCTGTAGTGATCATGGCGGAAACCTTACTTGGTGAGAACAGCTTTGCACAGAAAAATGGTTACAGGGTAAATGCCAATCAGGAGCTGGTAGCCTTTTCCATGGGAAATCTGGCGGCAGCTTTGACCGGATGCTGTCCGATCAATGGTTCGGTGTCACGTACCGCTATCAGTGAACAGTATCAGGGAAAAACACAGCTGACAGGAATTCTTGCAGGAATTTCCATGATTTTTGTGCTTCTGGGAGCAACCGGGCTGATCGCTTATCTGCCGGTTCCCATGCTGACTGCAATTGTGATATCCTCACTTCTGGGGGCAACGGAATTTGATCTGGCTGTACGTTTGAGGAAAATCAGCAAAAAGGAATGCCTGATCTACTGGGGCGCATTCTGGGGAGTGCTGATGCTTGGCACTATCAATGGAGTATTGATCGGTATTATTCTCTCCTTTGCAGAGATGATCATCCGTACTGCGAAACCGGCACGCTGTTTTCTGGGAGTGCAGCCGGGACACAGGCATTTCGAGGATCTTACGGAAAGCCTGCATAACTGCGAGATTGAGGGCGTGGTGATCTACCGATTCAGCAGCAGCCTGTTTTTTGCAAATATAGATATTTTACAGCAGGATATTGAGAATGTCATTGGACCGGATACCAAAGCAGTAATTCTGGATGCCAGCGGGATTGGCAGTATTGATGTTACGGCTGCGGACAGGCTTGCAATTCTGTACCGTTCTCTGAAGGCAAGAGGAATTCGTTTCTACATAACAGAGCATATCGCTGAGCTGAATGAACAGATGCGTGGACTGGGGCTTGGATTTATGATCGAAGAGGGACGTGTGCGCCGGACCATACATGTTGCATTAAAGGATATGGGAATCCATTATCCTTATCCTTTGAAGGGCAATGTAGATAATGCAGAACGTTCTCCGTTCAGGAAGCGGGTGGACAACAGTGTACAGGAATTTGTCTGGGCTTTTGGTTCTGATTCTGAGGCAGAGATAGAGAAGCAGATTCATCTGCAGATTGAACATTTAAAAGAGAACGGAGATATGCAGGAGCTGCTCCATGGCCAGTGGAATCATATGGACGAACTTGATGCAGATGCATGGATTGAGCATCTGGAAGAGCATATGAAAGAAATTGTAAAGATTTCCGGACAGGATGAACAGGAACTGACTGTACGTTTTGAGAAGCATCGAAAGAAACTCCGGGAACAGATGCTGAAAGAGCATCCGGAGTTGGTGGCGATGTTCGAGGAGCGCAGGCGACTTTTGGATGAGCAGTTAGAGAAAAAATGGCCGGATGTGTATGCACTGGTTTTAAAGCAGCGTGAGAAGGATAACAGGTAAATGAAAAAGTTCAAAATAAATGTACAAGGGCATGGTTGCATTTTATTATGTCTTATTTTATGTGTGATATTACTTCCTGTTTCTGTATCAGCACAGGAGGACAGATCTAAGGTTGTCAGAGTAGGCTGGTATGAAGGAATCTATAATACCACAGGATCAGACGGTCAGAGGAGAGGCTACAGCTACGAATACCAACAGGCAGTAGCTGCGCATACCGGTTGGAAATATGAATATGTGGATGGAAGCTGGGCAGAACTGATGAGCATGCTGAAAAAAGGACAGATCGATCTGCTGGGAGGTATCTCCTATGCAGAGGAACGCTCCACTTCCATGCTTTTTTCAGCGTTGCCTATGGGAGAGGATAGATATTATCTGTATGTGAATCCATCCAATACAGACATCTCTGTTTCAAATCTGACTACATTAAATGAGAAGAGGATCGGGATGATGCCGGATACACTTTCTGCCGAAATGTTTCATGAGTGGGAAAAAAGCCATGGAGTAAACATGCAGCAGGTTGATATTATCGATGTAGACGATGTCCGTCAGAAATTGAAAAATCATGAAATTGATGGGTTTGTTTTGAATGAATCTCCACAGTGGGAAAGAGATAACATTTCACCAGCTCTTCTGATCGGCGGCTCCTATAACTATTTTGCAGTCAGCAAAAAACGCCCGGATCTGAAAGAGGAGCTGGATCAGGCAATGCAGAAGATTGAGAGGGAGAATCCTTTTTATACAGACGATCTTTATAAGAGGTATCTCTCCGCAAATTCTCTTGAAACTCTTACGGATGAGGAGCAGAACTGGCTGGAACAGCATGGGGCGGTCAGGATTGGATATCTGAAAAATGATGTGGGTATCAGCCTTGTGGATACGGAGTCAGAGAAACCGGTAGGAATTATTAACGATTATATTAGTCTGGCTTCTGGCTGTCTGGGAGAAAAAAACATAGAATTTCAGTTGACAGGCTTTGATTCCCAGGAGGAAGAGCTACAGGCATTAAAGGATAGCAGGATTGATATGATTTTTCATATGAATCAGAATCCATATGAAGCTGAGCAAAACGATGTTATATTGTCAAATACTGTTTTTGAAGTCAATGTTGCAGTACTCACAGGTGTTAAAAAGTTTGATGAAAATAAAGAGAATACAGTAGCAGTGAGAAGGAATAACCTGCTGGGAAAGTGGTATATTTCTTTTAACTATCCTTTCTGGAAAATAAAGGAATATGACTCATCCGATGAGGTTGAGAAGGCAGTTCACAGCGGTGAAGCAGACTGTTTTGTTGTGAAGGCAGGACAGTCATTAAAGACAATGGCAGACAGCAAAATGCGCAGTATTTTTCTTACGAAATCCGGGAATTCCTGCTTTGCAGTCACCAGGGACAATACAACATTAATGAATATCCTGAACAAAACCATTCAGACTCTGCCTGCTTCCAGGCTTTCCAGTCAGTTTTGCGTATATGAAAACGAACCGGGAAAGGTCACTCTGGCAGAATACATAAAGGATAACCTGCGAGCAGTTTCTATTGGTTTTGTAAGTACGGTTCTGGTTATTATAATGATTATAGTTTACCTGATGGTGAAAGCAAGAAAAGCCCAGATTCAGGCAGAAAAGGCTAATGCCGCCAAATCAGATTTCCTTTTCAATATGTCTCATGATATCCGGACACCCATGAATGCCCTGCTGGGATACAGTGAGCTGATAAAAAGGG
>ERZ773103.3215-NODE-3215-length-13693-cov-8.129491_pt1 | contig 13693 bp, 13 predicted proteins | sample MGYA00511118_ERZ773103 | MGnify/ENA primary metagenome ERZ773103 (study PRJEB29015, sample SAMEA2737821) | human gut metagenome | biome: human gut; feature: human-associated habitat; material: faeces | place: China | collected 2012 ... | reverse complement strand
CTGCTCCAGCTGGTGTAAGTGTATAAGTCAGATTAATATCTTTAAACTGTGTAACTTTATCCGCGCCACTTATTGTTATAGCTGTCGGTGCAACAGCTTCACTTACATGGATCGTATATGTAATAGTTTCTTCCTGCTGACCGTCCCAAAACGAATTCCATGTAATCGTATCTGTAATTTTAGCCCTTCCAGCTTTTTTCCTTTTACGGAAATACTATTACTGTTCGACGCGTCTATAGATACAACATCTTTGCCTTCTTTTATTTTCCAACTATGATTATATGTTGTCCAGCCTGATGATTTATACTCATTACTCAATGTTACCGTCTTACCGACTGTGATCCACTTTTCTGTCTCAGTGTCTTCATGAGTTTCTCCTGCAGTACTCGTCACCTGAGTATCTGCATCATTCTGATCTTCAGTTTCTTCTGTTGCAGTTGCATCTTCAGCCTTGTTCTCTGTTTTCTCATCTTTCTTCTCTTCTGTCTGAGTTTCTACCTTATTATAAATAACAGAAAAAACTTTTTCAGACCGGATATCTGTTATATTATATGTAGAAACATTTCCGTTTACAGATGTAGGCTGAATTGCTGTTCCATTCTGATCTGTCACCTGCTCTACCTGATATCCATCTTTGGCAGTAACTTCGAAGCCAAAGCTTTCTCCTTCTGTTACTTCTTTTGCATACTGATTATTACCATCATAGGTTACATCAGATTTGCTGCCATCTGCATTCACTACCTTGACAGTACCGCCGTCCACATCACTCTTCTGGATCTTTACGGCTATTGTCTTTGCGACATCTGTCTGCGCTGCCCCTGTCTGCTGCGCATCAGCTGCCTGCTGTACATCAGGTGCCTGCTGTGTGGTAGCTGTCGCGCTCTGCTCAGGAGTTACCTCTTGAACAGATGCCTGCCCGCTATCCGTGTGCTCTGTAGTGTCCTGCGTCTGGCTGTCCACAGCCTGCTCTTCCTGCTGTGGTTGTTCTTCAGACACGCTGGTATCCTGGCTGCTCTCGCTGGCACTCATATGTGTGCCTAACTGATATATCGCATTGGTGCTTACTAATGCGATTGCAAGAACTAACGCCAGCCACCGTTTCATCTTTTTCATATGCGTTTCCCCCTTCTTTTCTTGTTTGTACATTCTATCTATAGTCGAATTTTTCCTTTCATAATATAAAGACGCTTTTTTCTACTAAAAAGGTTCATTTTTTCCATTTTTTTCCACTTTTTTTTACATTTTTTCTTCTTTTTCTATTTTTGTGATATACTTTAATCATAAGATGCCAGGGGCAAAAGGTCTGAATCCACATGAGATTACTTATAAGTGGATGAAAGGCATTGAACTCCGCCCTGATATAAGCCTAAAAGTGGGATGGCAATCTCACGATATGCGAATAATTGGGATTTGCACCTTTAGATACATTTAAGGAGAGGTTCTATGAAGAAATTTAACACATTCAAAATCGTCCAATTAGTCCTGTTGATCATACTGACTGCTGTCAGTCTGTATATGCTGATGCAGCCGGAGGTAAAGCAGTATATTTTTGACTCTACCCCTGCCACCGTACTTTTTATCATTGTATGGGCAGTGTTATTAGTCACTTTTGTATTTCTTTTAATCGATTTTAGTTTAATATCTTCCATGAAAATGAATTACCACAATCTTTACGATGTGGCGTACTCCGATCCACTGTCCGGCATTCCGAACCGTTTCAGCTGTGACACGATTATTGAAAAGTATTATGACAAGAAGCTTCCGGATGACATCGCCTGTGTCATGATCGACCTGTCGAATCTTCCGGAGATCAATACATTATACGATCACCGAACCGGTAATAAAGTTTTAAAAGATTTTTCCGGCATTTTATCAACAGCAGCTGTTTCACTCTGTTTTGTAGGTCGTAATGGAGGTAATAAGTTTCTTGCCATTTTTGAGAATTGTACTGACGAAAAGCTGAATACATTTCTCGATCGCGTAACCGACCGGGTAGATCAGTATAATCAGGCTTCTGACTCCATTTCCATGGAATATAGGATTGGTAAAGCTATGAACCGTGATGAGCATCTGGAACAGATCACCAAACTGATTTCCCTTGCTAATTCCCGCATTCCGAAGTCAGCCACCGTTGAAAGGAGCTGATTCTATGGCTATGGAATTAGATTATGACTATCTGGCTAAACTTGTAGAACGTACGCAGATGGGCGACAGTGACGCATTTGCAGAATTGTATACTGCCACCTACCAGAAGCAGTATCGCTTTGCCTATCAGTATACCAAGGACTCCTATCTGGCTCAGGATATTCTTCAGGATGTTTACATTCTGGTACTGAAAAATATTCATACACTGAAGAATCCACGACTTTTCGTGTCATGGCTCCACCAGATTACATTCCGCATCTGTTTCGACACCACTCAGAAGATGAAGCGGCAGGAACAGGATATTCAGTTCGATACATCTGATGAAAAAATTCCCTATCATCGTTGTGTCGATTACAGCACAGAGTCCAATCCGGAAAAATACGCACTTACCAAAGACACACAACAGCAATTGATCAACTCTATTTACTCGCTGCCACAGCAGTTTGCACAACCAATCATCATGCGCTATTACAACAACATGGCGATTGATGAGATCGCAGATGCCATGGACTGCAGCCGCAGCACGATCAAGCGAAGACTCCACAAAAGACAGAAACTCCTGGAAGCCAAGCTCGGCAAGGAGAAAGGAGGGATTAGTTTTGTCTAAAGATAACATACCAACATTTCAGTCAGAAGAATTATCTTTGAATAACGCAGAGATCCCTACACTGGATACTCAGACTGCCAATCAGTTATTGAACAATGTATTCAATGCCTGTGACATGGATCCAAGTTCCATTCCTGTCGAAGTGCTGGAATCGTGGGGCAATTACAAGAAGCCTTCTTTCAGTCTGGGACGTTTTTTGGCGTATATATTTACGATACTTCTGGTACTTTTACCACTGATGTTTATACATCCGACCATTATTGCAGAACGCAAGAACGTCAAATCTGCCACCAATGCAGTCTACGATATTGAATTAAAGACTCTGCTTCCGATCCGCGATGCCAGCGCTGATCTGGACGGACGTCCGATCGCGCTTACCAAAACCGGCTCTCACAGTTATTCTGCCGAAATCACGCAGAATGGCACGCTGACAATCACCGCCGCATCTGTAAATGGACAGACTGTCACCAGAACCTATCAGGTAAGCCATCTGGATACAGACAAGCCGGAACTGGTTAATTCTTACTCGCAGGATGGTATCGTGTATCTGGAAATACTGGATACGTTTTCAGGAATCGATTACGATCACATCACCGGTATCACTCCGGAATCAGTTAACACCGACACTGGCGTAATCGCATTCCGCATTCCGGACAATCCGACTACTGTGACTATTCCGGACAATGCCGGCAATGAGCTTACTTTGCTCTTATCTCCGGTCAACTAAATCATTTACAACAACTAAAGGGAGGATCTTGACATGAAGAAAATGACCAGCTTAGCATGTATCATTGTCATTCTGTCAGGCATCCTCCTTTCAGGATGTGGTGGTTCCGGCTCCTCTGAAGTAGATCATTTCGGTCCTAAGCGGGACTCTACACCACAGGTACTGACACCCGCCGCAGACGGTGCTGTAGTGTACCAGAATGACGTTGCAACCGTTGATGCCAGCAATACTTCTCAGGGCTATGTGATGGTCAATTACAACGGTTCCTGCGAAAAGGTCAAGCTGCAGATTACGGGACCTGATCAGAACTGTTATACCTACCTGATCACAGAACACGGGAATTATACTGCATTTCCACTTACTGCAGGCAATGGCAGCTATTCCATACAGGTGATGGAAAATATCGGCGGCGATTCGTACGTATTATCGTTAGAGCAAACCGTTGATGTCCAGATCGAAAATGAATTCCTGCCATTTCTTTACCCGAACCAATACGTAGACTTCAAGGCTGATTCTAATGATGAAGAAAAGGCGCAAAATGTATCTTACGGATATCTGCCAAATGTGGATGACACACTGGCTTCCAGAACTGGTATCTGCTTTGATTATGCTGCGTTAATGACTGCCATGCTTCGGTCACAGAACATTCCGACCAAGCTGGAAGTCGGTTATTCCGGAGACACCTATCACGCCTGGATCAGCACCTATGTGGATGACAAGGGCTGGGTAGATAATATTATAGAATTTGACGGGGATTCCTGGCAGATCATGGATCCTACTTTAGGCGCTAATAACGACAGCAAGTCCGTCAAGAAATATGTTGGTGACGGAAGCCACTATGTCGTAAAATATACTTACTGATACTCACTGATATTGGAAAGGAGCAGTTATGTCAGACAAATACATAAAACCACTGTCTAATACAGAAACAGCCGCTTTCTGTTCCCAGATGGCGATGATCTTAAAATCCGGAATTTCTTCCGTAGAAGGTATTTCCATTCTCCTGGAAGATGTCGATGATCCTGACGAGAAGAATCTTCTCACGGTATTAAACGATACATTGATTCAGACAGGCGACTTTTCTCAGTCACTGAAAAGCACAGGTGCATTTCCGGACTATATGGTACATATGGTGACACTTGGCGAACAGGCCGGACGTCTGGACGAAGTCATGGCTTCTCTTTCCGATTACTATGATAAGGAAGCTGCTTTAAATCAGACGATCCGCAGTGCTGTCACTTATCCGCTGATCATGATCCTGATGATGCTTTTAGTTATCCTCGTTCTGATCACCAAAATCATGCCAATCTTTAATCAGGTATTTAAACAGCTTGGTAGTGAAATGAGCGGATTATCCCTCGCTATCTTACAGGCGGGCGAATTTCTTAATTCCCATGCGATCGTCTGTGCCATTGTATGTGCGGTATTGATCATTCTGTTCTTTTACCTGTTCCGCACGGAACGCGGACACCGTACACTTCGTACCTGGGCAAGACATCTGCCGGGCATGCGCACCTTATCAGAACGCATTTCTTCCAGTCGTTTTGCCAATGGCATGGCGCTGACACTTAGCAGTGGACTCACTCCTCAAGAATGTCTGCAGCTCACCTATGATCTGATTGAAGATGATAATTTTCATCAGCGTCTGAAGCTCTGTACCGAAGACGTAGCTGATGGCGAAGACCTCTGTGAAGTACTTCAAAAGCGCGGTGTTTTCTCCGGATTGTATGCAAAAATGGCATCACTCGGCTCACGGACCGGTATGCTGGACGAAGTGATGCGCAAGATTGCCGATCAGTACGAGGAAGAAATCAACACCAGACTTTCCGGCGTTATCGCAGCTATCGAGCCTACGTTGGTAATCATCCTGTCGCTGATCGTAGGTCTGATCCTGCTCTCTGTAATGCTTCCACTGATCAGTATTATGGCAGGATTATAAAATCAGAAACGGATAACCCTATATTTCTGAAAGAAAGGATGCGCATACTATGTCTCATCGTTTTACGACAAAATCGCAAACTTCATACATTAGAAATATAATCATTTCTTTAGTTGTTTTTCTCGTTATTTTTCTGCTTTTTTGGATGGGACTCACATCCATACAGAAAAGGGTGGACGAAGAAGGCATCCAGACTCTGCAGACAGCCGTTACCAGAAGCATAACCCGCTGCTATGCGGAAGAAGGTTCTTACCCGGAGAGTCTGGATTACCTGAAAGAACACTACGGTCTCCACTACGACGAGAGCAAATATTTTGTAGATTATCAGCCAATCGGCTCCAATATCATGCCTGATATCACCATCATGCGGAAAGGAGGCAACTAGGTCATGAGATTTCATCGTAACAGATCCCATGTGATCGACCTGATCTTCCCTCTGGCTGTACTCTTTGTATTCGCTGCCTCCTCGTTGGTTGTACTGATCCTGTCCGTACACATTTACACCGGACAGACGGAGCAGGCAGAAGCCCATTACCGCACCGATACACCTCTTTCCTACGTTGAAGAAAAGATACGTCAGAACGATGTAGCGGGCAGCATCGCTATCATGACCTTAGACGGTACCGAGTGCCTGGCTTTGAAAAATTCATCCGACGGCATCAATTCTACCACTTACCTCTATGTATCCGATGGATGGCTCAAAGAGCTCTTTGTACGTGATGATACCGATGTATCCCTGAATGCGGGCAAGAATATTATCGAAGCTTCGGATTTCAAAGTCGCTGAGCTTAATAACGGCTTATATCGCATTACTATTACCGACACTGAAGGCGTTACAAACAGCCGTATCCTGTCAGAAAGGAGTCACTCATGAATCGAACATCCAATAATCGTTCCGGACTCTTTCTGTTGGAAATTATGATTTCCATCCTGTTCTTCGCTATGGTAAGTGCCGTATGCTTACGCTCCTTTGCCAGGGCGCATACATTAAGCCAGGAGGCTTCGGATATGAACCAGGCTATGTCACATATAGAAAACGTAGCAGAACTCCTGAAATCGGCTGATAGCGCTGTTCTCGACGATTCCGAGCAGACGATCAATCTCTTAAACACAGAGTATGCTCTGGTATCAGTGGATCAAAAACAGTACACGCTCTACTTCAACAATGACTGGGAGAACTGTTCCGAACAAGAAGCTGCCTATACACTTCTGATTCAAGGCAGTGACCTGAACAGCAAAAATATTCGAACTTACACAATTACCACATCCCGGACAAAGGATGATACTACAATTGATCAGCTTACTTTAGAACTTTATACAAAGAAAGGATAAAAGAAGATCGTATGGACGCTTCGAACCGACGCAAATTTCCAATCACAAATATTGGCTCCGTCACATTGATGATGATTCTGATCGTGCTATGCATGGTTACATTTGCCGCGCTTTCATTATCAACTGCCGTATCCGATCATCAGGCTGCGAAAAAATCCGCCACTCATGTCCACGATTATTATGAAGCATCGAATCAAGCCGAGGAGCAGCTTGCTTCCATTGACGAAGTCCTACAGACTGCATGGCGAGACGCGCCCGACCAGGCATCTTATTATGATATAATCCGTGCTCATTATGCAGATGCTACAGGAGTCTCTTTATCAGAAACAGACTCCGGAATGACTTTGTCCTGGAAAAATGATCTCAGTGACTCACAGGCATTACAGGTCAGTCTCGATGTGCTCTATCCGGCTAATGCGACCGGAGATGCAGCAGATACATCACAAGATACATCTGAAATTTCACAGCCGGTGCTGTACCAGATCTCAGCCTGGCAGGTCATTGCAACCCGCGAATGGAACGGTGATAATTCCCTTAATCTCATGAACAAATAGCAAATGCTTATATCTTATAATACACACATATAAGGAGGACTTTATGGATCTCACTACTCAGCAATTACTGAAAAAAGCAGTCGCCCTGCATGCATCCGATATCTTTATCGTAGCCGGACGCCCGGCTTCGATCCGACTGAACGGAAGTATCATCATAGAAAATACCGAACGCCTGATGCCAGACGATACACACCTTCTTCTGAAGCAGATTTATCAGCTGGCCGATAATCGTGATATGGACACTCTAATCCGCACCGGAGACGATGACTTTTCATTCTCTGTTCAGAATCTGTCTCGCTTCCGTGTCAGTGCTTTCAAACAGCGCGGATCACTTTCTGCCGTTATCCGTGTCATTTCTTTTGAACTTCCGGATCGCCGCGAAAGACACATTCCAGAACGCATCATTAATCTTGCCGATTATTCCAAGGGACTTGTTCTGGTAACCGGACCGGCCGGCAATGGTAAATCCACTACACTGGCGTGTATTATTGACCATATTAATCACACACAGGAAAAACATATCATTACATTGGAAGATCCGTTGGAATACCTACACCGGCATGATAAGAGCATCGTCAGCCAGCGAGAGATTAATGCCGACACTGAGAGTTACGTTACTGCTCTTCGCGCATCTCTGCGACAGAGCCCAGATGTCATTCTCCTCGGAGAAATGCGTGACTATGAGACTACACAGGTAGCCATGACTGCTGCCGAGACCGGTCACCTGATCTTCTCTACACTGCATACCATCGGTGCGGCCAATACCATTGACCGAATCATTGACGTATTCCCACCGAACCAGCAGCGTCAGATCGCAGTCCAGTTATCCATGGTACTTCAGGCAGTCGTTTCTCAGCAATTAGTACCTTCCACCGATGGCAGACAGGTACCTGCATTTGAAATCATGACCGTTACCCCGGCAATTCGCAATATGATCCGCGATAACAAAATCCCACAGATTGACGGTTTGATCTATTCCTCTGCGAATAATGACCTGATTTCTATGGACACAAGTCTTCTTGGATTATATAAAGACGGTAAAATTACCGAAGAAACGGCCCTGACCTACGCAACCAATCCAGAGATGTTAAAACGAAGATTACGATAAATCATCAGTAATGCAGAAAGGAGAAGCCGTGCACGAATCACTTCATGCACGACTTCTCCTTTTATTATTGTAATTAGCAATTATTTACTTACAGCTTCTGTTTCGATGATAAACTTCGTACTACCATTCATTCCGTCTTTGATTCCGGCATATGATTTGTAATCCTCACTGAGTTCTTTCATCGCATTAATTCTTGATGTTACTTTTCCGATATCTCCACCAAAAGCATCTGCCAGTTTGTCAATTGCCTCTGTCTTGTACTCAGAGATTCCGCTTGCCAGGGTATCTGCTCCTGATGCTAACACACCAACACCGCTCACAAGCTGTTCACCGCCATTCTTCAATGTAGACATACCGGAATTCAGTGTACTGCTCTTCTGATTTAATTCATTAGCTCCGTCTGCAAGCTGACTCACTCCGGATGCTAATGCTTCAACTCCCGTTGTAAGTCCCGGCTGGTCTGCTGTTCCGGTTCCAAGCTTTGTCTGTAATTCATCAATACCTGCACTAACTGCTGCAACTCCACCAGCAACTGTAGCTGTCGGATTTGCCGGATCTACTGTTGTCAAAGCTGATGATGCGGCACTCAACTGAGATGCAGCACCTGACATTCCTTCACTGTACTCGTTTGCTGCATATGCCACTTTTTTGTTCGTCTCATCTGAAGCCGCATTTACCGCACTAGCTATCGCGGTATCTACAGCATCTTTCTGCTCCTTACTCAATCCAGCCTGGTCAAGACCGGCAGATACATTACTGACAATCTGTTGTTTTTCTTTATCCGTTAATGCTGTCTGATTTGCCAGTCCCTTAATATTTTCACCGGACTTATTCAAGTTGTCTATAGCCGTATTAATGCCTGATGCCACTGTATTAAGTCCACTCTGCACACCAGAAACACCTGTTGCCAACTTGCCAGTTCCTTCTACCGCTGCACTTACGCCATTCTTAACCAGTGCCATATTAGAATTTATTGCATTTGCTCCATCCGCTACGCCTGCGACTCCATCCGTATATGCTGTCACTCCATCTGCCAGCTTATCCACACCGCTGATCAATTCTCCACTCTTGCCGTTCAGTGTGTTTGTACCCTCTGCCAGTTCTTTTGATCCGTCTACCAGCTGATTGGTTGCATCTTCCAGTTTATTAATGGAATCATCCAGATCATCGAAGCTGTCTACATCGTCCAGACCGATGCTGTCTAACAAGTTCGCAGATGCCATGGTATAAGTTGCTCCTACACTCACATCCGTTACATCAGCAGTGATCGTTACACTACTTGGAATATCAACATCCAGATTTGAACTGTCTAATCCAAGATCCTCACTTAATCCCGGAAATGCAACACCTACAACGATATTTTTATCTCCGTCAGATACGATTTTTCCATTATCGATTGTGACATTCGTATACTCATCTGTCGGAAGCATCATTGCTGTTGCTAAGGTAAATGGAGTATACATCTCTGTCTGTTGTCCATCTACATCTACATTCTGTTTGGATTTGTTCTCATAGTTGATTGTCATCTCCAGTTTTCCGCTCTTGCCGGCCAGATCCTTCGGAGAGATTTCTTTGCCGTCCAGTTTATAGGTGATGCTCATATTTACCGGAAGCTCTTCGTCTGTAGTTCCCTGATAATAAATGTCTTTTCCTTTTGATTCCCAGACAATCGAATCATCTGATCCCTCTTTATATTTTTCATTACCTTTTACATTCTCTACATCTTCCAGGACTGTTTCGTCATCTACAGAACCTTTTTCGGTATTCTTCAACCACTCAGTAACCGTTGTTTTTTTCACCTTACCGGATGCATCTGCATTTACATACACAGATTCATCTTTGTAAGTTTCTCCGTTACTTTCTGTTGTTGTATCGCCAAGGACAGTTTCCGCTGCCTCTTTCAAAGTCTCTGTATCTTCCTCTTCTGCCTTCACTTCTGACATGGACTTCTGTTCAAATCCATAAGTTCCTGCTCCAACCGCAGCAAGCACTGCTGCCATTGATCCTGCCATGACACGTTTACTCAATTTATTTTTCATGATGACTATCCCCTTTCTTTATGATGCACTCGGTGTACTTTCTAATTGTTCTTGCTTAAATCCCTTCGTTGTCTTGATGATCACTTTATCAAATATCATGAACATTGCCGGCAATATAAGCAGAACGACAACCGTACTGATGATTGCTCCTCGTGCTAACAATGTACAGATAGATCCGATCATCTCTACCTTTGAGTAGCAGGCCACACCAAATGTTGCTGCAAAGAAACTCAGTCCACTGCTGATGATAGACGGCATACTTGTTCTATGTGCAATGCCAATTGCTTCCATCTTATCTTTTCCTTTCATACGCTCTTTCTGATAACGTGTGGTCATCAGAATCGCATAGTCTACGGTAGCTCCCAACTGGATCGCTCCAATAACAATGCTTGCCACGAACGGAAGGCTGATTCCCTGATAATACGGGATTGCCATATTTACAAATATTGCAAACTCAATGACTGCTACCAATATGATCGGTAAGGATATTGATTTGAATACCAGTAAGATAATGATAAATATTGCTATGATTGATATCGCATTGACTCTTACCAGGTCTACATTAGTTACATCCTCCAGGTCTTTCATCAATGGTGCTTCACCGATGACCATTCCGGTATCATCGTATTTCTTTACAATCTTATCAATCTGTGCAATCTGTGCATTCACTTCGTCTGTCGCCGACTCATACTTGGAGCATACAAATGCCAGTTCATGATCATCACTCTCGAGCATGCTCTTGACATCATCCGGGATCATAGAATCAGGAACTCCGGCACCTACCAGAGAGTTCATTCCCAATGTCCATTTCACACCATCGACATCGTCAATCTTCTTGAACATTTCCTCTTTATCTTTTACACTCATACCTTTATCCAGCATGATGATATGCATATTGCTGAGGTTAAAATCTTTTTTCAATTCATCATTTGCAATGTTACAATCCAATGTACTCGGAAGCGACTGTGCAATATTATAATAAATCTTTGTATGGTTATTACCGTAAATTGCCGGGAACAACAATACCAGGAAAATAACGATCCAGGCTTTATAATGTTTTGTAATAAATGCAGATGGCTTATCGAGATTGCTAAGTAACAACTTATGTCTGGTCTTTTCAATCGGTCCATCAAATACCAGTACCAGTGCCGGAAGAATTGTTACGCAACAGATAACTCCGACTAATACACCTTTTGCCATTACGATACCGAGATCTCGTCCCAGTGCAAATGTCATAACACACAGTGCCAGGAATCCTGCGACGGTTGTTACAGAACTTCCTGCAACAGACTTGAACGTGTTGGATATCGCATGTCCCATGGCTCTTTCTTTATCACCCGGGAATCTTAGTTTATTTTCCTCATAACTGTTCAGCAGGAAAATGGAATAATCCATTGTAACACCAAGCTGTAATACCGCGGTCAACGCTTTTGTAATATATGATGTCTCACCGAGGAAAATATTACTTCCCAGATTATATAAAATCGCAAGTCCGATACTTAACAAGAACAAGAACGGAACTACAAAAGATCCTGATGTAAGTTCCAGCACAATCAGACTTAATACCGCTGCAATGACGACATATATTGGAAGCTCCTGCATTGCCACGTTCTTAATATCGGTTACAACACCGGTCATACCGGCGATAAAACACTGTTTACTTGCAATTGACCTAAGTTCTGTAACCGCATTCATTGCTGCATCGGAAGATGTTGTATCATCGAATAATACTAACATCATTGTAGCGTCTCCCTCGAAGAATGATTCTCTCAAATCCTTTGGAATCATTTCTACCGGAAGGCTGATGTCTGCTACATCGTCGTACCAGAGAACATCTTTGACATGATCGACTTTTTCAAATTTCTCTTCCAGTTTCTGTACATCTTTCAGATCCGTATCTTCTACTACGACCATGGAGAATGCTCCCATGCCATATTCATCTACCAGAATATCCTGTCCCTTAACCGTCTCAAGATGCTCCGGCAGATAGCTTAACAGATCATAATTTACTCTTGTCTTAGCCATTCCGATGATTGATGGGATTATTAACAGGAATCCGATAAGCAGAATTAAGACCCTCTGCTTGGCTATCCATTTACCTACCTTAACCATGATGTCCACTCCTTTATTTATGACCGGTAGTCATTTTTATTACACTGGAACTATACTCCCACAAAAAGCAATAGTCAACACTATTTTTGACCCTTTTTGACTTTTGGTCATTTTTTAAACATTCGCCGTTCTGAAGTGCTCTTAATTGTTCAATTTTTCATCTGGGACAACTAATATATCATTTGATTTTATACGCAACAAAGCTGCCGCACTAATCGAATAGTGCAACAGCCTTGTTATTAATTTATCACATTTTTATAAAAGGGTATCTGATATCTTTGATTATGCTTCCGGTCCTGCTGATACCAGTGCCTTACCAGCTTCATTACCTTCATATTTTGCAAAATTCTTTACGAATCTTGAAGCAAGATCCTTTGCCTTTGCTTCCCACTCAGAAGCATCTGCATAAGTATCTCTTGGGTCCAGAATTGCAGGATCTACACCTGCAAGCTCTGTCGGTACTTCAAAGTTGAAGTATGGGATCTTCTTAGTCGGTGCATTCTTAATACCTCCGTTCAGGATCGCATCGATGATTCCACGGGTATCCTTGATAGAGATACGTTTGCCTGTTCCATTCCATCCTGTATTAACAAGGTAAGCCTTTGCTCCGCTCTTCTCCATCTTCTTAACAAGCTCTTCTGCGTACTTGGTTGGATGCAGTTCCAGGAACGCCTGACCGAAACAAGCTGAGAATGTAGGTGTTGGCTCTGTGATACCACGCTCCGTACCTGCAAGCTTAGCTGTGAATCCTGACAGGAAGTAGTACTGCGTCTGCTCCGGTGTCAGTACAGATACCGGCGGAAGTACACCAAATGCATCTGCTGACAGGAAGATTACGTTCTTAGCTGCCGGTGCAGAAGAAATCGGACGTACGATATTCTGAATATGGTCGATTGGGTAAGATACACGTGTATTCTCTGTCACACTCTTATCAGCAAAATCAATCTTACCATTCTCATCCAGAGTTACATTTTCAAGCAATGCATTTCTCTTAATCGCATTGTAGATATCCGGCTCAGATTCCTTATCGAGGTTGATAACCTTAGCGTAGCATCCACCCTCAAAGTTGAATACACCATTGTCATCCCAGCCGTGCTCATCATCACCGATCAGCAGACGCTTAGGATCTG
>ERZ773103.3201-NODE-3201-length-13733-cov-4.058781_pt1 | contig 13733 bp, 11 predicted proteins | sample MGYA00511118_ERZ773103 | MGnify/ENA primary metagenome ERZ773103 (study PRJEB29015, sample SAMEA2737821) | human gut metagenome | biome: human gut; feature: human-associated habitat; material: faeces | place: China | collected 2012 ... | reverse complement strand
ATTTTCTACAGAAATGCAATCAATATCGGACTTCCGATCATTGAGTGTCCGGAAGCTGCCAATGGAATCGATGCCGGAGATGAGGTAGAGGTTGATTTTGACAGTGGTAAGATTTATAATCACACAAAAGGAACAGAGTTCCAGGGTCAGCCATTCCCTGCATTTATGCAGAATCTGATTGCGCAGGGTGGTCTGGTAAACTATGTAAATAATAAAAAGAATCAGTAATATTTGAAGACAGAAAGGCGAGAGAAGATGAATCTACAGTATAAGAGCACAAGAAATTCTAACTTAAAAGTAACCGCATCTGAAGCAATCCTTACCGGTCTTGCACCGGATGGTGGATTATTTGTACCGGAGACATTGCCGGTACTTGATGTATCGATGGAGGAACTTAAAGATCTGTCGTATCAGGAGATTGCTTATCTGGTTATGAAACAGTTCTTGACAGACTTTACTGAGGAAGAATTGAAGAATTGTATCGCCAAAGCTTATGACAGTAAGTTTGATACAGAAGAGATCGCACCGTTAGCCAAAGTGGATGGAACTTATTATCTGGAATTATTCCACGGAGCTACGATTGCATTTAAGGACATGGCATTATCAATCCTTCCACATCTTCTGACCACTTCTGCAAAAAAGAATCATGTAAAAAATGAAATTGTGATCTTGACTGCGACTTCAGGAGATACAGGAAAAGCTGCGATGGCAGGATTTGCGGATGTAGAAGGTACAAGAATTATCGTATTTTATCCTAAGAACGGTGTCAGCAAAGTACAGGAACTTCAGATGGTAACGCAGAAGGGTGCGAACGTTGATGTAGTTGCTATTCATGGTAATTTCGATAATGCTCAGAGTGGAGTAAAAGCTATGTTCGAGGATAAGGAACTGGCAAAAGAGCTGGCGGAGAAAGGTTATCAGTTCTCTTCTGCAAATTCTATTAATATCGGACGACTGGTGCCACAGGTTGTTTATTATGTATATGCATATGCGAAACTTCTGGCACATGGAGAGATTGAGAATGGTGAGAAGATCGATGTTGTAGTACCGACAGGTAACTTCGGAAATATTCTTGCAGCATATTATGCGAAGAATATGGGAGTTCCGATTGAGAAACTGGTGTGTGCGTCTAATGAGAACAAAGTATTATTTGATTTCTTCCAGACAGGTACATATGACAAAAACCGTGAATTTATCCTGACATCTTCACCATCTATGGATATTCTGATTTCCAGCAATCTGGAGCGACTGATCTATCTGATCACAGGAGAAGATGCAGAGAAGACCAGTGAATTTATGAATGAATTAAAGACTGGTGGAAAATATGAAGTTTCAGAAGAAATGAAAGCAAAACTTTCAGATTTTGAGGCTGGATACGCAACTGAGGCACAGACAGCACAGATGATCCATGATGTCTATGCAAAAGCGGGATACGTTATGGATACACATACAGCGGTAGCTGCTTATGTAAGTCAGAAATTAAGAGAAGAAGGAAAACTTTCTGAGAAATGTCTGGTTGCATCTACTGCAAGTCCGTTCAAATTTGTGAAGAGTGTGATGTCTGCGATCGATGAGAAATATGAGACCGCAGATGAATTGGAACTGATGGATGTTTTGAAAGAGACTGCAGGTGTGGAACTCCCACAGGCGATCAAAGATATTCTGGATGCGAAGGTTCTTCACAACCTGGAATGTGATGCAGATAAAATGAAAGATACCGTAAAATCAGTTCTGGGATTGTAAAAATCACAGACAGGATTACGGACGAGGTGACAAAATGGGAAGCATGATAAGTATTATCGGTCTGATCACACTGGGATGTGGGCTGTATTGTCTGTATGGTGCGTGGATTATGCGTACAAAAGGTGAGATTAAACAGGCGTTAGTGCTGTCGCAGGATATTAACCTTAAATCCTGCAAGGATACAAAAGGATACTGCAAGGAGGCACAGGTACCGCTATTTATCTTAGGTGCAGTGGTGACGGTGTATTCTATCGTGGATTTATATAATACATCGGTAGGCGGTATGGATACGTTATATTGGGTGATGTTTATACTGGCAGCTGTTGCACTAATTTACTATATTCTCAGAATACGTGCCTGCAATAAAAAATACTTTGGCAAGTAAAAGAATTGTGAAGAAATTATTATATTCATGTATACAGAATTTGGAATTGTAAAATCCATAAAATTGAGTTATAATAATTGCAGGATAAAACCTGGGATGTACGATAACTTCTGTTATTTTGAACCTACAATACTTTAAACGGGACTCTTATATCTTCGTAATATGTCAAGCCTTCATTGCGCAGAGGAGGACAGAAAAGCGAATGCGGACACCCACCTAGCGTCGGCTAGGAGTCAAAATACAGAAACCGGCATTTTGGGAATATACCAAGGATAAAGACAGTCGTTTCGGCGACTGTCTTTTTTTGCCATAGCATATCAGCCAAAAGGTCCGGTGGACCTTTTGATGATTGAATAGTAACGAGCCAAGGCCCGAGCTTGCTCGAGGTTTTGATAACGAGGTGGTACTGTTTTGGGTGAGTATAGAAAATATCAGAATAAAAAAAGAAAAAAGCAGACGAGAAAATCTAATCATGAGGTAAGAATGGACCGATACCTGTATATGGGGACTGCGATTTTGATCATAATTGCTTTGTTTTGTATGTTTTGGTCGAAAGGGAAGATAAATACTGGAAACCTTTGGAGACGAATGGAGGATTCTGATTCTGTAAAGAAATCAAAAAAGTCTGACAAGACCGCAAAAGAGGATCAAAAAAAAGAAGCAGAAGATAAGGTTGCTCCAGATAATCCAAATATCAGAGTATTATTAAAGACCAGTGGATACGCGGAGGAAGTACATCCATCTGTTACGCTGAGTTCAGAGGCAGGTCTTGTGGCAGAATGTGGCGGGGAACAGAAGGAAGTGGGGGCATCCGTCAGTTACCAGCCGGAGGATACGTTGTTTGAAAAAAGCGGCAGTATCCGGATACATGCAATAGATGGAGGAGAAGTAACGATTGAAAGTATAGAACGTGGATATGGAATCCCTTCTTATGCGGGGGTGATAGAGCTTCGAAGTACCGGAACCGGTATTATCGTGATCAATGAGCTGCCGGTGGAGTCGTATCTGTGCAAGGTCGTGCCAAGTGAGATGCCGGCAAGTTTTGAGATGGAAGCTTTAAAGGCACAGGCAGTCTGCGCGAGAGGTTTTACATATCGGAAACTACAGGAATACGCTTATCCGGAGTATGAGGCGCATATCAATGACAGTACGGATTTTCAGGTGTATGGCAATTCAGATGCACAGGAGACCAGCACGAAAGCAGTACAGGATACGGCGGGAGAAGTGGTGAAATATAATGGAGAGATCGTAACAACTTATTACTATTCGACTTCTTGTGGGAGGACGACTACGATGGCAGCCTGGGGAAGTGAAGAAAATGGGCAGAATGGCTATCTTAAGTCGGTAGAATTAAAAGATAAAGATGGATATTATGAGGAATCACTTCCGTGGTATCGGTGGACGGCCGAGATTCCGGAACAGTTACTCGGAGAGTTGATCAGTGCAAATACAGAGGTGGAGATCGGAAATCTAAAAAGTCTGACAGTGACAGATACGGGGCCGGGAAAAGTGGTAACGCAGATACAGGCGATAGGAGATCAGGGAGAAGTTACCATAGATACAGAAAATAAAGTTCGAAGGGCACTTGGAGGGAGTGGTTATACCATTCAGAAACAAGATGGGAGTACTGTAGACAGTGGAACATTGCTTCCGAGTGCATTTTTTACGATTGAATATAAAGAAGGAAATTACATCATCCATGGCGGTGGATTTGGTCATGGAATTGGCATGAGCCAGAACGGAGCAAACCAGATGGCAGCAAAAGGCATGAATTATAAGGAGATATTGGGGGTATTTTTTGTAGGAATCACTATAGAATGTGCGTAGACAAATTGAGGAAAATCATGTAAAATAGCTACGTATGTTTAGGAGAACTTTATGGAAAGAATAAAAAAACTTTATGAAAAATGTGGAGAACTGACCTCAGATATCTCCAGTCACCATGTGGGTGCGTATGCTGCACAAACAGCTTATTTCCTGATGTTGTCTATGATTCCGATTATTTTATTGTTACTTACAATGATTAAATATACGCCTGTTACAAAAGCAGATGTTATGACTGCTGTGATACAGGTGTTTCCGTCTTCTGTAGATTCCCTGATCACATCAATCGTAAATCAGGTCTACAACCAGTCGATGGGAGTGGTGCCGCTGACGATAGTTGTTACATTGTGGTCTGCGGGAAAAGGAGTGCTTGCACTTACGACAGGACTTAACTGTGTGTATAAGTGCAATGAGACACGTAACTATGTTATTTTGAGAATCCGGGCAACAGTATATACGGTAATGATAATCATGGTAGTTATCTTTTTGCTGGTACTTGCAGTGTTTGGTAATTCATTAAATATTTTTATAGGCAGGCATGTGCCTTTGATGGCTGAAATTGCCGATCGGATGTTAGAACTTCGTTCTATTATCACGCCAATCGTAATGATCATATTTTCATTGATCATTTATAAATTCCTGCCGAACAGAAAATGTAAATTCTGGAGCCAGATTCCGGGAGCAGTATTTGCGACAATCGGATGGATGATCATTTCCTGGATATTTTCTGTTTATGTGGACATTTTTACCGGATTTTCCAGTATGTACGGAAGTCTGACGACGATTGTATTGATTATGTTGTGGATGTACTTCTGTATGTATAGTACACTTCTCGGTGGCGAAGTGAATATGAGGTTGGAAAAATGGGTGACTGAGAGGTAAGGGATTGTCACACTGAAAAATATATGCTACAATAGCGATTAACAATACAGATTAAAAATGAAATAAGAAGCGACTCCAAAGATGGAAATCTCTGGGGTCGCTTCTTGTGATTTACGTCTGATCTGTAGGGAAGAGAGAAGGGAGAAAGCAAATGGACACAATCAATACAATTATTACCTCAATCAATGGTGTGGTCTGGGGATGGCCGATGATTATTCTGCTACTCGGAACCCATGTATTTATGACCGTAAAGACGGGATTTATCCAGAAGTATTCCGTTACAAAAGGAATCCCGTTATCAGTGAAAAAAGATAGCGAGGCCGAGGGAGAGGTGTCTCAGTTCGGGGCACTCACAACGGCACTTGCAGCTACGATCGGAACTGGAAATATTGTTGGTGTAGGAACTGCGATCGCTCTTGGAGGACCAGGAGCTGTATTGTGGTGCTGGCTGACGGGTGTATTTGGAATTGCAACGAAATATGCAGAGTCTTACATAGCAGTAAAATATCGTGTGAAGACGGAAGACGGGCGTATGCAGGGTGGTGCTATGTATGCACTGGAACGTGGATTGAATATGAAGTGGCTGGCGGTGCTTTTTGCATTTTTTGCAGGATTTGCGTCATTTGGAATTGGTTGTGCGACACAGGTGAACTCCATTGCAGAGATCTGCAAGACCAATTTTAATATTCCTCCGATGGCAGTTGGAATTATTATTGCGGTATTGACTGCATTTGTAATCTTCGGCGGCATCAAGTCCATTGCAAAAGTATGTGAGCGCCTGGTTCCATTTATGGCAGCATTTTATGTTCTGGGGTGTGTGATCATTCTGTGCATGAATTATGATTATATTATTCCGGCGGTTTGTGTGATCTGTAAACTTGCATTTACGCCTGGTGCAGCGGCAGGTGGACTGGTAGGAACAGGTGTCCGCATGGCAATTCGTTTTGGAGTTGCGAGAGGTTTATTCTCCAATGAATCAGGTATGGGTTCCGCACCGATCGCAGCGGCAGCAGCACAGACAAGAAACCCGGTAAGACAGGCACTGATCTCATCTACTGGTACGTTCTGGGATACTGTAGTTGTGTGTCTGATGACAGGACTGGTCTTAGTATCTACGATTATGAAGAATCCAAATATCAATGCAGATTCAGTGACAAACGGCGGACAGCTTACGTCTCTGGCATTTAGTCAGATACCGGTGATCGGACCAATCATATTAACACTTGGTATTATTTGCTTTGCATATTCTACGGTACTTGGATGGGCGTATTACGGTGAGCGATGTGTGGAATATCTGGCAGGAGATAAGGTGCTTTTTGGATATCGTGTATTATATGTATGCGTGGCAGCAATCGCCCCGATCGTAACACTGGACACGGTATGGCTGGTTGCAGATACATTAAATGCATTGATGGCGATACCAAATCTAATCGCAGTATTGGCACTATCTGGTCAGATGTCCAAAGACACGAAGAAATATTTGAAAAATCTGGATGCCTGGGATGAAACGCCAGTTCCAGTGGTGAAAGGTTAGAGAGAAATGATTGAACAGCTGCTGATCATGTGCTAGAATAAATGAAAGCATATTTCGAATGAAGTCTAAAGGCGAAGAAAGCCATCTAAATTCTAAATGTATTTCAGGAATCTATGCTTTTGTATCCATTAATTGTAAAAAGCAGGAGATGGCTGAAATTCAAAAAGTCCTCCTGCCAAAAAGGAGGAAAATAGAATATGAAGGCAAATGTTAAGTACAAAGATACCATCTTTCGGATGCTGTATCAGGAAAAGAAAAATTTACTCTCGTTGTATAATGCAATGAATGGCAAGGATTATCAGAATCCCGAAGAACTGCAGGTAGTAACTTTAGAAAATGCTATTTACATGGGAATGAAGAATGATCTGGCATTCATCATAGATATGAATTTATATCTGTATGAACATCAGTCAACTTATAATCCCAATATCCCGTTAAGGAATCTGTTTTATATTGCGGATGAATATCAGAAACTGGTAGTGCAGAAATCGCTATATTCATCGGCTATTCAGAAAATACCGACACCAAGATTTGTGGTATTCTATAATGGAACGAGAAAAGTAGAAGACAGAAGTGAATTTCGTTTATCCTCAGCTTATGAGAATCCGACGAAAGATCCGGACTTGGAACTTCGAGTGACGATGCTGAATGTAAATGAAGGTCATAATAAGGAATTGATGGAGCATTGTCAGACGTTGAAGGAATATGCACAGTATGTAGCGAGAGTCAGAAAATATACTTCGATGGAAGAAATGCCATTAGAAGAAGCGGTAGAACGTGCTGTGAATGAGTGTATAGAAGAAGGTATTCTGGCAGAATTTTTACTGCGTAATAAGGCGGAGGCGGTCAGCGTGAGCATCTATGAGTATGATAAGGAAAAAGAAGAAAAAAAGTTAAGGAAGGCGGAATACGAAGCCGGAAGACAAGTGGGATTGGAGTGCGAAAGGCAAAAGATGATTGTAAACATGCACAAGGAAGGACTGGAACTAGAACAAATCAGTAGAATCGTAGGACTTGAAGTCAATGAAGTCCAAGAGATTCTTAGCTTGGAGAAGGATGGAGAAAATTAAGTGTATATTGACATTTAAAACCAGGAAATGCTATAATGTACCCCTAAAACAGATGTGGATTTTTCTAGAGAAATCTATTTTTCGCCACATGGTCATGAAGATGACCATGTGGTATTTTTATGGAAAAAAATATCAGGAGGGTATATATGGATCAGACTTATATGAAAGAACAGCCGGTTTTGAAATTGATTTTATCGATGGCGTTGCCAATGGTAATTTCTATGATGGTGAACTCGCTGTACAATATTGTGGATAGTTTTTTTATTGCAAAGATCAGTGAGAAAGCAATGACTGCGCTGTCGTTGGTTTTTCCGGTACAGAATTTGATTAATGCAGTAATGATTGGTTTTGGAATTGGGATCAATGCCGTCATTTCTTTTTATATGGGAGCCAGAGATCAAAAGAAAGCGGATCAGGCAGCGACGCAGGGAATGTTGCTTGGAACGGTTCATGGTATCCTGTTCATGGTACTGGGAATCGGCGTCATGCGACCATTCTTGAATATGTTTACGGAGAATCAGGAAATTGTGGAACTGGGAGTCCGTTATTCCAGAATCGCGTTTTTATTTGCAGTGGCTTTGTCGTGGCAACTGGTATTCGAAAAGACCTTCCAGGCTGTAGGCCGTATGGTAGCTTCGATGATCTGTATGATGAGTGGCGCGATTATTAATATTATTCTGGATCCGGTGTTGATCTTTGGAATTGGCCCATTTCCTGTGATGGGAATCGAAGGTGCAGCACTTGCAACCGGAATTGGTCAGGCGATGGCCGCTGTATTTTATCTGGTTATTTACATTGTAAAACCGATTCCAGTAAAATACCGTAAGAAATATTTGGAAATTGATGTGAGCTTGTGGAAAAAGTTATATTCTATCGGTATTCCGGCAAGTCTTAACATGGCACTGCCGTCACTGCTTATCTCAGCGTTGAATGTAATTTTGGCAGGATTTGCGGAAGTGTATGTATTCGTGCTCGGAGTCTATTACAAACTTCAGACATTTTTGTATCTTCCGGCAAATGGAATTATTCAGGGGATGCGTCCGCTTCTGGGGTATAATTATGGAGCCGGAGAACATAAAAGAGTGCATAAGATTTATCAGACAGGGCTGTTTTTAGTATTGGCGATCATGGCGGTTGGAACTGTATTATGTTTTACTATCCCGGGACAGTTGATCGGAATGTTTACGGAGAACGAGAGCACGATACAGGCAGGAATTACGGCACTCCGTGTTATCAGTATCGGATTTGTGGCATCCTCTGTTTCAGTTACCTGTTGTGGTGCGTTGGAAGGTCTTGGAAAGGGAATGCACTCGCTGATCATATCTCTGTGCCGTTATGTGGTGATTATTATCCCGGTAGCAGCTCTGGTCAGTCATTTTATAGGAGCTGTAGGTGTATGGCATGCATTCTGGATTACGGAAGTAATTACTGCGATTATTTCATTTTTTGTCTATAGAAAAGGAACGAAATTAAATAGCTGATTAAAATTGTAAATAGATAATATCTATAAATAGTGATTGATCATAAAAAAACTCAATTTGTTCTTTTGAGTATTTGAGGTTAAAATCATAAAGAATGATTAATTTTAAACAAGACAGACAAAGGAGAAATGTATGAAAAAGAAAGCATTAAGTGTATTGTTATGTGCAACAATGGTAGCTGGTATGGCGGTTGGTTGTGGATCAAAATCTTCTGACAAATCAACTGCTTCCGACAGTTCTACAGTAGCAGCAAAGGATACTGACGATAAAGTAATTACAATCGGATGTGAGGCTACAACACCAGGTTGGGCACAGACAGATGAAGATGGTAATATTTCCGGTTATGACTACGATGTATGGCAGGAAATCGGAAAGAGAATCGGTTATGAGATCGACTATAAGGTTATGGAGTGGGACAGCCTGTGGGTAATGTTAGGCGATGACCGTATTGACTCTGTTGGTGAGCAGATTTCTTACAATACAGAACGCGATGAGAAATACAACTTATCTGAGCCATATGCGTACAATATTTATTCATTACTTTGTGCAAAAGATAATGAAGAGTTACAGTCTATGGATGATCTGAAATCAGGTATGACGATTTCTTGTGAGACAAATACAAGTGATGAGCTGATCGTAAATGCAATCGATGAGCAGTATGGTATCAAGTTAGAGCCTACATATTATGATGGAATGTCTGTACAGGATGTTGCGCTTGGAAGATGTGATCTCTGGCCAAGAGCTTATACATCATGTGTAACGACAGTAAAAGAAGTGGACAATCTTAGAATCCTTGGTAATACAAATGTTGTAGAATCAAATGTTTACCCATTTGCAAAGACAGAAAGAGGAGAGAAACTCTGCAAACTGGCTTCTGATGCGATCAAAGAGATGAAAGAAGACGGAACTCTGAAAAAATTATCAGAGAAATGGTTCGATACAGATATAACTGTGAAACCAGAAGGTGCTGAGGATCTGAAATAATACGGAGAAAAATTATGGATTGGATATTTGTGGAGAGTTGTACAAAGACAGTATTGAGAGCATTACCGGTGACATTAGAACTGACTGCGATTTCATTCATATTATCTCTGTTGCTGGCAGTGATTATTGCAGTAGTTGATTATTTTCGGGTGCCTGTACTCAGACAGATTTTTGCTGTGTATGTATCTTTCTTTAGAGGGACACCTTTGATTCCGCAATTATTCCTTTTATATTTTGGTATTCCTACGTTTATTAAACCGTTACGGAGTATACCGGCAATAACGATATGTGTGGTTGGATTGACGTTAAATTCAGCCGCATACATGAAAGAAGTGGTTCGAGGATCACTTCTTTCTGTGCCTGAGGGACAAAAAGAAGCAGCGCTTGCACATGGAATGACTTCCCTGCAGACGATGACGAGAATCGTCCTTCCACAGGCAGCCAGAGTAGCGATTCCGTCTCTGTTTAATAATCTTGTAGATATCGTAAAAGGAACTTCTATGGCGTTTACCATAGGTGTTGTGGAAATCACGGCTGCGGCAAACTTACGGGCATCGGTAACATTTAATTATTTTGAAGCGTATATGATCTTGATGATGGTATACTGGGTGATTATTCTGGTGCTTGAACGGATAGAAGCTGTTATTGAGAAACGTTTTGATGTGATCTATAAGAAATAAAGGCGGTGTCAGTGATGGTAAAGATAGAAAATTTGTACAAAAATTTTGGAGATCTGGGAGTTTTAAAAGGAATTGATCTGGAAATTAAAAAGGGTGAGGTCGTTGCGATCATCGGCTCTTCGGGAACCGGAAAGTCGACGTTACTTCGATGCCTGAATTATCTGGAAAAACCGGATATGGGAAAAGTTACGATCGGGGATATCACCGTGGATGCCAAAAAATGCGATAAGAAACAAATAAATGAACTTAGAAAGCATTCTGCAATGATCTTCCAGAATTATAATTTGTTTTTGAATAAAAATGTATTACAGAATGTAATGGAACCATTGGTCACAGCTAAAAAGATGCCGAAGGAAGAAGCAGAGAAAGTTGCAAGGAGTTATCTGGAGCAGGTCGGAATGAGCGATAAGTTAAACCAGTATCCGGCAACTTTATCCGGAGGCCAGCAGCAGCGTGTGGCAATCGCAAGATCACTGGCGGTACAGCCGAATGTGCTGTTATTCGATGAGCCGACTTCCGCTCTTGACCCGGAGTGGGTGCAGGAGGTACTGGAGGTGATCAGAGATCTTGCCAGACAGCATTTTACGATGATCATTGTTACGCATGAGATGCAGTTCGCAAAAGAAGTGGCAAGTCGTGTGATTTTCATGGAAAAAGGTGTCATTGTGGAAGAGGGAACTCCTGCGGAAGTTCTTGAGAATCCAAAGAATCCGAGAACGAGAGCTTTCTTAAAACTTGAGAAGCGAAAGGAAGATTTTAAGATTATTCATTCGATGAATTATGAAGAAATGATTCCGATGTTTATTGAGGCCGGTCTGGAGATGGAACCGGATGAGAAACGTCCGGCAGGTCTTCTGGAGTGTTACGAGTTGATCGACAACAATACCGGAAGACGAGTTGGCGGTGGATCATTGGTGTATATGTGTGATGAATATGTGATTAAGACTGTGGCGATAGAGAAAGCATATCAGGGGAAAGGTCTTGGAACAGATTTGGTGAAGACGATCATGCAGGATGCCAAAGAGCGCGGAGCGAAGAGAATCTATCTGAATGCGAAAGTTCCGGCATTTTATGAGACACTGGGATATACGATCGTTCCTCACGAGGAGGCACCGGATATTTCAACTTGTCATCTGTGTCACCGTTATCACAACGGATGTGATTCTGAGATCATGATGAAAGATTTATAGAAGATTTGGAATAGAGGTATAAAGGTTTAACAGAATGAAAGAGACAATAATATATAAAGAACGGAAAGGCACGAACTGTGAAAAATGGGATGGTCTCTTGGAAGAATACGGAAGAGAAGATCTGCTTCCGGTTTGGGTGGCGGATATGGATTTCGAGGCACCTTCCTGTGTAAAAAAAGCACTCTTAGAATATGTTGATTTTAATGTATATGGTTATTATCATGTACCGGAATCTTTTTATCAGGCAATTATTTCCTGGGAGGAAAAGTACCAGGGATACCATGTGAAAAAAGAATGGATCCGATTTATTCCGGGTGTGGTTCCTGCTATTTACTGGCTGGTACAGATGTGGACAAAAAAAGGTGAGTCCGTCTTAGTGATGCCACCGGTTTATTATCCGTTTTTAAATTCGGTAAAAGAGACCGGAAGAAAGCTGGTAGAGTGTCCGTTACAAAAAGACGGCGAGCGTTATACGATGAACCTTGAATTATTTGAAAGACAGATTCAGGAAGAAAATGTGAAGGTATGTATCCTTTGTTCGCCGCATAATCCGGTCGGTCGTGTATGGAAAAGAGAGGAATTACAGGCCGTTTTAGATATTTGCGAGCGATATGGCGTATACGTGATCGCGGATGAAATTCATCAGGATATTATTATGAGTGGTCATAAGAAAGTGACTGCGGCTGCGTGTGGGGACTATGATGAGTATCTGATCACACTGGCATCTGCATCTAAGAGTTTTAATCTCGCCGGATTTCAGTGCGCCTATGCAATTATTCCAAACGAAGAACTTCGAGGAGAGTATGACAGGCTTGCGAAAGAACTACATTTTACAGAAGGAACAAATTTTGCATACATAGCGACGCAGGCGGCATATGAGCATGGACGTCCGTGGTTAGATAGCGTATGTGAGATAATTGAAGGAAATTATCAGTATTTAAAAAGAGAGCTGGAGATGACTATGCCGGAAGTAAAGATCGCACCTTTAGAGGGAACTTATCTGGCGTGGCTGGATATGGCTGCTTATGTGAATCCGGAGCAGATGAAAGATGCAATTTTGAATACTTGCCATTTGGCTGTAGATTTTGGCGAGTGGTTCGGGGGAGACGATTATAAGTCCCACATCAGATTAAATCTGGCAACTTCAAAAGAGAATATAAAAGAAGTAATCGCACGTCTGCAGCTGTTAAAATCGTAGAAATAAAGCGAATAAATCTTAAGGAAAAGTCCTGTTTTTTAAAAAGCAGGGCTTTTTTTCTTAAGATATATTAAATTCGGTTGCTATTTGAAAAAAATCATCTAATATAAAAACTATGAAAAAGATAAAAATTATAATCCCTTTAGTATTTACATTTTGTTTGAATTCTGTGGTATATTGGGGCTCACCGCTTCTGGCATCAGGGATGAAAGCACATAATCTTTCAGGAAAAATGGATGCAGTAGTGCCTTTTATGCCACAGTTTATTATTGTCTATTTTGGCTGTTACATTTTTTGGGCAGTAAATTATGTGCTGATTGCAACAATGGATGAGGAACATCGATACCGCTTTTTTACGGCGGATTTTTATGCACGGATAATATGCTTTTTTTGCTTTGTATTCTTTCCGACAACGAACACCCGACCGGAACTTGCAGGAAATGATTTCTGGACACAGGCGGTAAGATTTTTATACAGCGTAGATGACCCTGTCAATTTATTTCCGTCTATCCATTGTATGGCAAGTACTTTTTGCTGTATCGGTCTGCGAGGCAGGAAAGAAATCCCAAAGTGGTATCGGTATCTTTCGGTGATGATAGCAGGACTTGTCTTCCTGTCGACACTGGCTCTCAGGCAGCATGTGTGGATCGATGTGATCGGGGGTGTCCTTCTGGCGGAAGGAACCTGGTATTTTAGTCTTCATACGAACGGATGGAAAGTATACCGAAGGTGGACAGAGCGCGCTGCAAAGTGGATAGAAAC
>ERZ773103.3192-NODE-3192-length-13777-cov-5.230652_pt1 | contig 13777 bp, 12 predicted proteins | sample MGYA00511118_ERZ773103 | MGnify/ENA primary metagenome ERZ773103 (study PRJEB29015, sample SAMEA2737821) | human gut metagenome | biome: human gut; feature: human-associated habitat; material: faeces | place: China | collected 2012 ... | reverse complement strand
GAATTGATATTACACAATTCTTTCAACAGTCCCTTTTATTATGATTTAATGTCTTTTAATATTTTCAGAATAGAAATATTAAATATAAATATTTATAAAAACTTAATAGTATTGAATCAGTTAAAGTGCTTTTTTATAATTTTTCATATTGTTGTTGATTTTGAGGTGTTTTTCCTAATGGCTTAATAATACTTGAACCATTATTATTTGCATAATTAAAGAACATAGAGCCTAATTTAATACGATTTCCAGTGGTTATACGTTTCCAGTCAAATCCTCTAAATAACTGTTTTACTGTAAATATTTCTCCAGGGTGTAAGTAGGATAAAGTATTAACTGATTCATAAAATAAATTTTCAACAGATGTATTGCTAGTTATTATCATATTTTATACCTCCTAATAAATTAAACCTTATAACTATATAGTATTAGCTAGTAGCTATAAGTAGAACGAATCTCTTAAATTGCTATAGTATAAATATAAAAATAATTATTATAATAATTGAATAGTTATTTTAATAGTAAATTGTGGAGAGTATTTTATATATATGATAGAATTAATTATTAATTATTAATTAGATTAAATGATAGGTGGTTAGTAAAATGTCAGATGATTTTAAAGCCAGAGGTGTTCAGTTTTTTACTAATTTCAAAAAAGTAAAGTTTAAAAGCTATAATGTAAAAAACTGTAGACTTTCTCAAGATGAAATGATTAAGATTATAGAAACATACAGATATAGGCCATTTAATGATAGAATTGCATATTTAGAGGTATATACATCTAATAAAATAGAAGGTAATACCTTAACAAAGGGGCAAACAAAAGCTGTACTTGAAGGAATTGCTCAAGATGCTGATTTAAGATCACAAACTGAAGTAATACAATTAAATAGGGCTATAAGAGATAATTTTTCTATAAATAATGATTTAAGTTTAGAACTTATCTGTAGAATTCATAAAGATATAACATTTAATACATTAGAAAATAGTGAATGGGAAGGAAAAATTAGAAGTAGTCAGGTATATATTTCAAATAGCCTAATTAATCCACCGCTAGCAGAAAAGGTTAAAGAGCAGTTAAATGAAGCTATAGATAGATTTAATAATAGTGATAAAGAGTTAATAGATATTTTTAAATTTAAGTTAGATTTTGTAAGAGTACATCCATTCATGGATGGTAATGGTAGGTTATCAAGGCTTATTATGAATGGTCTTTTAACTGCTAAGAGTTATCCAAGAATAATTATTAGAAACCAAGATAAAGGCTTTTACTATGATGCAATAGAAGATTCATTAAAAGTTGGTAAATATGATGCATGGCTTAAGTTTATGTTAACATATATGAAATTTATGTGTGAGTTAGAGGATACGTTTTTATTAGATATAGAATAAGGATTTTAAAGAATAAAGTGAATTTTAAAAGATATAATAAGCGATATATCACATCAATTAAAGACACCTCTTGCGGCACTTATATCTTATAATGATATTTTAAAAAATCATGAAAGTATGTCTGTAGAAGATAAAAATATGTTTATAGAATTTACTTCAAAGCAATTAGATAGAATGGAATGGCTTATAACAACCTTATTAAAATATGCCAGAATAGAAAGTAATGTAGTGAAATATAATAAAGATACAATACAATTAAATAATAGAGGCACAGAATGGCACTATTACACTGAAAAGTTAGTTTAATGAAGGAACTACGTTTTATATAACATTTTTAAAAGGAATAATATAAGGAGAGATTAACAAATGAGAAGCGATAAAATAGAAGAGTTAATGGACATTTATGAAACACTAGTGGATGCAGGAGTAACTTTTTATTATGAAGATGAAGAAATTTCTCATGGAGAAGTAACAAGTCTTACTTTTAATGAAGATGATACTGTGGATATAGAATTAGATGAGTCAGAAAACTTTACTGTAGAAGTAAAAGATTTCATTAATAATCACTCAAAAGAAGGAATGAATTATCATTGTTTTGAAACAGTAAGAAAATTTGATAAACTTTTAAGCTAATATTATAATAAAAATATATGAAAATTTTACAAGAGAGAAATAGGAGAAATGCAATGGATTATTCAAGTTTAATATTAATGGAAAGAGATAATGAAACAGGATTTGTATCGAAGGAAGTTGGAAGTTTTCAAGTTTCAGAAGGTGCTGAATTTGTAAAAAACTTTTATGTAAAAGGTGATACAGTTTACTTCATATTTGATACAAAAGAGGATGTAGAAGAATGGCAATATTCTGCTATTTATGATTTATTCAATTACGAATTATTTAAAGGTGAAGGGTTAGATATAGAGGATATAGAAGATGAATATAATCCAACATTTTTAGTAAAGTTTGAATATAAGGATGATTATGATTATTTAAAAGAAAAATTAGATCTTTGTATAGAATTAGTTGAAGAATCAATGGAAAAGGTATTTAAGGATATTGAGGGAAAAGAAGAAGAGTATAAATAAGAAAGGAGTGCTACAGTATAGATTGTAGCGATATGGCTATGGACGATAAGGTTTTAAAGAAAAGAGAGGAAATAAGAGAAGAAGATAAATGGCTTGTAAATGAAATATACAGCAATGATGAAGTATGGGAAAAGGAATTTGAAGAGCTTAAGACAGAAGCACCTAAATTAAAAGAATTTCAAGGAAAGCTTGGTTCTGGAGAAAAGCTATTAGAATACTTTGAAGTAAATGAAAAAATATCTAGAAAAGCAGAAAAGATTTATGTATATGCACATTTAAGAAGTGATGAAGATACGGCCAATACTAAGTATCAAAGCATGATGAATAGAATAGATGCCTATATGGCAGAGTATGCTACATATTCAGCTTACTTTGTACCAGAAATTCTTTCATTGGAAGATGGATTTGTTGAAAAAGAAATAGAAAGATTAGATGGCTTAAAAGAATATAAATTCTTATTGGAAAATATTTTAAAAGAAAAACCACATGTTTTAAGTGAAAAGGAAGAAGAAATGTTAGCAGCAGCATCAGATTGTCTTGATTCAGCATCTTCTATTCATAATATAATGACCAATGCAGATATGAAATTTGGTGATATTAAAGATGAAGAAGGGCACACTGTGGAATTAACAGAAGGAAACTATTCTTCATTTATAAGATCAAAGGATAGAGCTGTTAGAAAAGCTGCATTTGAAGGATTATTTAAAGAATATAAGGCATTTGAAAATACTTTAGCAACCACTTTATCAAGTTCTATCAAGACTTTCAATTTTGGAGCTAAAATAAGAAATTATAATAGCGCTTTAGAGGCATCATTAAAACCAAATGATATACCAGTTGAAGTATATACTAATGCTATTAAGACAATAGATGAGAATTTATCAAGTCTTCATAGATATGTTTCATTAAAGAAGAGATTATTAGGTTTAGATGAAATGCATATGTATGATTTATATGTTTCTGTGATTGAGCTTGATAAGGAACATATAGAGTTTGATAAAGGTGTAGAAATGATTGTTGAAGGGCTTGCACCTTTAGGAAAAGAATATTTAGATATATTTACTCAAGGAATTAAGGATGGTTGGGTAGATAAATATATGAATAAGGGTAAAAGAGGTGGAGCATATTCATGGGGTGGATATGATACTAAACCATATGTACTTTTAAATTATAATTATCAATTAGGTGATGTATCAACATTAGCTCATGAAATGGGTCATTCAATACATTCATATTACTCAAGAAAAGAGCAAAGCTATTATTATGCAGGATATACTTTATTCTGTGCAGAAGTAGCATCAACTACCAATGAAGCTCTTTTAATCCATCATTTAATAAATACTGAAAAGGATAAAAAGAGAAGATTATATTTAATTAATCAAGAGTTAGAGCAAATCAGAACTACTGTATTTAGACAAATGATGTTTGCTGAATTTGAACTTTGGACTCATGAAAGCTTTGAGCAAGGAATGGCTTTAACAGCTAAAGATTATAATGAAAAATGGCATGAGTTAAATGTTAAATATTTTGGTGAAGATATGATAGTTGATGAAGATATAGATGTTGAATGGTCAAGGATTCCTCACTTTTTCAGCGATTTTTATGTATATCAATATGCAACAGGATATGCAGCAGCATCAGCTTTTGCTAAGAATATCTTAGATGGAAAAGAAAATGCTGTAGAAAAGTATGTAGGATTTTTAAAGAGTGGTGGAAGTGATTATCCAATAGAGATATTAAAGAAAGCTGGTGTGGATATGACTACATCTATGCCACTACAAGCAACTATTGATAGATTTAATGAATTATTAGAGATGTTAGAGAAAGAAATATAGTAATGGATAAATTTGAAAAAAAGTTTTTTAATACTTTAGTAAGCAAATCAGGTTTTTATATTAGAAGTTTTTATAGTGAAAGCCTTAAAAAAGAACAGTGGATAGCAATTTTAGAAAATGAAAAGGTACTTTACGCTATAGTGATAGTAGAAAATTCATATAATGTTTCACTTTATGATGAGGCATATAGATATCTTAAATCTTTTAGCAATAAAAATTTTGTCATAAATGAAATTGTAACCACAGATGGTTCTTATAATTATTATGAACATGATAATATGCTTATTTATTCATTAAGAGATAAGAAAGTAGTTTACAGCAGTAGTAGTTGTAAACTACTTATTCCTATCATTAATGAAATGAATATTACAAAAAACAGAAATAATAAAAGAAATAAACATATGATGTTGACTAACATATTAATAGCGATTAATTTGTTAGTATTTTTAATATCTGCCTGGATTTCAAAAAATATATTTAATATAGATATAGATACTTTAATAATCATGGGAGCAAAAGTAAATTCACTTATTGATAAAGGGCAGGTTTGGAGATTAATAACTTGTGCATTTCTTCATGGAGGATTAGTTCATATATTTTTTAATATGTATGCTTTAAAAATATTAGGACCAGAAATTCAGTATGTTTATGGAAAAATAAAGTATTTAACAATATATTTATTATCAGCTATTGCAGCAAGTATATTTAGTTATATTTTTGGACCACAATCAGTTTCAGTAGGAGCTTCAGGAGCTATATTTGGATTGCTTGGTGCAATACTTATATTTTGTATAAAGCATAGAAAACAAATAGGAAAAGCATATATGATGAATATTTTACAAGTTATATTTGTAAATGTAGTAATAGGTATAAGTACTAGCAACATTGATAATGCAGCTCACTTTGGTGGGCTTATTATTGGAGCATTAATAGCATTATTATTAGGTGAAGGAGAGAATTTTAAATGACCATTAAAAAAAATAAACCATTTTTAGTTAATCTTATTTATATGGTGGTATTAATTATAACATTTGTATATAAGTATGCGATTAAAGATTATGATGAGTTGTTTAGAATAGGTTTATCTGCAGTTACAGCATGGATGGTTTATTTTGTATGTAAAATAACATTTTTAAAGAAATCTGAAATAAGTTTTTATGTAATACTATCATTTACTATTTGTGCCATATATCTAGGTAATGTATGGGATTTATATAGAATAGTGCCTATTTATGATAAATTATTACACTTATTATCAGGTATAATAATTGCTATCATAGGGTTTATATTATTTTTACATTTAAATAATGGAAAAATTAAAGGTGATTTTAATACTTATTTTGCAGTTATATTTTCAATTTTATTTTCAATTGCAGCTGCAGGAGTATGGGAGATATGGGAATTTTCCACTGATATGCTTTTTGGATTTCATTCACAAAATAATAGCCTTATAGATACAATGATGGATATTATATGTGGAAGCATTATGGGCATAATAACTAATATACCTATATATCTATACATCAAAGGAAAAAATATATCTTTTATAGAAAATATTATTAAGGAAATGAATAGATAGAGTAAGAAACTATAGAAATAGTTATGGAGGAATAAAATGAATGTGCTCATACTGACTGCATCTACCGGTGGTGGCCACATAAGGGCTTCAAATGCTTTGAAAAGTTATTTTAAGGAAAAAGATAATGCCATCAACGTAAATGTAGTGGATACTTTTAAGTATATTAATCCGTTACTTGATAAGACGGTAACAAATGGATATTTATATCTAGCAAAGAAAACTCCTAAATTATATGGAAAGCTATATAAATTAAGCAATGATAAACCTATGATGAATAATTATGTTAATAGGATGAATAGTATATTTGCCAAAAAGTTAATTCCTCTTATTGAGGAATTTAAACCACAAATAATACTTACGACTCATCCTTTTTCTACGGAAATGATTGCATATTTAAAAGATAAAAAAAAGATAAATGTACCTTTGATATGTATTATGACAGATTATGGTCCACATAATGCTTGGATAAGAGATAATGTAAATGAATATATAGTATCTAATGATGATATGATGAAGGAAATGATAAAATCCGGTGTAGGTAAAGATAAGATACATTCTTTTGGTATCCCTATAGAAAATGATTTTTATGATGATAAAAAGAATAGCATTTATATGAATGATGTAAATTTAAATCATCATAAGAAAGTTGTTCTTATGATGGCAGGAAGTTTTGGTGTAAAAAATATACTTGGAATTTATGAAGATATTATAGATATTGACTATGATTTTGAATTAATTATAGTTACAGGTAGAAATAAAAAGCTTTATGAAAAGTTTCAAGAAAAGGTTGCTTTAAGTGAAAAGGATGTAAAGCTTATATACTTTACAGAGGAAATTGTTAAGTATATGAAGTGTGCCGATATGATAATCACTAAACCAGGAGGTCTTACAGTAACTGAAGCATTAGCTTGTAATATACCTTTGGTAATCTTTGATGCAATACCAGGCCAAGAGGAAGAAAATGCAGATTTTCTTATTAAGAATAATATGGCTATAAGATTAAGCAGTGACGATAAAAGTATAAGAAACACCATTGAAGTTTTATTAACTAATGATGAAAAATTAAAAACAATGAAAAAAGCATGTATTGCTTTTGATAAAAGTAAATCTTGCGAAAATATATTTAGTTTAATAAAAGAAATAAAATAATAAAAAAGTAAAGAAAGATTTTATAAAATATTAAAAATTTTACAAAACATTACTTTTTGTTTTGAAAAGGGGTATAATATAAAGTGAAAAAATTTTAAGGGGGCTTATAAAGGTGAGAGGAATTGAATATGTAAATGACGTACTTTTACAAGTAGAGAGAAGAAATAGCGGTGAAAAGGAATTTAATGATGCTGTTAAGGAAGTATTAACTTCCATTGCACCAGTATTAGATGCACATCCAGAATATATTGAAGCTGGTATTCTAGAAAGGGTAGTTGAACCAGAGAGACAAATATTTTTTAGAGTTCCATGGGTAGATGATCAAGGGAAAGTACAAGTAAATAGAGGATATAGAGTGCAATTTAATAGTGCTATTGGACCATATAAAGGTGGCTTAAGATTACATCCAACTGTTAATGCAAGTATTATTAAATTTTTAGGTTTTGAACAGATATTTAAAAACTCCTTAACAGGACTTCCAATAGGTGGAGGAAAAGGTGGATCGGATTTTGATCCTAAAGGTAAATCAAATGGCGAAGTTATGAGATTTTGTCAAAGTTTTATGGCAGAGCTTTATAAACATATAGGACCTGATACTGACATTCCAGCTGGTGATATTGGAGTTGGTGGAAGAGAAATTGGTTATTTTTATGGATATTATAAAAAGCTAAGAAATGCAAGTCATATGGGCGTTTTGACAGGTAAGGGCTTAAATTATGGTGGTAGCCTTACTAGAACAGAAGCTACAGGATATGGATTAGTGTATTTTACAGAAGAAATGATGAATGCTAACAATATTTCTTTTTCAGGTAAGAAAGTTGTAATTTCTGGCTCAGGAAATGTAGCTATATATGCCACTGAAAAAGCTACAGAACTAGGAGCTAAAGTTGTTGCCATTAGTGATTCTAATGGATATATCTATGATGAAAATGGAATTAATTTAGATGCTGTAAAGGAAATAAAGGAAGTTAAGAGAGGAAGAATAAAGGAATATTTAGATTATGTACCTACTGCTGAGTATCATGAAGGATGTAGAGGTATATGGCATATTAAATGTGATGTTGCTCTTCCATGTGCTACACAAGGTGAAATAGATTTAGAATCAGCTAAGGTATTAATTGCTAATGGGACAAAAGTTGTTTCAGAAGGTGCTAATATGCCTACAACATTAGATGCTATAGAGGAATTACAAAATGCAGGTGTACTGTTTGGACCAGCTAAGGCTGCTAATGCTGGTGGAGTTGCTTGTTCTGCTCTTGAAATGTCACAAAACAGCATGAGATTATCATGGACATTTGAAGAAGTAGATGCAAAATTAAAAGATATAATGACCAATATTTATAAAAACTCCGCAGAAGCAGCTAAAGAATATGGCTGTGAAGGAAATATATTAGCTGGTGCCAATATAGCAGGTTTTATAAAGGTTGCAGATGCGATGATGGCACAAGGAATTGTTTAGAAGTTAATAAATTAAAAATTAATAAATACGAATTAAGAAGGAGTTCTCAAAGATTTTGGGAACTTTTTTCTTTTTAGATAATATATAAAGAACAACTAAAATATTATAATTTAAAGTTTTTAATGAAAGATATAATAAAATATGAAAGGAAAAAATAAATATATGTAATCGAAAGTATGTTTTGTTAAAATATAAAAATGTGATAGAATATTATAGTTAAAAATTAAAGAATGGTTTTTGGAGGATTGAAGAGACATGGAAAATAGAGTTAAGTATGATGTAACTGACTTAACGTCACTTGAAAAACTTGAACCAGTAAGAGTTAGACCAGGGATGTATATTGGGTCTACTGGAACAAAGGGATTACATCACTGCATATGGGAAATACTGGATAACTCCATTGACGAAATTTCAAATGGTTATGGAAATAAGGCAAGTATTATCTTAAATAAAGATAAAAGTGTAACAATCATAGATAATGGTAGAGGAGTTCCTACGGGAGTACATCCAATTAAGAAAAAGACAGGTGTGGAAATGGTTTATACTGAACTTCACACTGGTGGTAAGTTTGATAATAAGAATTATAAAACATCAGGTGGACTTCATGGTGTTGGTGCAGCTGTAGTAAATGCACTATCAGAATGGTTAGAGGTAGAAGTTCATCAAAATGGCAATATATATAGACAGAGATTTGAATATGCTTTTGATAAAGAATTAGGCAAAGATATGCCAGGTACAGCAGTTACTCCTTTAGAAATAGTAGGAAAATCAAAGGATACTGGTACAAGAGTAACTTTTAAACCATCAAAGGAAGTATTTAGTACCACAGATTTTAAATTCGATGTTATAGATGAGAGATTAAAAGAATTATCATTTCAAAATAAAGGAATATACTTAGAACTTATAGATAGAAGAAAAGATGAAGAAGTAAAAAAGGAATATTATTCAGAAAATGGTCTTTTAGACTTTATAAAATACTTAAATGAAAGTAAAACACCAATTCATCAAAATCCTATAATTTTTGAAGGTGAAAGAAATCTTGAAAACACTCAGATGTTTGGTGAAGTATGCATTCAATTTACAGATTCAACTACAGAGTATATAGCAAGTTATGTAAATAATATTCCAACAACAGAAGCTGGAACTCATGAAAGTGGATTTAAAACAGGAATGACTAGAGCATTTAAAGAGTGGGCTAAGAAGTTAGGATTAGTTAAGGAAAAAGATAAAGAATTTGAGGGTGATGATTTAAGAGAAGGTATGACGGCCATCGTAAGAATCAAGATAACCAATCCTGTTTTTGAAGGACAGACTAAAACTAAGCTAGGAAGCTCAGAAGCTTATACAATGATGAATGATTTATCCTATACTAAGTTTTGTGAATGGATAGAAGATAATAAAGAAGTAGCTACAAGTCTTATAAACAATGCTTTAGCAGCAGCACAAAGAAGAGAAAAGATAAAAAAAATCAATGAAGCAGAAAAGAAAAAGGTAGGAAAAGGAACAGCACCTCTTGCAGGAAAGATAGCTGTATGTACTTTAAAAGATAAAAGTGTAAATGAATTTATCGTAGTGGAGGGAGATTCTGCCGGAGGTTCTGCAAAACAAGCTAGAGATAGAAGATTCCAAAGCATAATGCCTTCAAAAGGTAAAATTATGAATACTGAAAAGCAAAAACTTGAAAATGTCTTAGCATCAGAGGAACTTAAGATATTTAATACTGCTATAGGTACAGGAACTTTAGATAATTATAGAGAAGAAGATTTAAAATATGACAAAATAATAATCATGAGTGATGCAGATGTTGATGGATATCATATCAGAACATTATGGATGACTTACATTTATAGATATATGAAACCATTAATAACTAATGGACACTTATATTTAGCACAGCCACCTTTATATAAAGTTTATAAAACTGTAAAAGGTAAAGAAGTGTTTAAATATGCTTTTAGTGATGATGAACTAGAAGAAGTTAAAAAAGAAATTGGAAAGGGCTTCTTAATACAGAGATATAAAGGACTTGGAGAAATGAATCCAGAGCAGCTTTGGGATACAACATTAAATCCAGAAACAAGAACCCTTTATAAAGTTACCATAGAAGATGCTGCCAAAGCAGAAAAAATGGTATCACTTCTTATGGGTGATGTAGTAGAACCAAGAAAGAATTATATGTATAAATATGCAGAGTTTTAAAATAGAGAAGAGGTAGAATTAAATATGGCAAAGAAAGAGATAAATATTCCTAGAGATAGGAACATAATGACGGTTCCAATAGAAGAAGCTATGCCAGATAATTATCTTCCATATGCAGTTGAAGTTGCAAAAGAAAGAGCACTTCCAGATGTTAGAGATGGGTTAAAGCCAGTTCATAGAAGGATTCTTTATGGATCATATCTGTTAAAGGCTTTTCCAGATAGACCATATTATAAATCAGCAAGAATAGTTGGAGATGTATTAGGTAAGTTCCATCCTCATGGAGATTCATCAGTTTATGAAGCAATGGTTATTATGGCACAGGATTTCTCAACAAGAGAACCATTATTTGATGGACATGGGAATTTTGGATCAATGGATGGAGATAGTGCAGCAGCGATGCGTTATACTGAAGCAAGACTTTCCAATATAGCTATGGAAATGCTTAAAGATATTGATAAGGATACAGTGGATATGGTTCCTAACTATTCAGATAGTGATTTTGAACCTAAGGTACTTCCTTCAAGATATCCTAATCTTTTAGTAAATGGTACATTTGGTATTGCAGTAGGATTGGCAACAAATATACCTCCTCATAATTTAGGAGAAGTAACAGATGCAGTGCTAGCAACTATAGATAATCCAGAAATAACTACAGAGCAATTAATGGAATATATAAAAGCTCCTGACTTACCAACAGGAGGAATATTAATAGGTAAGAAATCATTACTTTCTGCTTATGAAACAGGAGAAGGAAAGGTTACTTTAAGAGCTAAAACATCTATAGAGACATTGGAAAATGGTAGATTGGGAATTGTTATTACAGAATTCCCATATAGAAGATGTAAAGCGAAATTATTACAGACAATATCTGAAATGACTGGTGATAAGAAACATCAAAAAGTTCTTGAAAGTATAGTTGATATTAGAGATGAATCAGATAGAAGTGGAGTAAGAGCTGTAATAGAATTTAAGAAGTCTACTACAAGAGAATCAGTAGATAAGGTTCTTAAATATTTATTTAAGAAAACTGATTTACAATGTAATTTAAGTTTTAATATGGTTGCTTTAGCCAATGGAAAGCCACAAACAATGGGGCTTAAGACTATATTAATGCATTATATTGAACATCAAAAAGAAATTATTACTAGAAGAACTATAAAAGAGTTATCAATAGCAGAAAAGAGATTCCATATAGTTGAAGGTTTTATTAAGGCAATAAATATATTAGATGAAGTTATTGCTACCATAAGATCTTCTAAGTCTAAAAAGGATGCTGGAATAAATCTTGTTACTAAATTTGGCTTTACAGAAGAGCAGGCTGAAGCAATTTTAGAGCTTATGCTTTATAGATTAACTGGCCTTGAAATAACAGTATTTCAAAAAGAATATGCTGAATTAGAAAAGAAAATAAGTAAGTTAAAGAAGATTTTAGCTAGCGAAAAAGAACTTTTAAAAGTTGTTAAAACTGAATTAAAAGAAATCACTGACAAATATAGAAAACCAAGAAGAACTATGGTGGTGGAAAATGATAGTGAAGCTAGGATAGATGTGGAAGAACTTATTGTTGTTGAGGATGTAATGATTACTTTATCAAAAGATGGATTTATTAAGAGATTACCAGTAAGAAGTTACACTAGATCTAATTCTAATGCTGATGATATAGATTATAGAGATGGTGATGAACTTAAATACTTATTTAAATCTAATACAGCAGAGAACGTCATAGTGTTTACCGATAAGGGAAATATGTATCAAACTAAAGGTATAAATATTCCCGAATGCAAATGGAAAGAAAAAGGTGAAAGAATTGATTCCATTATTAAAGCTTTAGATTTAGATGAAGAGACTATTATATCTGCAATGTCCATAAATATATTTGATGCAGAAAGAAGTTTTCTATTCATTACTAATAAGGGTACTATAAAGAAAAGTACATTAGACAAGTTTGTAACAAATTATAGCAAGCTACAAGCTTTAAAGCTTAGAGAAAATGAATTTGTTGTAAATTGTGTTCTTGTAGATAGTGAATTTGACGGGCAATTCTTAGAAGTAAAATCTAAACTAGGTTTAGAATTCAAGTTACAGGTACCAGTGATTGAAGATATGCAAAGAAATGTTTTAGGACAACAGCTATTTAATTTAACAGCAGATGATGAAGTTGTTGAAGTAGCTTATACTAATGAGTTTGAATACTATGAATTCTCTGTAGGACTTACTGCCAAGAATAATTTCAAAGTTTTTGCCAAAGCTAAGAAAAATGATAGATTAAAGGTAAATACTGATAATTTAAGTGATTTAATATTATTTAGTAATAAAGGTAATGTATATAAGGTTAAGGGATTCTTACTTACAAAGATCAATGAAAAAGAAATACCATTAACAAGTTTAGTAGATGGCTTCAGTAAAGGTGAAAGAATTATAGATATTTATTCTATAAAAGATTTTGCTATGGAAAAGATGCTGTACTTCTTCACTAAGAAGGGGATGGTTAAAAAGACTGCCTTAAGTGAGTATGGTGGAGAATATTTAGTTCAGCAAGGTTATAAATTCAAGTATGAAAATGATGAGATAATTGCTGTGAGAATGGCTGATGATGTTTTAAGTGATGTTATTATAGTAACTAAAGGTGGAATGGCAATTAAATTCTCCAGTGAAAATGTAAATTCAATGGGAAGAATAGCATCAGGTGTTACAGGAATTAGTTTAAGATATGGTGATGAAGTAATTTCTGCAGATGTTAAGGAAAATCATGAAGATTTAGGAGTAATAAATAATGATATAATAACATTAATATCTAAAAATAAGGAAAAGAAAGAAATTAAGATGACAGACATTAAGTTACAAAATAGGGCTGGAAGAGGAAGTATAATTATGGTAACAGAACTTAATGATGAAATAGTAGAAGTAAACTTTTAATTGATAAATACAGTAGATATATTGGTGAAAAATACAATATTCTACTGTGTTTATTTTTTAAAAACGCCAAATGAACAAAATACTACGCAAAAACACAGAAAATGATAAGTTTAATAATTGAGAAAATATTATTAAAATGTTAATATAAAAAATGAGCTCT
>ERZ773103.3191-NODE-3191-length-13779-cov-42.834961_pt1 | contig 13779 bp, 9 predicted proteins | sample MGYA00511118_ERZ773103 | MGnify/ENA primary metagenome ERZ773103 (study PRJEB29015, sample SAMEA2737821) | human gut metagenome | biome: human gut; feature: human-associated habitat; material: faeces | place: China | collected 2012 ... | reverse complement strand
CAAAAGCATGTATCGAGCTTGGCGTATCCAGTGACCAGCTTGAGATTCAGGTAATAAGTGAAGGCAGCAACGGATTTTTCGGAATCGGAAGCAAGCCTGCAGTAATTAAGGTTCGTAAGATTGAGTCGGTTTCTGAGGAAGAAGAAATGAAGGAGATCGTAGAGACAGTGAAACTCGATTCCTTCAAAGAGGAAGCCCCGGTTCAGGAAGAAAAGAAAACGGAAGCTATAAAACCGGTAAAGAAAGAAATCAAAGAGCCGAAAGCTGTTTCTGAGAAACCAAGACAGCCAAAACCTGTAAAGGAAAGGGCTGCAAAAGAAAAACAGCCGAGAGAATTCAGAGAGCCAAAAGAGAAACAAGTCAGAGAAAAGACGACTAAACCGGTAAAGCCTGTTGAGATCCTTACAGATCCGGAAGAGATTAAAGAAGTAGAAAACAGAGCAAAGGTATTCCTTCGTGATGTATTTGCGTCCATGAATCTTGGAGAAGTAGAGATTACATCTGAATATAACACAACGGACGGAAGTCTGGAAGTTGACTTTGAAGGCGAAGATATGGGAATCCTTATCGGCAAGAGAGGCCAGACTCTGGATTCTCTTCAGTATCTGACGAGTCTTGTGGTAAATAAAGGTAAATCAAATTACATTCGTGTAAAACTTGATACAGAAGATTACCGCAAGCGCCGTAAAGAAACTCTTGAGAACCTTGCAAGAGGTATTGCTTATAAAGTAAGAAAAACCCGCAAGCCGGTTATTCTTGAGCCAATGAATCCTTATGAGAGAAGAATTATCCATTCTGCTCTTCAGGGAAATAAATTCGTTGAGACAGTCAGTGAGGGTGAAGAGCCTTACCGTCATGTAGTGGTAAAATTAAAAAGAAATTAATAATATGACTGCTTCATTGCAGATATGAAAAAAGAATGTTATTCTAGGTGAAAGCGTGAATAGCACGTAACTTTGCGTGTGTACTTTTGCCTGGAGTAACATTTTTATTTTACGGAAAGTCTTGTATATATACCAGAGAGATTACACACTTGCAGAAAAAAATAACAGTAGTCAGTGTGATTTTCCTGTTATGTATATAAGATGACAGAATTATTGTAACAGTCTACTGTTCCGCAGGGGCGGAACTATTATAGAACAGGCAAGTGAGGAGAAAAAAATGGAAACAACAATCGCAGCAATTTCCACAGCCATGAGTGCGTCCGGAATCGGAATCATCCGTATCAGCGGCGAGAATGCCATGGATGTGATTTCCCGTATCTACAGATCAAAAGGCGGGAAGAAAAAAATAAAAGAAGTTCCGACTCATACCATTCATTATGGATATATTTATGATGGAGAGGAACTGATTGATGAGGTTCTGGTAATGATCATGCATGCACCGAGGACTTTTACAGGAGAAGATACAGTAGAAATAGACTGTCATGGTGGTGTATATGCTATGCAGAGGGTTTTGGATACAGTGCTGAAAAATGGTGCCGAAATTGCAGAACCAGGAGAATTTACCAAACGTGCCTTCCTGAACGGACGGATGGATCTGTCCCAGGCAGAGGCTGTTATGGATGTTATACAGGCGAAAAATGAATATGCGCTTCGCAGTTCCATGGATCAGTTAAGAGGTTCTGTGCAGAAAGCAATCCGAGATATCAGAGAAAAGCTGATTTATCACATTGCATATATAGAATCGGCACTGGATGATCCGGAACATATCAGTCTGGATGGATATCCCCAGGAACTTCTGGAAGTTGTGGATAATGAACAGAAAGAAGTGAAGCGCCTGTTGAAAACTTCTTCTGACGGAAAGATGATCCAGGAGGGAATCCAGACAGTTATCCTTGGAAAACCAAATGCCGGAAAATCCTCACTGTTAAATCTTCTGATCGGAGAAAACCGGGCTATTGTGACAGATATTGCAGGAACGACCAGAGACATTCTGGAGGAATATATCACACTTCATGGAATATCTCTGAAGATTATTGATACAGCCGGAATCCGGGAAACAAAGGATATTGTGGAAAAAATAGGGGTAGACAGAGCCAGAGAAATGGCACAGAAAGCAGATCTGATTCTTTATGTAGTGGATTCTTCTGTTCCGCTTGACGAAAATGATGAAGAAATCATGGAAATGCTTACTGGAAAAAAGGCGATTATCCTGTATAATAAAACTGATCTTCAGCCGGAAATCCAGCCGGAAATCCTGAAAGAAAAAACAGGACATCCTGTAATTCCGATTTCTGCAAAAGAAGAAAAAGGCATTACAGAACTGGAAGAACAGATTAAAGATATGTTTTTTGGAGGAGAGATTTCCTTTAATGATGAGGTATATATTACAAATGCCCGTCATAAAGCAGCATTGGAAGAGGCTGACAGAAGCCTTGATCTGGTCAGAAACAGTATCGAAAGGGGAATGCCGGAAGATTTCTTTTCTATAGATCTTATGAATGCATATGAAAATCTGGGTAAAATCCTCGGAGAGTCTGTTGGTGAAGATCTGGTAAATGAGATATTCAGCAAGTTTTGCATGGGTAAATAAAAATCAAAAAATCGCCTTCGGCGATTTTTGAAAGAATAGAATGAGCAGTTGTAAAATAAAAGGAGACAAAATGAGAACGTTAGTAGAAGATTATGATATTGTTGTAGTCGGTGCCGGTCATGCCGGATGTGAAGCAGCACTTGCGGGTGCGCGCCTGGGCCTGAATACAGTGATGTTTACTGTAAGTGTAGACAGTATCGCATTAATGCCATGTAACCCGAACGTAGGTGGCAGTTCCAAAGGCCATCTGGTAAGAGAGCTTGATGCCCTGGGCGGTGAAATGGGAAAAAATATTGACAAGACCTTTATCCAGTCCAAAATGCTTAACTGTTCCAAAGGACCTGCAGTGCACTCCTTACGTGCGCAGGCTGACAAACAGGCATACAGCAATGAAATGAGAAAAACGCTTGAAAATACACCTAATCTGACTATTAAACAGGGAGAAGTAACAAAACTTCTGGTCGAGGACGGAAAGATTACAGGGGTAAAAACATATTCCGGTGCAACTTATAACTGTAAAGCTGTGGTCCTCTGTACAGGAACTTATTTAAAAGCAAGATGTATTTACGGTGATGTAAGTAATTATACAGGACCAAACGGACTGCAGGCAGCCAACTATCTGACTGATTCTCTGAAAGAGCTGGGAATTGAAATGTTCCGTTTTAAAACAGGAACACCTGCCCGTATTGCCGGAAATACAATTGACTACAGCAAAATGGAGGAACAGTTTGGAGATGAGAGAGTTGTACCATTTTCATTCTCAACTAATCCGGAAGATGTTCAGATAGAGCAGAAATCCTGCTGGCTGACATATACAAATGAGAAAACTCATGAGATCATTCGTGCAAACCTTGACCGTTCTCCATTGTATTCCGGTATGATCGAAGGAACCGGTCCGCGTTATTGCCCGTCAATTGAAGATAAAGTAGTCCGTTTTGCAGATAAGAACCGTCATCAGGTATTTATTGAGCCGGAAGGTCTCTATACAAATGAGATGTATATTGGTGGAATGTCCAGTTCTCTGCCGGAAGATGTGCAGGAAGAAATGTATCATTCCGTACCGGGACTGGAACATGCAAAAATCGTAAAAAATGCATATGCCATCGAATATGACTGTATTAATCCACGTCAGTTATATCCTACACTGGAATTTAAGAAAATCAAAGGACTGTTCAGCGGCGGTCAGTTTAACGGAAGCTCAGGGTATGAAGAAGCAGCGGCGCAGGGACTGATCGCAGGAATTAATGCTGCTCTGGAAGTTAAAGGTCAGGAACAGCTGATTCTTGACCGTTCTGAGGCTTATATTGGTGTTCTTATTGATGATCTGGTAACAAAAGAAAACCATGAGCCATACAGAATGATGACCAGCAGAGCGGAGTACAGATTACTTCTCCGACAGGACAATGCGGATCTGAGACTTCGTAAAAAGGGATATCAGGCAGGGCTCATCAGTGAAGAGGATTATCAGAAAATCCTTACGAAAGAAGAACAGATAAAAACAGAGATCAGCAGAGTAGAACATACAAATATCGGAGCAAACAAAGAGGTTCAGACCCTTCTGGAAAGCTATAACAGCACACCGCTGAAATCCGGAACCACTCTGGCAGAACTGATCCGCCGTCCGGAACTTTCTTATGAAGCAATCAAACCACTTGATAAAGAACGTCCGGAGCTGCCATGGGATGTACAGGAACAGGTTGACATTAACATCAAGTATGATGGATATATCCGCAGACAGTTAAAACAGGTAGAACAGTTTAAGAAACTGGAAGCAAAGAAAATCCCGACAGATCTTGATTATGAGAAAGTTGGAAGCCTGAGAATCGAAGCACGTCAGAAACTGGAAGCATACAGACCGATTTCAATCGGACAGGCTTCCCGAATTTCAGGAGTTTCTCCTGCTGATATATCAGTTTTACTGGTGTATCTTTCCAGTACGAAATAATTAATATAATACGCTTTAATGTGCTTATAAAAACAAGAAATTGGCAAAAAATATTAAAATAGTACATAAAAGAGTAAAATAACGGACTATAAATAACAGATAAAATCATAAAAGCACATAAAACAACCCTGTAAAATATACAAAAATAATAAATAAAGGTAGAAAAAGGAGAATAATACATGCCGTATAATCTGACGACATTGGAAAATGGATGCAGAGAACTGGGTATAGAGCTGAGCCAGAAGCAGAAAAATCAGTTTATCCAGTTTTATGAATTTCTGGTAGAAAAAAATAAGGTTATGAATCTGACAGGTATTACTGAGTTTGAGGAAGTACTTACAAAGCACTTTCTTGACAGTCTTGCCTGTGTAAAAGCCATTGATATGACAAAAGTAAAAACAATTATGGACATCGGTACAGGTGCCGGATTTCCAGGTGTGCCTTTGAAAATTGCTTTTCCACATCTGGAGGCATGTCTGCTGGATTCTCTGAAAAAGAGGGTAAACTTCCTTGAGGAAAGTTTTGAGCTTCTTGGATTAGAAGGGATTAAGGCGATTCATGGAAGAGCAGAAGAGTATGCAAAAAATAAAGAGTATCGTGAGAAATATGATCTCTGTGTATCCAGGGCAGTATCAAACCTTGCAACTCTGTCAGAATATTGTCTTCCTTATGTAAAGACAGGAGGAACTTTCATTTCCTATAAATCAGGAACTGTACAGGAAGAGGCAGAAGAAGCAGAGAAAGCAATCAATATCCTCGGTGGTCAGGTGAAAGACATCACATACTTTAAATTGCCGGACTCCGAGATTGACCGATCCCTTGTCATTATAAATAAGAAAAAATCTACACCTGGAAAGTATCCGCGTAAAGCAGGAACACCATTAAAAGAACCATTGTCATAATAAATCTATGTATAGTTGTCTCATGAAATCTTCTGGCAAAAAATGCCGAGATTTCGGGACAGCTATTTTTTTCAAACAAACATCACAGAATAATCACACTTTTATCCTAATTTCATCACAACTTCATCATAAACTATTTTTATAGAGATGTCCTCGGGTTCCCCCATTCTCTGTTTCACCTGGGGACATTTTCTATATTTTATTTTGGCAAAAATTAAGAGGAGGAGAACACATTGATTGAAGTAAACAATCTGGTTAAACGATATGGTAACCATACGGCAGTTGACCACCTTTCCTTTAAAATAGAGAAAGGCAAAATCTATGGATTTCTGGGACCAAACGGTGCAGGAAAATCCACTACAATGAATATGATAACCGGATACATCGCATCCACCGAAGGAACCGTCAAAATTGACGGACACGATATCCTCGAAGAACCGGAAGCGGCAAAGAAATGTATCGGTTATCTGCCTGAACAGCCGCCGGTCTATTTTGATATGACTGTCCTGGAATACATGAAATTTGTGGCAGATCTCAAGAAAATTCCAAAAGATAAAAAAACAAACATGATCGAAGAAATCATGGACATGGTAAAGATTTCAGACATGAGAAATCGTCTGATCAAGAACCTGTCAAAAGGTTACAGACAGAGAGTTGGTCTTGCTGAGGCGATTATGGGGTATCCGGAGGTGATCATCCTGGATGAACCGACAGTAGGTCTTGACCCTAAACAGATTATTGAAATCCGAACCTTAATTAAAGAATTAAAAAAGAAACATACCGTTATTCTCAGCTCGCATATACTTTCTGAAGTAAGTGCGGTATGCGATTACGTGCTGATCATTTCTCATGGAAAACTGGTAGCAAGCGATACTCCTGAGAATCTTGGAAAACTTGCAGAGGGATCCAACACTCTGGAGATGCTTATTAAAGGTGAAAAAACACAGATCAGGCAGGCTCTCGAGGGAATCGAGGGAGTCAACAGCGTAACAATGGAAAAAGATGAGAAACAGAATCTCTGGAGTGTGAAAGTTTCAACAGAAGAGCAGAATGACATTCGGGAAAAAGTATTCTACAAAATGTCGGAGATTAACAGCCCAATCTATGAGATGAAGTCCAGGAAAGTATCATTGGAGGAAATCTTCCTTGAACTTACTGCATCCGATAAACCAATATCTGCAGACGAAGTCCCAAATACACCTGAAGATAAAGATACTGATGCCGGTAAATCAAACGAGACAAACGTAAAACAGACATCAGCAGAAATACCGGAAGAACAGAATAATGATAAAGGGGGAGAGAAATAACCATGACAGCTATATATAAAAGAGAGCTGAAAAGTTACCTGACATCCATGGTAGGATATTTATTTATCTTTTTCATTCTTGTACTGACAGGTATTTATTTTTCAGCATATCAGCTTTCAGCAGCATATCCGAAATTTGAATACACCTTAAGTGCAATTACCTTTGCATTCCTGATCGGAGTACCGATTTTGACTATGCGTGTACTTGCAGAGGAAAGAAAACAGAAAACAGATCAGCTGCTTCTGACAGCACCGGTTTCTGTGAGCGGTATTGTAATAGGTAAATATCTTGCACTGGTAACTGTATTTGCTGTTCCGATGGCAGTTATGTGTACTTATCCGCTGATTATGTCCAAGTTTGGCACAGTAGAGTTTGCATCTGCATATACAGCAGTCCTGGGATTCTTTCTCCTGGGATGTGCAAATATTGCAATCGGTGTATTTATGTCAGCATTAACTGAGAGCCAGGTAATTGCAGCGGTACTCACATTTGTTTTCTTATTTGCATTTTATATGATGAATGGTATTTCTTCCTTCTTCTCTCAGACATCTATGTCGACATGCGTGACATTTGGGTTATTGATCCTGGCAGCAGCCATCATTATCTATACCATGATCAAGAATATTCTGATCTCAGCAGTGATCGGTGTGATCGGAGAAGTGGCACTGATTATTATTTATGTAGTAAAATCCAGTATTTTTGAGGGCGGTATTCAGAAAGTCCTGGATGTGTTTAATCTGAGCGGACACTTTGATAATTTTACAAGTAACATCTTTGATATAAAAGGAATTGTATATTTTCTTTCTGTGATCGCAGTATGCCTGTTCCTTACAACACAGTCTATTTTGAAGAGACGCTGGAATTAGTGGGGAGGTGAAAGAAAATGAAACTGAAAGAAAAGATGAAAAATAATAAGCATAAAAAATTTGACAAAAAGAAACTGATTGGCACCATCAGTAAGAAGCATATCAAAAACGGCTCTTACACAATGGTTATGTCAGTGATATTTATTGCAGTAGTTGTAGTGCTCAACATGATCGTAAATGCGATTCCGTCCAAATATTCAGAAATTGATATCAGCAGCCAGAAACTCTACAGTATTGGTGATGATACAAAAGCAATGCTGAAAGATCTGGACAAGGACGTAACAATTTATCAGATTGCACAGAGCGGTTCTGAAGATGAGAATATTACCAATCTGCTTAAGAAATATGAAGATGAATCCAAGCATATTAAAGTAGAGCAGAAGGATCCTGTAGTAAATCCTAAATTTGTAACAGAATATACAAGTGATGATCTTTCTGCAAACAGTCTGATCGTTGTATGCGGTGACAGAAATAAAGTCATTGATTACAACAATATCTATGAGAGTACAATGGACTATCAGACCTACAGCTCTCAGACCACTGGTTTCGACGGTGAAGGTCAGATCACAAGTGCGATCGGATATGTAACATCCGAAGATCTCCCGATCCTTTATACACTCGAGGGACATGGTGAGAAGGAGATGGATTCTACTATCAAAGAAGACATCGAGAAGGCAAACATGGATATTCAGTCTCTGAATCTTCTTACAGAGGGAAGTGTTCCGGATGATGCAGACTGCCTGTTCATTGATTCTCCATCCACAGATATTTCAGAAGATGAAAAGACTGCTATTATTGATTATCTTGAAAATGGCGGAAAGGCGATGATTTTCTCTGATTATACAACAGAAGACCTGCCAAACTTTGATGCAGTTCTGGAAAACTATGGTGTTCAGAGAGAAGCTGGAATCGTATTTGAAGGTGATAATCAGCATTATGCAATGCAGATGCCATATTATCTGGTTCCGACTATAAACAGCACAGATGCAAGCTCTGAGACTGTTTCCGGAGGATATTATGTACTTGTACCATATGCACAGGGAATCAAAAAAATGGATGATGTAAGAGATACCGTAACGATCAACAGTATCCTCACCACATCAGACCAGGCATATTCCAAGACAGATCTGAACAGTGATACTCTGGAGAAAGAAGACGGAGACGAAGCTGGCCCATTTGATCTGGGAGTAAGCATCACAGAGACTCTGGATGATGACAAAGAAACGCAGATCGTATACTATTCAACTTCCAATCTGATGGAATCACAGGTAAATCAGATGGTATCTGGCGGAAATGAGAAGCTGATTATCGAATCCCTGAAGTGGATGACAGACACAGAAGACAGTGCAACCGTATCTATCCCATCCAAGAGCCTGTCTGTATCTTATCTGACACTTACAGACTATGATGCTGCATTCTGGAAGATCTGCACCATCGGTCTGATTCCTGGATTCTTCCTTGTTGTAGGGTTTGCAGTCTGGATGAAGAGGAGAAAAGCTTAAATGAAGAATAAAACTGTAAAAATGGTTCTTGCAGTTGTAGTTCTTGGTGTCTGCTGCGGGGCTTACGCAGGTGTAAAAACCTACGTAGCCCATCAGGAGCAGAAAGAATCCGAAGAAGATTCTGAAGAAAGCACAACTGTATTTACTGCATCAACAGATAACATTAAATCTCTGGACTTTATGGTTGATGATACAAAGACAACATTTGAAAAAGATGATGACAGCTGGGTAAAGAAAGACGAAACAGATTTTCCGGTAAATCAGACTACTCTGGACAGTGCAGCATCTGCTATTGCATCTGTCGATTCAGACAGAGTTCTGGAGGACGTAGATGATCTTTCAGAATATGGTCTGGACTCTCCGTCAAACACGATTAAGATTGTAACAAAATCTGATGAGGAAGATGGCGATGACATAACAACTACACTGTATGTGGGAGATGAAAATTCCTCCACCAGTCAGTATTATGTAAGAAAAGATGATGATGAGAAGACAGTATACCTGATAGATTCTTCCTGCGTAGAGCCGTTTACCAAATCATTGAATGATTATGCGCAGATGGATGATTTCCCTGCAATTTCCAATACAGATACCATTACAAAAATTTCTGTAGACGGCGATAATTCCTATGAATTATCAAAAGACGAAGATACAAGTACCTGGTCAGTAAAAGGCAGCGAGGATGAAGAAAAAGCAGACTCAGCTACCGTAAGTTCTCTGGTATCCTCATTCGGAAGCATGGCATATAGTTCGCTTGCAGATTATAAATGTGACGACAAGAGCAAATATGGTCTGGATAAACCATATGCAACAATCACAGTAGATTATCAGGAAGAAGTTGCTGATGATGACACACAGGATAATACGACAGCTCCCAGTGAGGCAGCAGATGAAGATGCTTCATCTGCGGAAGAAAACAGTGACGATGCTAAACAGGATACAGAATCAGACGATGAGGATTCTTCGGAAGAAGAAACTAAGATGGCAGATAAGCAGCTTACAATTCTTGTTGGAAATAAAACGGATGACAGCAACAGATATGTTATGGTAAATGACAGCAATGAAGTCTATACGATGTCAACGGATTCTCTGTCCGCACTCACTGATAAATCAGAAGAAGACTTCTGGGATATGACAGTAAGTTATGTATCTTTAAACAGCCTCGGAAGCCTCAAAGTAAATTATCAGGGCAGTGATTATAAAGTAAATGTTTCACGTGAAACATCCACAGATGATGATGGAAACGATACAGAAACAGTTACCTATAAACTGAATGGTTCTGATCTGGATGAAACAACATTTACAACATTCTACAATAAACTGATCAACATGACGGCTCAGAAACGTCTGACAGATAAATATGAACCTGACGGTGATGCAGAACTGACAGCTACATTTACAGAAGAAGACGGTGATACACAGGAAGTTGCATACTATAGTTACGATACAAACTATTATGCAGCAGTGGTGGATAATAAAGTATATCTCGTAAATAAGATGAATGTAAAAGAACTGTTCACAGCATTTGAATCAGTTGTTGGAACAGAAGAAGATAGTTCAGATAAGACAGATTCAGACGAAGCAACAACAGATGATACTAAATCAGATTCAACAGATATGCCAGGTGAGAGCATAGAAGAGTCCGATGACAGTACATCTGAAACAGCCGGCATAACAAACGATTCTGATACATCCGAAGAGGAGAATACAGATTCTCAGGAAACGGACAGTACAGAAGAGTAAAAGAATAAACGAATCTATAAAAAAGTGAGGCAGGCATATAGAATTTCTTCCATATGCCTGCCTCACTTTTTGTTGTATTAGAGCGTGTTTGAAAAATCATTTCCACAATCTGCACGCCCCACTTTGCGGTATATTTTGTCCGAATTCGGTTGCTGTAGTCACCGCAACGTCGCCTTCTTCCGACTTGAAATAAAAAAATTTATCCTTCAAAACTGTCTCAAAATCAACTCGTCGACTCGTTCTGGCTTAAATATAAGGCTTAAAAGAAGATTTTAACCTGTTCAAGAAACGCTTCAGGTGCTTCAACATGTGGAAGATGTTTTGTTTCTTTGAGAACAGAAACTTCAATAGCCGGGTTGGAGGCACAATAATCATCAGTGACAGCCTTTCCGTTTGGCTCTGTTTCACCTTCAACAATATAAATACTGTTATCCAGTGCCTTAAGTGCATGACAGATATTTACATTCATATACTTAGCTGCAAGACTGGAGTACAAAAATCTGGTATAATATCCACCTTTATGAGCTGCTTCATAATAAGCATCTGACATCTGATTATCCACATGGAATGGATTATAATACATCTTTTCGATAAAAAGATTATTTATATTATCACGTGATACGATCATATGATAAACCAGAGTTCCGAAAATCGGAATTTCCAGAGCTGCTTTTAACAGACGATCCTTTCTGTTTGGCATCTGTTTTAACTGAGTCAGGCTGGGAGGATTCACCAACATGATTTTGTTAAAAAGTTCTTTCTCATTGTGACAGGCCATAGTAACAAAAGAGCCTGAGAAGCCACTTGTAATCACATCTGTTTTCTGACCAATTATTTTTTTGATAAAATCACTGATCATCTGAACATAAACAAAATTTGTATAGGTAATGCTGGATTTGTCTGAACGTCCGCATCCTAACAGATCAACAGTATATACTGTATGGTCAATTGCCAGTTCATCTTCAATTTTGTTCCATTCATATCCGGAAGCTCCGGGTAAAGTGTCATGAATCAAAAGAATCGGTGAACCAGTTCCCTTTTTAGTATAATAAATGTTCCCAAAGCGCCATTCAAAGTAATTGTCATTAGAAATGTGGAGCATCTGTTTTAATTGTGCAGCAGTAGCAATCGTGTGGTTAATGAAATGAACAGCAACAGTTGCGCCGGTCATCAGAGCAGCAAATGTAAGAAATTTGTGCTTGTTTTTACTCATTTTCGGCCTCCTTTATCAAGCATAACAAGTGATTAGCCTGCTAAAATTATATACACATATTATACCGCGATACTGTTTGTTTTACAAGAAAATATGACGTGAATATAGTGGAGAGATTGTTGAGCAGTTACTGTTTATTGCTTTTTTGCGACCTCCGCAGAGGACTTACCTGATTCGGTTCAAGTATTGAAAAAACAGAAAAAGAACCATATGGACTGACAGGGAGAGAAAATGGCAATCATCACAAAATATACAATATTTATACTAAAAATAATCTGTTTTTTTATGTTTCACGTGAAACATTATGTGGCAGGATTAGAATAAAAGTGTTATAATAAATCTGCTATATACTAAAAGGAGGAATGAAGTTGGGAAGAATTGTAGCAGTTGCCAATCAGAAAGGTGGAGTTGGAAAGTCAACAACTGCAATTAATCTTTCAGCCTGCCTTGCGGAAAAAGGGAAAAAAGTTCTTACAATTGATATAGATCCACAGGGAAACACAACCAGTGGGCTTGGTGTTGATAAGAATTCTGTAGAGAATACACTGTATGAACTTCTGCTCGGTGAGGCTGAGACGAAAGATACGATTGTAAAAGATGTTGTTGAGAATGTGGATCTGATCCCATCTAATATTAATCTTTCCGGCGCAGAGATTGAATTAGTAGGCATTGATAATAAAGAATTTATATTAAAAGGAATCACAGATAAACTTCGGCGCAAATATGATTATATAATCATGGATTGTCCACCATCTTTAAATATGTTGACAATCAATGCACTGACCGCAGCCACATCTGTATTAGTGCCTATCCAGTGTGAATACTATGCTTTGGAAGGACTTTCACAGTTGATTCATACGATTGATCTTGTCAGGGATAGACTAAATAAACGCCTGAAAATAGAAGGTGTAGTATTTACTATGTATGATGCAAGAACAAATCTGTCTTTGCAGGTAGTAGAGAATGTCAAAGAAAATCTTAATCAGAATATATACAAAACAATTATTCCGAGAAACGTAAGATTAGCGGAAGCTCCAAGCTATGGCCAGCCCATAACAATTTATGATCCCAGATCGGCAGGAGCAGAGAGCTACAGACTTTTAGCTGAGGAAGTGCTCAACAGGGAGGATAATTAATGGCAGGCAGAAAGAATGGTCTTGGCAGAGGATTAGATGCACTGTTTCCGGAAAAGAAGTCTGCTGTCAAAGAATCTGTAAAGAAAGCAACAGTTAAGACAGAGAATAAAACGGTAGTACCTGAAAAGACAACAGATGATACAACGGAAGAAAGTAACAGAAGCACAATCGGGCATAAGAAAACAGCAATGATAGTAAAAATATCAAGCGTTGAACCTAATGTGAATCAGCCACGTAAACAGTTTGATGAAGATGCGTTACTTGAGTTGTCAGAATCCATTAAACAGTACGGAGTGCTTCAACCACTTCTTGTGTCCGATAAAAAGGACTATTATGAAATAATCGCAGGTGAAAGACGATGGAGAGCAGCAAAACTTGCCGGACTGAAAGAGATTCCTGTAATTGTTAAAGAATTTTCTGAACAGGAATTAGTAGAGATTTCCCTGATTGAGAATATTCAGCGGGAAGATTTAAATCCTGTGGAAGAAGCAATGGCGTATAAACGACTGATTGATGAATTTCATCTGAAACAGGACGAAATCGCAGAGCGTGTAGGGAAGAGCAGAACAGCAGTTACAAATGCAATGAGACTTCTCAAACTCAGTGAAAAAGTGCAGCAGATGCTGATTG
>ERZ773103.3178-NODE-3178-length-13832-cov-4.893954_pt1 | contig 13832 bp, 13 predicted proteins | sample MGYA00511118_ERZ773103 | MGnify/ENA primary metagenome ERZ773103 (study PRJEB29015, sample SAMEA2737821) | human gut metagenome | biome: human gut; feature: human-associated habitat; material: faeces | place: China | collected 2012 ... | reverse complement strand
CTTTGTCCGAAATAGCACGAATAATGACATACGAAACTTTGTTCAGATATGCAACCTGTGCAATCGCAGCACCCTCCATCTCCACACAAAGTGGATGAAAACCTTCTGCAATTCTATCCTTCACATCTCCGGCCGCAATAAACTGATCACCGCTTGCCACTCTTCCTGTAAATGTATGAATCTCCGGATTCGCCTTCTGATTAGCCTCTACAGCCTTTTTCACCAACTCTTCATCCGCAGGGAACGCCAACACATCCATTCTCGGAATCTGTCCCGGCTCGTATCCAAAATTCACCGCATCCATATCATGGTGAAGTGCATCCGTAGAAATCACCAGATCACCGATATCAATCTTCGCATCCAGAGAACCTGCGATTCCAGTATTAATCAACGTATCAACGTGGAATCTGTCTACCAGGATCTGTGCACAGATACCAGCATTTACCTTACCAATACCACTTCTTACCACAACAACTTCCCTGCCACAAAGCACACCTCTGCAGAATACCATGGATGCCTGCTCTACAGTCTCCTCCACGATCATATCTTCTTTTAAAGCAGCTACTTCTTCTTCCATAGCTCCGATAATACCTATCATAAATCTAACCTCCTGATTTTATTCTATTGATTTCCAGACATTCTTCGTATTGTATTCATTAATCATTTCCGTCTTATCTTAACATATAATTGCAAGAAATCCTAGAAATCCTTAATATTCTCTGTTACAATACTTCTATAATTAGACAATATTCTGGCTAAAGGAGGAACTATATTATGGATTATAAAACATCTGGTGTCTGTGCTCAGAAAATTCATCTGGAATTAGACGGAGATATTATCAAAGAAGTAGAATTTATCGGTGGATGCAACGGTAATACTAAGGGAATCGCAAGCCTTGTCCGTGGCATGAAAGCAGAGGATGCTATCGAACGAATGGAAGGTATCACTTGCGGATTCAAGCCAACATCCTGTCCAGACCAGTTAGCAAAAGCACTGAAAATCGCGCTGGAAAAATAAGGCGCTTAACGCGGCGTAATTAGCGGAAACCGATAAGTGGATCTTAAGAGATTTGCTTATCGGTTTTTTGCTATAAAATCGGATATGCGTCACACCAATCCTCAACACTTACATTTCGCATTCCGGGATTTATTTCTTTATTTTCATATATTAAGAATATTTTTTGCATTCTTATAATATATAGCGTCTTTTGCCTCTTTTGGAAGATTTGCACGTTCTATACGATAAATTTCAAGTTCTGTATTTAACCAAGGAAAATGAGAACCAAAAATCAACCTATCATACCCCAAACGTATAGGTATATTCTCTATCCCCTCATCCGAAAAATCTCCGGATGTTTCTATGTATAGATTTTGATGTCTATCCATAACATAATCTACATCGGTTAATGCATATCCACTTGAATCGAACTGACCGCCATGTGACATAATAAATTTCAAATCTGGAAATTTTTCTGCCAGGTTTGCAACCTGGAAACAATGAGACACCCAAGGATATCCTGTTTCAATAAGAATTGGAAGTTTGTATTCCCTGCATATTTCCATAAATGGAAATACAATTTTATCATTAATTGCGAAAGTCTCTTCCCATGGGTGAAGAACCAACCCTTTTAGTCCCAAATTTTCTACGGCCTCTATTAAAATTTTTTCCGAGTCTTTCTTTAAATTAGGATCTATTCTTGCAAATCCATAAATCTTTCCCTCGTATTTTTTCTGCAACTCTGAAACATAAATATTTTGTTTCTCAAAATATGGATCAACTGTTTTTACCGGACACACAACAGATGCACTAATTTGATTATGCTCCATATTCACCAATATTTCTTCTATCGTACTTGATGATCCCAACATAGATGTCCCTACATAAGTATGAAAATCAATAAACATTTTTACCTGCCTTCCACTTTATCATCATCGAGTTTCATTATACGTACAGCATTTTTATATAAAACATACTCTAGTTCCTCTTCTGTTAATCCAGATAACTGTACTTTTTTCAATTCAACCAATGGATCACAACACGGAGCATCTGTTCCGAAAATGACTCTCTCTGGTCCAAGTTCATTTACAAACCATTTTATTTCTTTGCACAATGGCACTTCCGAAGTATCTATATATACATTAGGACAAGTTTTGGCAATTTCTATTGCATCTCTATTATGGGCAAATCCACCCATATGTGCCAAAATAATTGTCGTGTCCGGACATTTTTTTGCCAATTCTCCAATTTGAAGTGGCAGACACATCATTTCATCTCCGCAGTGAAATAACACCGGGAGACCCAATTTTCCTGCTTCACGACATAAATCTACTGTCAAATCTCCATACGGATGTAACGTATAGTGTGCCGGATGCAATTTCACTCCTCGGATAGGATATTTTTCACATGCATCATGCAAAAAATCAATACAATCCTGTCCAAACCAGGGATCCATACGGATAAACATCATAAAACGTTCCTTGTAAGGCTCTATGGATTTCCATAATCTTTCTGCACAAGTATTATCTGGTCCAGGAACGTTTAAGTATGCACTAACAACAGCTTTTTCAATACCCGCTTCATCCATTAATTTAATTAATTTATCTGCCGTATCATACCAGTTCAACGGCGGGCATACATCTACATGTGCATGCATATCAATAATTCTCATAGAACGCCTCCTCTATACAAATAAGTTACAGGTATTTTTCTTGCACTCTTCAATACAGCGCCAGTAAATCTTATCAACACCTGGCATTAATTTATCATTTTCCTTGACCGTTTTTGCAAAACGTTCCTTGAATTCCCCAGTCATTGCCTGTAACTCCTCAATGATTGCTTCTTCATCTACGTTCAACAGTTTTCTATTTTCCATTAAAATATTTCCTGCAGCTATTACAGTTTCTACATCAGAGCCATCTTCACAATATACCAAATGATTATATATATTGTTCAATGGGGTAAATGCTTCCGTTTTCATATTTATTATTGTAATATCTGCATCTTTCCCTACTTCAAGGCTACCTATTTCTCCCGCTCTTCTTAAACTATGTACTGGTGTTTTAATTGCTAAATCCATAATATCTCTGGCGCTCTTCCAGGTTCTATAGTCTGGATCCATAACTTTTTGAAGCAACGCAGCAAATTTCATCGTCTCAAAAATACTATATCCATCATTACTGCTCATTCCATCTGTTCCCAAAACAACATTTACCTTATTATCCAACATATGACGCAACGGCATAATTCCACTTCCTAGTTTAAGATTGCTAACCGGATTATGCGCAACTGATGCATTCGCTTCTCCTATAACCCGCATGTCTTCATCATCCATCCACACACCGTGGATAATAGTCAAACGATCCGTCAAAAATCCAAGATCTTTTATATGTTGTACAATTGAGGAAGTGCCATAAAATTCTGGTCCTGTCACACGCTGCATACGCGTTTCCAAAATATGTGTATGCATAGGAAGATCATATTTCTGTGCCAACTCTAACGCTTTCATAAGATATTCATCTGTACAACGCTGTGGAGCCGACGTAGACATAACTACTTTCATGCCTTCTTTCCCATTCCAACGTCTTATTATCTCCTCATAAAGCTCTATATTTTTATCCAGATCTAAATGTCCCAATAATTGCTTATGATATTCTTCCGGAATGCACTCATATGTAAATGGTAGTTTATCCATATATGTGCGATCTCCCATATTTAAAGCAATATTTCCTTTCAAACCAATATCTTTATAGGCCTGAAAAGCATTATTATATCCCTCTACAGTTCCTTCTGGGCACTCACTAACATCATCCTGCACTGTAGTAATTCCTTTTTTAACCATTTCCATTGCGCCGATCATTGTTCGTAAATAGATAAGTCTCGGGGCAAATGGACCATAGTCAATTGGCGGGCAACTATAAAGCATCCAAGGCTCCAATGGTAAATTATCAAACAATCCCCGAAACATATTTTCATCAGAATGCAAATGCGAATTTACAAGCCCCGGCATAACCAATTTATTCGTACAATCAATTATTTTCTCTACAGTCTCATCGATGTTTGGCTCAATTCTTACTATTTTGTTTTCTTTAATTAACAAATCGTAACCATCCAAAATAGTATGCTCATCATCAAAAGTTATAATCTTAGCATTTTTCAGTAAAATAGTCATTACTTTCCCTCCTTATAAAATAAGTCATACGCACATGCTTCCACACACAATGGTAAAAGTTCTTTCATATCATCCAATTCGCAATGCAGTAGTTCCCTTATTTTCGCTATCCTCTTTAACAAAGTATTTCTATGAATATACAGGGCACTAGCAGTATCACCCATATTAAATTTTGATTCCAAAAACTTCAAAAGAGTTATTGTCAACTCGGTATTATTCTTTTCGTCATATTCCCGAAGTTCCAAAATGCGATTGCAAAATGTTGCCTCATCACATTTCGGATATTGAATAAAATAGTCATAAATACTCAAATCATTATAAACTAATACATTTTCATTTCTTTGTAGTTTCTCGCCTATATCAAGAGCTTTCTCGGCTTCTCGATATGAACGTGCGATTCCTTCTTCATCTTCACTACAACGACTTATTCCAATGCGAATATCTGCCTTCATCTCTTTTTGACTTATAAAATTGATAATATTATCAGCCAGCTTTTTTGCACCATACGCAAAGTCTAAATTTGTTTTAGAATCGGACGGGAATAGATAAACCATATATTTTCGATTGTAGCTAAAAACAACCATTCCCATCCCCATTGTTTCTTTCGTTTTCTGTACCTGAGTTTCTAATATTTGTAACAACTCTTCCGTTTTCAATTTTTCAGAATGAATTTCTGCAAGTAACAATATTCTTCTTTTTTGCGGTTGAAAATTTATAAATCGAAGTAATTCAAATAATTCCTCGCCTTCATACTCCCTAAAACCCGCAATATAATCATAAAATTCTTTATAATGAATATTGTCATAAAAATACTTATCTGCACGTTGCTTTTTTGCCTGCTCAATTCCCATCGCAAGTATTTTTCCGCATCGATTCAACAAAAGTATGTCTTCTTGTTTCAACATGCTATCTTCTTCTACAATCAACATCGTAGTTTTTGACTCTTCACCCGGCAGCAATAAATTATAAACATTCACATCATGATGATTTTTAAATCGAAAAACATCATGATGATCATCTGTAATCTTTAGCCTTTTTAAAACATCCCCTTTGGAACAAATTTCTTTTTGACTCATTTTCTTTGCAGCATAAATGCATCGAAAATCTTCATCCAAAAGCAAAACAGTCCGATTAAAAAAACCTGCAATGCGATATGTCATCTCCATTACTCCACGTTTCGAAAAGAATATATCGGAAATGTCTTCCATTAATTTCTGTTTTGCATTCACTTTTTCATTTTCTAAGGTATTGAATCTGCTATATACTACATCAATAATGTCAGAAAGCGAATAATAAAATGGAATATCAATTAACGGGAAATTATTTTTCTTTGATAATGCTATCAACTCTTCTGGTAATTCCTGCAAGTAGCTTTTCGTTTTAATGCCCAATCCACAACAACCTGCATCTATTAGTTCCTTGATAATTGCAGTATTTATTTTTTCCTGCTCTTTCAAAATATACCCCGATGTAATTACCAGTTCCCCTTCTTTTACCCAACGAGTTGCATTTGGATTATCAAGAACACTTATCCCTTCAATCTCCTTTTTATTCAGTAATGATTCTCCAGCAATACAACGTAGTCCCTTTAAACCACTCTGCTGAAGAAGCCATTTTAAACTGACTTTCACATTATCTCCTCCTTGCTGTCAAATATTTTCTGCCGTCTTCGTATATATACACCTTCTGGATTTCCTTTATAAACTCTATGACCACGTAAAAAAGTCGCAGTAACTCTTCCCTCCATCTCCTCTCCTAAATATACGCTTTCTTTCCTTTTAGTCTCGATATTTTTTTCATTAAACAAGGTATTTTTACCCGGATCTAAAATTGTCAGATCAGCATCTTTTCCTACTTCTACACAGCCTTTTTGTTCATTTATTCCAAGAAATTTTGCCGCATTTGAAGCAAAAACTTTCGCAATTGTCGGAAGAGTGATTTCTCTTTTTCTGTAGCCCTCTCCATAAAGTATCAATAACGTCTGTTGAAGACCAGAAATTCCAGCCCACGCATCTTTTATATAAGGACCTTTTTCCTGATACAAGCTCGGCGAATGATCAGATGAAACCATGTCGATAGTCCCATCTTCAATTCCTTCCCATAAACATTCCTGCTCTTTAGCACTTCTGATTGGAGGCGCACATTTTAAATATGCTCCCTTCCTTTCATAATCACCCTCTGTAAAATATAAATAATGCGGACACGTTTCACATGTAATCTTCACTTTTTCCTGCTTAGCCTTTCGTATCATATCTAAAGTCTGCCCATTACTAACATGCGCAATGTGTATTCTTGCATTGGTCTTTTTGGCATAATAAATACATCGGTTTACCGCTTCTGTTTCACCTTCAATAGAATGCATATACGTCCAATCTCTATAATTTTTGCTCCCCGCATAAATAGCAGTATTTTTTTTATTTAACTGTTCGGATTCCGCATGAATCATGATCGGAAATTTCTTTTTAGCTGCAATTTTTAATGCTTTTTCCAGAATAGCATCCGTCGTCATTGGATAATCTTCTATTCCACACTCTACCAAAAAAGACTTCAATCCCACCACACCTTCTTGAAGCATGCCGGGAATTTCATTTAAATTTTTGTTAGATAAGCCACCCCACAAAAGGTAATCTGTATATGCCCGCCCCTGTATACGACAAAGTTTTTTTCTCACATTCTCTGCATTTACAGTTGATGGGACACAATCTATCGGCATGTCAACAACAGTTGTCACCCCGCCAGAAACAGAAGCATAAGAACCGTGAGACCAGTCCTCGACTTCCTCTATCCCCAAATCCTCCATATGTACATGAACATCTATTCCTCCAGGGAAAATGTAACAGCCCTCCGCACTGTAGTATTCCAGTGCCTGCAATTTTTGATTATTTGAAGCTAATCTCTGGATTTTTTCATTCTTAATCGCTATCTGTTGTTGTTTGGGACCATCATCTGTAATGACAATCCCACCTGTTATTACTAAATCATAAATCATCTGTCTGCCTTATATGCGTTCACCTTCTCCGCAAATCGTTTGATTTTTTCAGCATCCCACTTTAACAAGTCACCTGCTTCTACATTGTCTAACATAAGTGAACTACTTACGACGGCTCCTTCACAATGATCCAAAATTTCATAAATATTTTTTTCATTAACAGATCCTCCTACCAATACTGGCTTATTTAGATTCATCCGTTCAGCGGTTTTTATGAAATCCATTGTTTCTGCATAATTGTGACCAGTCAATATTAATCCATCTGCACCTGTATTGGCCGCCCATTCAATGGCCATTTCTATTGGTACACCCGGCATAGGTATTCCTTCTCTGTCATGTACATCAGCAAGAATTTTTACCGGAGAATGCAGAATACTTTTGTACTGCATTGCAGTCTCCCCAACCCCTCTTCGGATACCTTCCGCTTTGAAGATCATGCCTGTAAAGACCTTAATTCTTACAAAATCTGCACCCGAAACCGTCGCCGCCGCAATAGGTGCAACTCCATCCACAGCTTGCATAATCAGACCCAGTTTTTTCTTCGGGAATTCCTTTTTTACCATTTTACACAAGGAGGACATCAACGCAATTGTTTCTGGCAACGCATCTCCTAAAGTTAGGTTTTCATCCTGAATATATACCGTATCAATCCCATTATCGTAATGAACCTTAATATTTTGCATTACATAGTTTTCAATTTCCACATAAGATTGAAACGGATTATTTCGTCCATAATATGGAAGATGAACCGCTCCAATAATAATAGGTTTCTTCGCATTTTTCATTTCTAGCCCTCCATATCATAACAAGACACTTGTTTCAATCGCTCTTTTGCCATTTCCTCCGTTACTCTAAGAGCGCCTTCAATACCGAAATCCTCAATAATAAAGGAGGAAGACACTGTACCATACTTAGCTGCCATCAGTAAATCTTTGGTCTTAGAATACCCTACTAAAAATCCGCCGCAAAAGCTATCTCCTGCACCTGTAGGATCAACTACTTCTGTATCATGATATGCACTTACATATGTAGCACTACCGTCTTCATAAACCAGGCATCCCCGTTTACCAATTTTAATTACAACGTGTTTTGCTCCAAGATCAGTCAATTTTTTAGCAGCATCAATCATCGCAATATCACCAAATAATCCTTTTACTTCTACTTCACTTGGAATTACTACATCCACCAAAGAAAATAATGCAGGCAAATCCTCCATATATTCTGGTTTCATATATGCAGCTCCGGTATCCAACACGATAATTCCTCCTGGATTCTTTTCTCGAAAATACTGAGCATAACTCAGTTGTCTATCATAATGTCTCGCACAAAGGAATACATCTGCGTCTGCATATAAATCGGGTATATCCTCCACTGTAGGTGCAAAATTTTCATGCGCTAATGTAACCATCTCAGGGGTCATCACAGGAAAACCGGCTATCAATTCACCACTTGGTTCATCTTCATTAAGAATCTCTCTTCGATCCCCATTTTCATCATAAACCATTCCTGAAAACATCATGTTTTTGATTGGGATAATATGTACACCTGTAGTGTCAATTCCCGCCTGCTGCATAGTAACAATATTATCTCTGGAAATATCACATCCCATTCTCGCTACAATTCCAGTTTCTCCATCATGCCAGAGGGCAATTCCTGCTGTTCCAAATGCTGCATTGCCCCCAAATACATTTAATCTTTTTATACCTTTGGAATTGATAATATTATCAATTCCAAGACATCCTATCGCAACATATTTCATAAAGCCCTCCTAAACTTACAAGTTTAATCTTGCCTCTTGTTCTTGTTCAACAGCAAGGTAATTGCCAAACAACTGCAACGGAATCGAATAAACAAAATTTGCAAAACATTCTTCTCCCTTTGGCAGACAAATTACCTGTTCTACTTCTGAAATCAACTCTTCTTCATCATCCGCTGTTAAAAGAACTATCTCACCACCCAAAACTCTACTTGCCCATATAGTCTCCTGCGCACGTTGCGTTGACATTCCCGGTGGTGCGATTAAAAACAACGGATCTCCCTGTTTTACAGTATTATAGTGATGAAATTCTTCCAACGGCACAGGTACTGCATAACCCGGAGTGGCCTCTTTCACTTTTGCAGATCCATATTCTGCACATGTATAAAATGGCCCGCCCCCACAAAAGAAAAATATTTTTTTCTTATATAATTTTTTGGCTAATTTCTTCACTGATTCTTCAGTCATCGCAATCGCCTGTTCCATAAGTTCTGGTACTTTATTAAACTCAACTTCATAATAATCAGCTTTTTCTTTTCCCATGCATCTTCCAAGCTCTATTCCCAGTTGGATTACTGCTGCCATTGCAGATGTAGAAGACTGAGTTGGCCATCCTCTTCTTGATGCATGAATAATTACGCCAGCTGTTGCTGATTGCATCAACGGTGACATAGGAGTATTGGATAACGCAAGTGTCTGCGCACCTCTTGCTCTGGCAACCAGAAGTGCTTCTACAACACGAACAGTTCTTCCACTTGAAGACAATGCTAAAACTAATGTATTTTCATCAACTGCATTACTATTAAAATAAGCAAAATCTAAAGGATCCTCTTCTTTACAAGGAATTTCAAGCAAAGATTCCAAAAAATTTCGCGTCCCACGCAATGCTGCTAATGAATCTCCACAACCAACCATATATATTTGATGAATAGGTCGCTGAGTTAATATTCTGGCAGTTTCTTTAATCGCGTCTTTTTCTAAAGAAATCGTTTCTCTAATTTTCTCTGGTTGACCGCATAGTTCATCATAAGTGTATGAATTTCTTTTTAATCTTCTTTCATCCAGGGGATCATCACCCGCAACAACTTCCCACGTTCCATCCCCTTCTTCTTCATATAATTGACGTAAAATCAATTTATCCGCATCACCTAATACGGAATTTTCTCCTAATAATGGTGGTAAAATACGCTTACTCACACCAAACCTCCTATCTAGCCGCAAGAGCTTCTATTAATTCTTTATTACTTGTAATTTCTTCTCCCAATTCCAATTCCCTTGCAATTCGAACTGCATATGGTGCTTTCAACATTGCAAAATCCAATGTCGCATCATCATGAAAGATTTCTCGTGGAGTGCCTTCTCTAACAACGTGTTTCTTAGCCATAACAATAATTCGATTAAAGGAATTAATTGCAAATTCCATATCATGTGTAATTGTAATAACCGTTTTCCCCTCATCATGAAGACTGTTAATAATTTTATCCAATAAAATCAATCCCGCACGATCTTGTCCTGCAGTTGGCTCGTCAAAAATATATATGTCCGGATCTGATGCAATAATTGCTGCAATTGCCACAAATTTGCGAATAGAAAGAGGCAATTCAAATGGATTTTCTTCTTTCTCATTCTCTAAATTTGTTAAAGCAATAGCTTTATCACATCTTACTTTTATTTCTTCCGGAGATAATTTCAAAGCTTTTTTAGGTCCATATTCTATCTCTTCCATAACGGTTGCATTAAACAACTGATCGTCCGGATTTTGAAATACATATCCTACTTCTCTTGCAATTTGTGCAGTAGTATAATCCTTTGTATTTTTGTCCCCTATAGTCACATCTCCAACAGTTGGTTTATTTAAATTGTTCATTAATTTTACTGTTGTAGTCTTTCCAGCTCCATTTTGTCCAAGAATCGCAACTCGCTCTCCTTGTTTTATAGAAATGTTCAAATCAGTCACTGCTTCATATCCATTTTTATAAGAAAACGATACATGATCTAATAAAATATCTGCCATCTTTTATTACCCCTCCTTCAAAACTCTAATTGCGTCCTCATAAAGAAGTGGTATTTCTCCATAATCCTTACCTCTACTTCGTAACTCATTAAATATGAGGCTTAATTGTGGAAGCTGTGCATTATGCTCAAGCAACGACATATCTGTCAAAACATCCTTAGTTAGCCCGAACACGATACACTTACCATTTTCCATAATGATCATTTCATCAGCATATTCTGCCAATAAATCCATTTTATGCTCTACCAAAAGCACCGTTTTCCCTGCATCTTTCAGCTTTCTGATTATTTTAAAAATGCTTTCTGTTCCTTCTGGATCTAATTGAGATGTCGGCTCATCAATAACCAAAATTTCAGGATTCAAAACCAAAACAGAAGCTAATGCAACACGTTGCTGTTGTCCGCCTGATAATTCATATGGATTTTTCATGAGTAAACCAACAATATCTGTTTCCTCAGCAATAGCCACAATTCGTTCTTCCATTGTCTCTGGATCAACACCCAAATTTTCCAAGCCATAACCAATCTCTTCAAACACTGTTGTTCTAACACCCGATATCTGACTAAATGGATTCTGAAGCACATAACCAATCATTCCTGACAATTCTCCGTCTTCATAATCATCCACATGCTTTCCCTTAATCAGGATTTCTCCTTCTAATTTCCCTTTTTCAAATTTTGTCCCAAAACCGCAAATATTAATACAAAGTGTTGTTTTACCAGAACCATTATGCCCAGAAATTCCATATAATTTTCCTTTTTCAATACTAAAGGATACATCTTCCAATGAATGTTTTTTTACCAAAGGATAGGTATAGGTCACATTTTTTAATTCTATTATCTTATCAGCCATGTGATTGTACCTCCTATTGCACAGATATCTATAATTGCCATTATAATTAAAGCACTTCTTTCATACCCATTTTTTCTTACAGGTATTAATATCGTTTTTTCACACCGAACGTTAAAAGCCTTAGATTCTAACGTTAATGCTCTCTCTCCGACTTCCAAGAAAGCATTAACTACCAACGGAACTAAAATAGGGTAAAATGCCTTAAAGCGTGTTATCATATTTCCTTCTGTTTCTACACCTCTCGCCCTTTGTGCATCCATAATTTTATATGTATTTTTTGATAAAACTTCAATCATGTTAAAAGTAGAAAGAAATACATATGCCGCTTTATAATTCAAACCACTCTGTTGCATAGCAGTACTTATTTCCTGATATGTAGAAGTTTTAAATAACCAATAAAATATTCCCGCAAAATTCATAATATTAAATCCAAGACCTATTCCTTTTGCCAGTCCTTCTTGATGAATCTTCAAGAATTTCCATTGCCAAAGAAGTACTGGGTCCTGTCCCTTAATAAGGAATGATTGTACCAAGAATAAAAAAGTTACTAAAAATGCTACAACCTTTAAAAACTTCAAATAATCTTTAGGCTGTCCGCTAATTACAAAAAATATAAATACACATAGAGACAACGGAATCAATAACAATGGAAGATTATGAACCTTTACAATATTGGCCAATATGATCAATACAACATACATTCCCAAAATCTCCAATTTACACACTGGATTCAGGCCTGCAACTTTATTTTCTTTTATCTTCATTAATTGTTCTCGATACATAATTACCTCCAGCAATATATAAAGTCCGACAAAGGGGCTACACACTTATGTAAGCGATACACCCCTTGACAGTTTTTACATTAATTAATGTTATGCTTTTTTCTTTGTATATTTATCACCCAATGCATATTTGATAAGTGTTCTGTCTGGTATAACACGAATAACTGCATAAGCAACCACCAGACCAATTGCACGATCCAATGCATTAACCCAAAGATCTGTACCGATAACTGCGGAAACAATATTACTTCCTGCTGCCATAAGACCTGCAATTGCAACAGATTGTCCTCCATTTCCTGATACTCCACCAAAAGCGAAGATTGTAATCGGTGATGCTGTACAAATCGTCAACAAGTCCATAACAATAACAGCTACAATTATTTTCCAAACTTTCTTTGGCTCAAACCAATCTTTTCTAGAAAAGAATCCAGCCGCAAGGCCAATTGAAGCCGATGTAATTGCAAATGGAATCAATGTTGGGTTATCAGTAATTCCCATGACGCAGTTGGATAAAATACCTGTAACCGCTCCTGCCCATGGACCAGCAAGCATACCTACCAGAATAGTTCCAATTACATCCAGGAATATTGGCAGCTTCAAAAGCTGAACAATTTGATCACCAACTACGTTAACCGCAACGCAAATTGGAATCGTCAAAATTGTAATCATTGTGAACTCGTCTTTAATAGAATACTTTTTGTTTGCCATATCTTTTTCCTCCTTCAAAAATGTGTTTCGTTTTAATGTATCCACATTATAGTTCCTCGATATTCTCAGACACAATAGATAAAGCAAATGAGTGTGCATGCCGCACACTCATTTTTAATAAATTGTAAAATCTATATAAATTTTGTTTTCACATATAAAAAAGGATACACAGCTGACTAAACCGTGTATCCTGCTTCTTAACTGTATTTTAGTTTGCTTAGTTCTAGAAAATAGCTTCGAAAGGACATCCAACTCATTGACAAATCATCAAAATGCTTTTATTCCATCCATTGATGTCTTAATCAAATAATCAGCTTTTCTCATAAAAACGGGAATACTCTCCTCTCAGAATTTAAGCATTTACTCTTCACATTCTGCGATAATTTTTTGAATCGTGGAAACGTCCTCCTCCAGTTCTTCCGCAATCACTTCTGCGGATTTATTTCTTACCAGTTTCTTCTTAATTTGTTCAACTAATAATTCTTTTCTTCCCTCTACAATGCCTTCTGCCATTGCATCTTCTCTCTCCATACGAAGATGTTTTTCTTCATCATATTCATAAA
>ERZ773103.3172-NODE-3172-length-13850-cov-5.493295_pt1 | contig 13850 bp, 10 predicted proteins | sample MGYA00511118_ERZ773103 | MGnify/ENA primary metagenome ERZ773103 (study PRJEB29015, sample SAMEA2737821) | human gut metagenome | biome: human gut; feature: human-associated habitat; material: faeces | place: China | collected 2012 ... | reverse complement strand
CCTGGAATGTTTTGAACATCAGGTTGAACTGACGGATATCTGTAAAATTATGTTTGCCACAGGAAGGACACGGAATCTGGTTGTCATCGATGAATTTCTTCATCTCTTCCTGGCTCCAGCCATCTGCGGAACCATTGATATCGATATCATGCTCTTCTGCAAAATCTTCAATAATCTTATCTGCGCGGAAACGCTCATGACACTCACGACAATCCATGAGAGGATCTGAGAATCCTCCAAGATGTCCGGAAGCTACCCAAGTCTGCGGATTCATAAGGATCGCGCAGTCAACGCCTACATTGTATGGACTCTCCTGAATAAATTTCTGCCACCAGGCTTTTTTTACGTTATTCTTCAGCTCTACGCCGAGATTTCCGTAGTCCCATGTATTTGCAAGACCGCCGTAAATCTCAGATCCCGGATATACAAATCCTCTGGATTTTGCCAAAGCAACGATTTTTTCCATTGATTTTTCCATTTTTTGCATCCTCTCATTTCTGTTTCTTATGTTATTCATGAACATACCGTTCATAATTTACATTCTTTACTTAACACTCCTGCAAATCTGTTGATTCTCCGCCCCTAACACTCCACTATAAACAACCACTGTCCACAGTTAATTGTGCTCGTCAGATTATCCACAGATCTACATACAGGCTTTCTTACAACTTATCTGTAACATGTATCCCTGAATAAATTATAAACACGCCTATTATACTATTTACAAAATATGATTGCAAGCGTATCGCACTTGAAATTAATCCCTGTCTTTTAATTTCGTCTGCATGCCGTAATTCTTTTTTCCTGACAGATATTTTTCCATGATATGTCACAAAATTTTATTATCGTTAAATTCCAAGTCCCTGCAAAAATTCCAGTGATTTGAATTCCCGATCCGTGCACTGGCGCATGGCAATCCGAATGACCTGTTCCAGCATCTTCAAGATTTCTTCTGTTACCATAAATGTATACAATTTCTCCACCGGAGAAGCGACTATGTACTGTAACGCATACAATGCGGAATCTTCCAGAAAGATCCCCGTTGTACCCGATGGGCAGTCGCTGCACAACACACCGCGGACTTCCGGGACAAAACGCTGCAAATGTTCTTTCGTACCACATTTCATACAGGAAAAGAAATTTGGATAAGAACCATAATATACAAGCGTTTTCAATTCATAAATGCATCTTACCAGCCTTGGATTCAGTGACTTTACATTTAATGCACGCAGAGTCTGATACAGTAGTTTTAACTGATCACTTCCGTCGGAATTTTCCATAGAGAAAAAGGAAGCCAGTTCCAGGAAATAACAGCCGTATCCAGTCTTTACCAGATCTGCGCTGATCTCCTGAAAATAATTCTGTATGGAGGCACGCACCACCGTGTAGGAATTCCGTCCCTCATAGGCTTCAAATTCGCCAAAGCAGAATGGATTGGTAGCCGCCACCATGGAACTTTTCGGTCTTCTGGCTCCCCGGACAAATGCTGTGATCCGCCCCCGTTCTCTGGTAAGTATCGTTATTCTTCTGTCATACTCCCCCACAGGCATGGATGTAAGTACCATGCCCGTCACGGTAAGCTGCTGTCCCATCTGTTCCTCCCAACTATTTTGTAAACACTTTGTCGCTTTCTTTCAAAAATTAAAATGTTTACTTCATATAGACATCACTTCGCCTATCCTGTCATCTATATGAATATCATTCTGCCATTAACACGTGCATATCAATGATATTTCTCCATTTCCGTTTTCTCTATATCCCTGTAATTACCACCGGTATCCCAAATCTCTTTTACTATTTTTACATCCATCCGTGTCTCTGACACCATATCAGTCTGACTGCTGATGCTTCCACTATGGTCCTCTCTATATTTCAGATAATCCGCAATACTGCCGCTATGCTCAAATCTTTCCCATGCCTGATCTGTCATCCTTTGTTACCTCCTGACGGGATACTGTTAGGATTTCCAGCTCTATAGGAAAATATTCTTTTCTGCTTGTTTCATATCTCTATATTTCCTATGTTCCATAACAGTCAAGCCACTGTATAAATACAGAACAACAGGATTTGAATATAATATAAAATGTTTTAGTTTTACATTATTACCACTCAAGCGGAAGCAACTGTTCGCAGATATGTTCAACTATACCATTTTTCAACACCATAATCATTTTCATATAATGAGTTTAAATATCCTCTTTATTATAGCCAAAATTCTTCATGAGAATATCGCTGTCACGCCAGTCTTTCTTTACCTTAACCCAAAGTTGTAAGTTTGCTTTCATATCCAGCATTTTTTCAATCTCGTAGCGGGCATTGCTGCCGATTTTTTTCAGCATAGCGCCCTTTTTACCGATGATAATGCCTTTGTGGGATTCCCGCTCACAGATGATGGTAGCTTCAATATCCATAATCTTCTGTCCCTGACGTTTCTTCATCCGCTCAATCGATACGGCGATACCATGAGGAATCTCTTCATCCAACGCATGCAGCGCTTTCTCACGAATCAGCTCTGCCACAATTTGACGCTCCGGCTGATCGGTAACGGTATCCTCGTCATAGAACATCGGACCGTAAGGCAGATATTTAAAAATCATATCGATGACAACATCCTGATTTTCTCCACGCAACGCAGATGCCGGGATGATCTCTGCAAAATCATAAATCTTACGATAGGCATCGATAAAAGTAAGCACCTCTTCCTTTTTGACCATATCGATCTTGTTGATAACAAGGATGACAGGAATAGTCACTTTTTTTAACTGCTCTGCAATATGGCGTTCTCCCGCGCCAATAAATGTGGTCGGCTCTACGAGCCAGAGAATGACATCCACATCTTTCAGTGTATTTTCTGCCACATTTACCATATATTCGCCCAGCTTATTTTTTGCTTTGTGGATACCCGGCGTATCGACAAATACAATCTGTCCTCTGTCCGCATCAGTATATACTGTCTGGATACGGTTTCTGGTAGTCTGTGGCTTATTGGATGTAATCGCAATCTTCTGTCCGATCATGTGATTCATCAATGTTGATTTTCCAACATTCGGACGACCAATCAGTGTTACAAATCCTGATTTAAAATCTGCTTTCATGCTTTTCCCCTTTAAAATAATTTCTCTACTTTATCAAATACGTCTGCATTTTCTTTGATCTTCTCTTCATTACCAATGACACAGATGTAATGCTGATCCAATGCTGCTTTGACCGGATCTGCCAATGTGTTTATATCATTTACTGATACTTGAAGCACTTCATCACGTTCTTTCTGAATCATCTCTTCTGTCAGACCGGCAAAATATGCCATCATACTCCGTCTGCCCTTTGCTTTCGGATTCAGGGGCGTATCCATTCCGCTGACTGTTCCGATGACATATTTTGTCATGTCACGTTCACTGGCGTCAAAGTGTTTCAGATAATCTATGATTCCTGTATAAACATCCAGTGTTTCTTTCAGATTCGGATCCCTGTAAGAAGCAAAGTATGCATCCCCGGTTCTTGTAAACGCACCGGAAGTACCATACGCACCGCCTTTTACACGAACATTCAGCCAGAGATAATCATAACTCAAGATTGTCCTTAAAACACGGAATGCTCCGGTATATGCATATCCCTTCTCTTTATAATTGCCAACCTGTGATACATACTGCACCTGGGAAGCATCCATAAAACCTTCGTTCTGCGGAATGCAGCTGATCTCGCATGGATGGTCTTCGATTAGATCGGTAAACAGTTGTGGTTTCAATGCGCTGATCTGCTCTTGAACGGCTTTGCATCCTGCTTCTTTGCATGTCACATTAACCATCAGTTTTTCCGATCGGAACAGCATATGGGTCAGCTGTGTCAGCTTCTGTTTCAGATTCTCTTTTTCGTTTTCAAAATCAGACTCCAGACGGTCTACGAGACGATAGAAATCAATGCCTGTGGTCATATCGGAATACCGGGATCTCGGCAGATAATAACCCAATGCCCTTGTAGCAGATACCAGATGTCCGCTGCTGCTTAAGTCTCCCTGCAATGCAGATTTCATCTGTGCCAACAGATCATACAATCGTCTGTCATCGGAAAAATCCGTATGAAGCAGCATGCTCTGTGCCAGCTCCATTGCTTTTTCCAGTTTCTCTTCCAGTACGCTGATGCGCATCTCAAATTTTACCTGATATTTGTAGGTATCTTCTGCATTTGCAAAAATGGTAACGCTATTATGGATACCGCCGGTATGGAGATTGATCTCATTTGCCAGCGCAGTATATCCATACTTATCTGTATCCATATATCCAACCAGCAGTTTTAACACGCCAAGGTACGGTACCAGTCCTTCCGGAATATGTTTTGCATCAAACATCAGATCCAGATAAGTAATCCCATTAGAATTCAGATCATGCCATAAAACCGGAATGCCATCGGTTTCCAGTTCATGATTGTTGAAACCTTCCGCACGGCTTTCAATATCAGAACGGGAAAGCATCGGGATTGACTCCAGCTCTTCCTGGGTATTTGGCTCTTCCTGATACTCTTTCAGATGTTTTGTAAAAGCAATGATTTCATCCAATTTCTCATCACTGAGAGAATCTTTATACTTCTGTAGTTTGTCTGCCAATGCCTGCTCATCTTTTGCATTCAGACCCTGCTCCGGCTCCATACGAACAACAGCAATATGCGCATTATCCAGCAGATATTTCTGTACCAAGTCTTCGTAATAACCGGTTCCGATCTGTTCCCGCAGGAAACGGTATGTGTCCAGAAGCTGCAGATGCATAAATGGCTCCATATCGTCATACAGCCAGCTGTCCATCGCCTGTAAGCCAAGGATCAGACCTTTCGGGAAGTTGCCATAATCTGATTCACGGTACTTAAATTCCGCATTGTTGATGGATGCCAGCAACGCTTCCTGATTGATGCCGTCTTCTACCTGTTTTTCCAGTGTTTCACGAATAACACTAAGGAACTGTTCCTGCTGAGCGCTCTCCGCATTTTTCGCAATCACAGAAAAAATTGGCTGATATACACCATTGTCAAAACCACCCTGAATATCTTTACCGATGCCGGCAGACAGCAGCGCTTCTTTGACCGGCGCACCCTGTGAATTTAAAAGCGCATAATCCAGTACTTCAAATGCCAGATATTTTTCCCGGTCCAGAGAATTGCTTACAGACCAGCTGCAGGACAGGTACGTTTTACCTTCGGTGCTTTCTGAACTTGTGATCGGATATTTTTTGCAGATCTCTACCGGTTTCTCAAAGGCATCCTGAGTAATAATATGGGTATCAAAATCATCCAGATCATACTGACTCAGATAATGTGCATCCAGCCACTCCAACTTCTCCACCGCATCCATATTTCCGTACAGATAGATATAAGAATTAGAGGGATGATAATATTTGCTGTGGAAATTAAGGAACTCCTCATAGGTCAGATCCGGGATATTTTTCGGATCTCCGCCAGACTCATAACGATATGCCGTGTCCGGATACAGGGAATTCAGTATCTCTCGCTCCAACAGATCATCTGCGGATGAAAAAGCACCCTTCATTTCATTATAAACAACGCCATTGATCTTCAGATTATCCTCGCGGTTCTCCAGTTCATAATGCCAGCCTTCCTGACAGAAGATCTCCTTATGCTGATAGATATTCGGATGAAATACCGCATCCAGATACACATGCATCAAGTTCTGGAAATCTTTGTCATTACAGCTTGCCACCGGATAAACGGTTTTATCCGGATAAGTCATTGCATTCAAAAATGTATTCAGTGAACCTTTTACCAGTTCGATAAACGGATCTTTTACCGGGAATTCCCGGCTGCCACACAATACGGAATGCTCCAGGATATGGGTCAGTCCCGTACTGTTTACCGGCGGTGTCCGGAATGCAATATAAAACACCTTATTTTCATCATCATTCTGTACCAGACAGATTCTGGCGCCACTCTTTTTGTGTCGGAGCAGAACTCCCTGAGAATCCAGATCCGTCAATGGCTCCTGTTTCAAAATCTCATAATTTTTTAGCTGTTCTAATGTCACCTATGCGACCTCCTTTATTTATCTGTATCTGCAAAATCTTCTTTAAAGAAAACTATCCCACATCTTTGTTTGAAAGGTTCCGAAAGTATCTCTATTACCATATAAACCACAATTTAGGAAACTAAATCAGGAGTTACCCCCGAAAGAATAACTCCTGAAATCCTGTTTCTGCAAAAATCGATATATTGTTAAGGAATTAACCTAAACGTGTAACGTTTGCTGCCTGAGGTCCTTTTGGTCCTTCGATCACTTCGAATTCTACTGCCTCACCGTCTTTTAATTCCTTGAATCCATCCATGTTCAATGCGGAAAAATGTACGAATACATCTTTACCCTCTGCATCAGAAATAAATCCAAATCCTTTTTTTGCGTTAAACCATTTCACAGTTCCCTGCTGCATAAAACTTCCTCCTAATACCTTCTAAAAAATTGCACTCTTTTGTGCATGTTTCACAATTTCACTTTAACACATGAAAACATTATTGTCAACAATATTAAAGGATTTATTTGACATTCCTAATTGAAACATCCATCTGAGGGAACGGGATTTCTATCTCAGCCTCATCCAGCGCATATTTTATTTTTTCAATCACACGCCATCTGGCATGCCAGTAATTTTCCGAACTGACCCAAAAGCGCAATCCTATGATTACAGAGGAATCAGCAAGCTCTGATACGAATACTTCACAGATATCCTCCTGTAATCGATCCGGATCTTTCATTGCCGTATTCAAAATCATGTCTTTTGCAAGTTTCAGATCTGACTGATATGATATTCCAGTCTTGATCTCCACCATCCGTTTTCCCTGATGCGTATAGTTGATCAAACTGGTATTAGACAGCGTACCATTTGGAAGTACAACTGTCTTATTATCTATTGTAACCAGTTTTGTATAAAATAATTGTATTTCTTTTACAATTCCTTCATTTCCATGTGTGTCTTCGTATATGTAATCTCCCACTTTAAAAGGTTTCAAAAGCAAGATCAGTACCCCGCCAGCAAAATTAGAAAGCGTTCCCTGCAATGCAAGACCAATCGATAATCCTGCGGAACCAATAATTGCAATCACGGCACTGGCTGTAATGCCAAAAGTTCCCAGTATGATCATGATCAGTACAAAATACAGGACAAGGTTCAGCAAATGATCCAGAAACTGTTGCAATCCCCGATCCAGTGATGTCTTTTTCATGGCTTTTCTGGCTATTTTTCGCACCAGTTTGATGACACGGATTCCAACCAGCAATACGATAATGGCAATGATCAGACTGAAGACAAAATTGACAACTGACGGCAGATGTCCCACAAGATACGTTTTTATTTTATCAAACGTAATAAAATTCTTTGATACACTCTCTTCCACCGCATCTGCAAGATCTGATGTCAGGATATATGTCGCTAATTTCATTGTTATGCTCCGTTCTGCTTTTTCTTATTGACAGAGCAGGAAATATCAGACGTTTTAATGAGTTCTATGTCCTGCTGTTTTATTGTTCACAAAAATCTCTTCATTGTTCCTGTAACCGCTAAAAACTCTGTCAGAAGAAAGTTATAAAATCATCTGCCTATATCTCATGGATAAACAGACCACTGCGCAGCTTCGGCTCAAACCAGGTAGATTTCGGCGGCATCAGAAGTCCTGCATCTGCAACTGCAAACAGCTGTGCAATCGATGTCGGATACATGGCAAATGCCACTTTTGCATCTGTATGACAGCGTCTCTCCAGTTCGGAAAGTCCGCGGATACCTCCCACAAAATCAATTCTTGGATCCGTCTTTGGATCACCGATGCCAAGTACCGGTGTCAGCAACAGTTCCTGCAACAGCGATACATCAAGGCTTTCCACCGGATCTGAAGGAATCTTATTTTCCGGAATTTTGCACAGGTACCATTTTTCATCCAGATACATAGTAAAAGTTCCTGCTTCTGCCGGCTTACGGTCAGTCTCTGACACAAGTGTTACCTGAAAGATTTTTTCAACTTTATGTAAAAATTCTGCCACAGACATTCCGTTCAGATCTTTAACGACACGGTTATAATCCAGAATCATCAGCTCTTCATCAGGGAACAAAACGGACAAGAAATAGTTAAACTCTTCAGTTCCATCATAATCCGGATGTTCTTTTCGTCTCTTTAATCCTACTTTTACTGCAGAAGCGGCTCTATGATGTCCGTCTGCAATGTAGATATTTCTGATGGATGCAAATGCATTTTGGATAGTCTCGATCTGAGCATCCTCTGCAATGATCCACACCTGATGGCGAATGCCATCCGGAGCGGTAAAGCTGTATACCGGCACCTCTTTTTTTACAGTTGCAACCACCTGATTAATGATCTGGTCTGCACGGTATGCAAGAAAAATCGGTCCGGTCTGCGCATTGCAAGTATCCACATGACGGATACGATCCTGTTCCTTTTCAGCTCTTGTATTTTCATGTTTTTTGATCACACCGTTCTGGTAATCATCAATGGATGCGCAGGCAACGATACCGGTCTGGGTTCTTCCGTCCATGGTCAGTTCATAAATGTAGTAACATGGCTTTTCTTCTCTGACAAAATCCCCGTTCTGAACCATTTCCCACAATGTATCATGGGCTTTCTGATACACTTCCGGCGCATAAGTATCTACATTATCCGGAAACTGTGTCTCAGCACGGTCAATCTTTAAAAAAGATTCCGGCTCTTTCACAACTTCTGCCTTTGCTTCTTCTCTGTTATATACATCATATGGAAGTGCTGCAATCTTTGCAGCTTTTTCCTGGCAGGGACGGATCCCTGCAAAAGGTCTGATTACTGCCATTTTTCTTCTCCTGGTATTTTTAATTTTATATAAAACAATTTATATGAAAAACCTGTATCCTGTCAACTAAAGTTTCTTTTTGTAAAAACTTTTATTTATCAGATATTTCTATCCGAAAGCTTCCTTCTGTTTACACCAAAAGAAAAAACTGCTGTGAAAAGCCAAGGCATGCAGAGCGGAGTGTTTATCCTCCGGTCTATCCAGACCAGATCATGAACTCCATCTGTACCTCCGGCTTTCCGCAACAGCCTTCTCATCGTTTATCTGATTATTTGATCACTCTTACTCTTAACACATCATCAACAGCATTCAGTGCTTTTACGACATCATCTGTTACTGCTGAATCCAGATCAAACAGAGAGTATGCATACTCTCCACGGCTCTTATTCGTCATGTCAGAGATGTTCAGTCCGGCATCGCCAACAATCGCTGTCAGACGTGAAATCATATTCTTAACATTTTTGTGGAGGATAGCAATACGAGCAGCAGAAGTGCATACACCCATATTACAATCCGGATAATTTACAGAATGTGTAATGTTACCGTTCTCAATATAATCTTTAATCTCTTTAACCGCCATTATTGCACAGTTGTCTTCAGATTCCTCTGTAGATGCGCCAAGATGCGGGATTACGATACAGCCTTTCTTTCCTGCTGTCTTCGGGCTTGGGAAATCAACAACATAATGTTTTACTTTTCCTTCTGCCAGTGCCTCTACCATCGCATCCTCATCTACCAGAGTATCTCTGGAGAAGTTCAGAAATACGACGCCATCTTTCATCATAGCAATGGCATCTTTGCTTACCATGCCTCTTGTTGCATCCATAAGCGGAACATGAATGGTAATGTAATCACATTCTCTGTAGATATCTTCTACTGCGATCACATGTTTTACCGCTTTGTCTACATTCCATGCTGCGTTTACAGACAGATATGGATCATAGCCATATACTTCCATACCAAGTGCGCATGCTGCATTTGCTACCTTTACACCGATAGCTCCAAGTCCGATAACACCCAGTTTTTTACCCATGATCTCATTACCGGCAAATGCTTTTTTCGCTTTTTCTGCAGCTTTTCCGATATTTTCATCGGCAGCATTTTCCTTTACCCAGTCAATACCGCCGATCACATCTCTGGATGCCAGAAGCAGTCCTGCAAGTACAAGCTCTTTTACACCATTTGCATTTGCACCCGGTGTATTGAATACAACGATACCTTTATCAGCACATTTATCCAACGGGATATTATTCACGCCTGCTCCTGCACGGGCGATTACCTCCAGACCATCCGGAAGCTCCAGATCATGCATGGCGGCACTTCTTACCAGCACTGCCTGTGCATCTGCCATATCATCAACTTTTTTATACTCATCTGTAAACAGATCCAAACCGCATGCAGCGATTGGATTTAAACAACTGTACTGAACCATTTTTTTACCTCTTTTCTCACTCATACGGAGAATCAGATATAATTCTGATGAACCATAGTTTTCTTAAAATATCCGATTCTCCATTTTTGTTGTTCCTTTTTAAACAACTGCTCTCTTACAATTTTTCAATAATATTTTATGCATTCTCCTGCTCGAATTTCTTCATGAACTCAACCAGTTTGATAACGCCCTCTTTTGGCATAGCATTGTAGATGGAAGCTCTCATTCCTCCAACTGTTCTGTGTCCTTTCAGATTCTCAAGTCCGTTTGCTTTTGCTTCAGCTACGAATTTTGCATCCAGCTCTTTATCTCCTGTCACAAAAGGAACATTCATCAGAGAACGATCTTCTTTTCTTACTGTTCCTTTAAACATTTTGCTGCTGTCAAGGAAATCATACAGGATTGCTGCTTTCTCCTCGTTGCGTTTCTTCATTGCCTCAAGGCCACCAAGGGATTTGATCCATTTGAATACTTTTCCGCAAATATAAATGCCATAGCAAGGCGGTGTGTTGTACATAGAACCGTTGTCTGCCTGCACTTTGTACTGCAGCATCGTTGGAACATATGTCGGAAGATCCTCACGAAGCAGATCCTCACGGATAATAACGATCTGAACGCCTGCTGGTCCTACATTCTTCTGTACACCACCCATTAACAGTGCAAATTTACTTACATCCAGCGGCTCTGATAAGAAGCAGGATGAAATATCTGCAACCAAATCTTTTCCTTTTGTATTCGGAAGTTCATGATATACCGTTCCGTAAATTGTATTGTTCATGCAGATATATACATAGTCCGCATCTTCAGAAATTGGAAGATCAGAACAATCCGGTATATAAGTGTAAGTCTCATCCTCAGAAGATGCAATCTTATTTACCTTTCCGTATTTCTGCGCTTCTACATAAGCTTTCTTAGCCCACTGACCGGTAACGATGTAATCAGCTACGCCATTTTTCATCAGGTTCATCGGGATTGCAGAAAACTGTAATGCTGCTCCGCCCTGCATAAAAAGAACTTTGTAATTGTCCGGAATTCCCATCAGATCTCTCAAATCTGCTTCTGCCTCATCAATAATCTTCTGGAACATTGCAGAACGATGACTCATTTCCATAACGGACATACCGCATCCGCGGTAATCCATCATCTCTTCCTGCGCTTCTTTAAGCACTTCTTCCGGTAATACAGCCGGTCCTGCTGAAAAATTATAAACTCTGCTCATTTTTTTATCCTCCCAACTAAAATAAGCTTTTTATCTGTTCTGATCAATCATTCAGAACATTTGTATCATCCATATATATTCTCTCAATAATATATATGGCAATTACCTCTTTATGAGATCAATATCTCATATCATATGATATATCTGATCAGCCATTACTGTGCATGTATGACCAATACGCTTCAGAAACATATTTTTCATATGCCTGATGCGGCAAAGAACCTATATAATATCCTGCTCGTCAAACACTTCACTGATCGCTGCTCCCGGCGCAACCATAGGCCATACTTTATCGTCGCAGTTAATGATACAGTCAAGTAATACAGGCGTCCTCATTGCAAGCGCTTTCTCTAAAGCTGCTTCAAATTCTTCCCGGGTAGTCACACGGATTCCCGTCGCTCCCATTGCCTCGGCAAGTTTTACAAAATCCACACTGTCATTTAATACTGTATGTGAAAAACGTTTTTCATAGAACAGATCCTGCCACTGACGTACCATACCAAGTACATGGTTGTTTACCACAACCTCAATCAGCGGTAATTTTTCTCTTACCGCAGTAGCAATCTCGTTCATATTCATACGGAAACATCCGTCTCCGGCAATGTTGATGACCTGACGATCCGGTCTGCCGATCTGTGCGCCAATAGCAGCGCCCAGTCCGTATCCCATCGTACCAAGTCCTCCAGATGTAAGGAATGTTCTCGGTTTTGCATATTTATAGAACTGTGCAGCCCACATCTGATGCTGACCAACCTCCGTTACGATGATTGCTTCGCCGTTTGTTTTTTTATAAATGGCATCTACCAGATAAGGACCGCTTAATCCTTCTGCCGGGAAACGCATCGGATATGTTTTCTTATAATCCATAATCTTCTCAATCCAGGCATCATGATTCTGCTGTTTCACACGACTGTTCAGAAGTCTCAACACTTCTCTCACATCGCCGATCAGGCTGGCATCTGTCTGAATATTTTTATTAATCTCTGCAGGATCGATATCAATCTGCAGGATCTTTGCATTATCTGCAAATTTCTTTGCATTTCCGGTAACACGGTCACTGAAACGCACGCCGATGGCAATCAAAAGATCACATTCACTAACGCCATAATTGGATGCCTTTGTGCCATGCATGCCAAGCATACCTGTATATAGCGGCTTTCTTCCATCGTATGCTCCTTTTCCCATCAGGGAATCGGTAACCGGAGCCTGTACTTTGGATACAAATTCATCCAGTGCCTCTTCCGCATTGGAAATAACAGCTCCACCACCTACAAAAATATATGGTTTCTCGGATTCGTTGATCAGTCTGACTGCCTCATCCAGATCAGCCTCCGTGATTTTATCTATAGATCTTACCGGTGTTTCCTGTTCTTCATAAATGTATTCTGTAAGAGCTGCTGTTACATCTTTCGGAACATCTACCAGTACCGGTCCCGGTCTTCCGGTCTTTGCGATCCGGAAAGCTCTTCGGATTACTTTTGCAAGGTCATTGATATCTTTTACGATAAAGTTATGTTTTGTGATCGGAGTTGTGATCCCTGTGATATCAATTTCCTGAAAACTGTCTTTTCCCAGTAATGGTAATCCTACATTACAGGTAATCGCTACAACCGGAACAGAATCCATATATGCCGTTGCGATACCGGTTACCAGATTCGTAGCACCCGGTCCGCTGGTGGCAATACATACGCCTACTTTTCCCGTTGCGCGTGCATACCCGTCTGCTGCATGCGCAGCTCCCTGTTCATGGGATGTAAGCACGTGACGGATCTCGTCACTGTGCTTATACAATTCATCGTACAGGTTCAGGATTGCGCCGCCCGGATAACCAAAAATGGTATCCACGCCCTGTTCCTTCAAACATTTTATAATAATCTGTGCACCTGTCAGCTGCATTGTGCCAATCCCTGCTTTCTATTGTTAATACTTTTCGTCTGTCTGATACAGGCTTTATTTCTCAGGTGTACGAAGAATTGCGCCTGTATTTCCTGAAGTAACGAGAGAGGCATAACGTGCCAGATAACCCGTTGTAATCTTTGGCTCTCTCGGCTCCCATTTTGCTCTTCTCTCAGCCAGAACTTCATCAGGAACATCCATCTGGAGAGTATTCTCCGGAATATTGATTTTGATGATATCGCCTTCTTCTACCAGTGCGATCGGTCCGCCTACTGCTGCTTCCGGAGATACATGTCCAATGGAAGCGCCGCGGGATGCGCCGGAGAAACGTCCGTCTGTGATCAATGCTACAGAAGATCCAAGTCCCATACCTGCAATAGCAGATGTCGGGTTCAGCATCTCTCTCATACCCGGACCGCCTTTTGGTCCTTCATAACGGATAACAACAACATCTCCTGCTACGATCTTGCCGCCTTTAA
>ERZ773103.3169-NODE-3169-length-13854-cov-4.022900_pt1 | contig 13854 bp, 14 predicted proteins | sample MGYA00511118_ERZ773103 | MGnify/ENA primary metagenome ERZ773103 (study PRJEB29015, sample SAMEA2737821) | human gut metagenome | biome: human gut; feature: human-associated habitat; material: faeces | place: China | collected 2012 ... | reverse complement strand
GCCGTTGTATCGGAGCCTGCGGTTTTGATGCAGTATACAATCCAAACAGCAGTGCAAACGAACTTCTTGACCGTAAGATGGCAGAATATGCACAGGCAGTCTGTCATGGACGTCCGCATTTCCATATTGCACTGGTTCAGGATATCAGCCCGAACTGCGACTGCCATGGAGAGAATGATGCACCAATTCTTCCGGATATAGGAATGTTTGCAAGTTTTGACCCGGTTGCACTGGATCAGGCATGTGCAGATGCCTGCTTGAAAGCAACACCGATTGCAGACAGTCAGCTCGGAGAACATCTGGCAGAGCCTGGATGGCATTGTCACCATGACCATTTCAAAGATTCCAATCCAAACATCGAATGGAAAGCAACTCTTGACCAGGCAGAAAAAGTCGGACTTGGAACCAGAGAATACGAATTAAAGAGAATCAAATAATCACAGGAGAGGGCTGATTTATGGAAAAACATCATCATGAGAGAAGCACGTTTTCCGGCAAACTCGGATTTGTACTATCCGCAGCCGGAGCTTCCGTCGGTCTGGGAAATATCTGGAGATTCCCGTACCTGGCGGCAAAATACGGAGGCGGTATTTTTTTACTGATCTACATTATTCTGGCACTGACATTTGGTTATTCAATGATCGTGGCGGAGACAGCGCTTGGACGAATGACGAAGAAAAGTCCGGTCGGTGCTTTTGCCAAATTCGGTAAATCTAAATGGCTGTCATTCGGCGGCTGGATCAACGCGATCATTCCGATTCTGATCGTGCCGTATTACTCAGTAATCGGCGGCTGGGTAATCAAATACCTGATTGAATACATAAAGGGCAACAGCCAGAAGCTTGCGACAGACGGATATTTCTCAGAATTTATTTCCAACGGAGTATCTACGGAAATCTGTTTTTTGCTTTTTGCATTATTCACAGTAGCAATCATTTACGCAGGAGTACGTAACGGTGTTGAGCGTGTTTCGAAATTTATGATGCCGATTCTGGTATTTCTGTCCATTCTGATCGCAGTTTATTCTGTGACAAGACCGGGAGCACTGAAAGGTGTAAAATATTTCCTGATACCGAATATTGAGAATTTCTCATGGATGACCGTTGTGGCAGCAATGGGACAGATGTTCTATTCACTTTCAATCGCAATGGGTATTCTGGTAACATTTGGTTCCTATATGAAAAAAGACGTATCCATCGAAGGTTCCACAATAAACGTAGAAATCTTTGATACAGCAATCGCAATTATGGCAGGTCTGATGATCATTCCGGCAGTATTTGCATTCTCAGGCGGAGATCCGGATACGTTGCAGGCAGGACCGTCCCTGATGTTTATCACGATTCCGAAAGTCTTTGCAAGCATGGGACTGGGAACCCCGATTGGAATTTTATTCTTTGTGCTGGTACTCTGTGCGGCACTGACAAGTTCGATTGCCCTGACAGAAAGTGCAGTATCAACCTTTCAGGATGAGTTGAAATGGTGCAGACAGAAGTCCACACTGGTAGTCGGTGCGATCATGCTTGTTCTCGGAAGTCTTTCTTCTCTGGGATACGGACCGCTTGCCTGTGTAAAGATCATCGGAATGCAGTTCCTTGATTTCTTTGACTTCCTGACCAACTCTGTGATGATGCCGATCGCGGCATTTGCGACCTGTCTTCTGATCTCCAGAGTGATCGGTGTGAAGAAGATTGAGGAAGAAGTTCTGCGTGGCGAAGGCACATTCAAGAGAAAAAGAATTTTTAACTTCATGATCCGGTATCTCTGCCCGATCTTTGCGGCAATCATTCTTTTGAGTTCCGTGGCGAACGCATTTGGATGGATTTCCATGTAAAACAGATATAAATATAAAAGAACATCTTGTTGAAAGAGAGTTTCGTAGATTTTTCGTTTATTCTTTCACACAAGGTGTTCTTTTATGATGTATCGCTGGAGAATGAGGAAGTTACATTTGATGAGAGCAATACTTCCGCAAAAGTAACCATTACCAATCAGGAACAGGATGAAGACAAAGATAAGGATAAAGACAAGGACAAAGATAAAACAACCACAACCTCATCTAACGCAGCATCCACAAAAGCAGTAAAAACCGGTGATAACACACCGATTGGAATTTTTGTAGTTCTTCTTATTGCTGCGATTGCAGTGATTGGAGGAGGAATTTACCTCAAACGTCGCAAAAAATAATAACTAACGAAAACTCCGCCAGTTCGGGTACGTAACTACCTGTTCTGGCGGAGTTTTACATTTCCTGTCGAGGAGGCGCCGGTGGCGCGTCCGCTGATTTATACTTTAGGCTGATATCTCATATCAGATACATTGTACACGGTGATGAAGGCCTGTGGGTCTTCATGATTGATATAATTCATCAGCTTCTGATATTCTGTTTTGTCTACGATTGTAATGATCTCATTTCGTTTCTGCATATTGTAAGCACCGTATGCTTCATAAACGGTGGCTCCGCTGTGAAGATCGTGGATAATGAAATTTCGCAGTTCTTCTTCTTTTTTTGTAATAATGCAGACACGCCGCTTGATGTTGTGGTCAAAAATAAAGTGATCCAGCACAATTCCATTAAAATATGTACCAAGAATACTCAGTACGACGGTCTTTTTGTCATAAACAAGTGCAGCGGACAGTGCAACACACATGCCGGAGAGTGACATTGCTTTGCCGAGTTCCATATGCAGATATTTATTCATAATCTTTGCTACGATATCAAGCCCGCCTGACGAAGCATTTCTGTTAAAAAGAATACTCAGACCAATGCTGACAACAAGGACATAGCACAGCACGTCCAGTTCCTGACTGTCGGTCATGGAAGTAAAATTCGGAAAAACTTTTTCAAAAATTCCGAGAAAGACAGGAAGTATGATACTTGTGTAAACGGTCTTTACTCCAAATTCTTTCCCACATGTGATAAAACCAATGATCAGAAGAACAACGTTCAGGATCATGGTGATTGCCGACAGCGGAAGCGGGATAAAATTAGAAAGAACAATTCCAAGACCGGAAATACTGCTGACAGAAGCATGGCTCGGTACGAGGAAAAAATAAACGGCAGCAGCAATGATTGCCACAGCACCGGTCAAAATGAGCGTTTCTAAAAGCAATTTTGCAAAATTCAACTCTTTTTTCATCGAAAACATCTCCAGATTCAGTTTTTATTTGATATATCTGCGAATATTCGTCTTGAAATTATACTTCAGAGACGGGCAGATTTACAATGATCGGCTCATGTTCAAGTGCCGGAATGATCTTGTCTGTAAAATCCTTTGTAGTAAATTTCAGACTGGATGTATTGATACATGGATGACATCCGAAATAAGGATCCTTCAGAACATCTTCATCGATCAGAAGCTGAACTTTCTTTTCGCGGTCGTTCATCAGGCCAAGGACGCTGACAGAGCCCGGGGTGATGTCGAGATATTTTTCCATATATTCCGGTTTTGCAAAGGATAAACGTGCCGAGCCGATCTGAGCGGAAAGATCCTTTGTCTTAAAGGGTTTGTCGCCCGGCATCAGGAGCAGATAAAAGTTTGTTTCCTGACGGTTGCACAGAAACAGGTTCTTGCAGATAGCGGTATCATCACCGAGTGTGCGGTCAATTTCTTCACAGGCTTCCATGGTCATGGCGGCTTCGTGGTCAACACGCTGGTAAGTAACGCTGAGTTTATCTAAAAAGTCATAGACACGAATCTCCTTGTCCAGACGGTCATTTACATTTTCCGGTCTTCCATTCTGTAATTCCATTTCGTGGTTCTCCTTTTTATTTTTACGTATTTCATTGTAACGGTATTTAAGTGATGTGTAAACCCTTTATATGATTGTCAAATTACTAATTTACGACAGAATCTGCACAGATGTGGTTTTTTGAAGTTTTTTAAAAAAAGTCTTTACAAACCACAAGAAACCATATATAATGCAAATAAAAACAAAGAGAAACAACATAAATCAAGAGAATAAACAACATAAAACCACAACACAACAAAACTGCCCATTTATGGACGAAATCGGAGGAATTTTATTATGAGGATCTTAGAGTCAAAATTTGTACAGGGTTTTATCAAAATGGCAAATGACGGTTATCTGCAGGGATGGCATGAGAGAAACGGCGGTAACTTAAGCTATCGTCTGAAGGCAGAGGAAGTCGAAATGATCCGTCCGCGTCTGAACGCACCGGGAGAATGGACACCGATCGGAACCGAAGTACCGGGACTGGCAGGCGAATTTTTTCTTGTGACAGGAAGTGGTAAATATTTCAGAAATATCATTGTTGACCCGGAAGTATGTCTTGCAATTATCGAACTGGATGAGACTGGCTGCAATTACCGTATCCGTTGGGGACTGGTTGAGGGAGGAAGACCGACAAGCGAGCTTCCGACACATCTGATGAATCATGAAGTAAAGAAAAAACTTACTAATGGAAAGCATCGTGTTATTTACCATGCACATACCACAAATACGATTGCACTGACATTTGTGCTCCCACTGGATGACAAAGTGTTTACCAGAGAACTCTGGGAATCTGCAACCGAATGTCCGGTCGTATTTCCGGACGGTGTCGGAGTTGTCGGCTGGATGGTTCCGGGCGGAAGAGAAATTGCTGTAAAGACAGCGGAACTTATGAAAAAATATGATGTTGTAATCTGGGCCCACCATGGAATGTTCTGTTCCGGAGAGGATTTTGACCTGACATTTGGCCTGCTTCATACTGTTGAGAAATCAGCAGAGATCCTTGTAAAGATCCTCTCTATGACACCGCACAAACTGCAGACGATCCAGCCGGATAATTTCCGTGCACTGGCAAAAGACTTCAAGGTAAGTCTGCCGGAAGAATTTCTGTATGAAAAAGAATAATAAAACAATAGCAAAAGGAGAAGTCTTTTCGGACTTCTCCTTAATTTCAGTCAAAATCTATCTTATACGCTGTACATGATAATCTTTGTAATATGACGAATTAGAACTTACTCGGAAACGATATGTTCTTGATCCGATTTTAAAATATGTATAGATATAATACGTATAAATATTACCGTTATCGTAAGCATTTACATATGGATAAATCATTCCAAGACCGGCAACATAAACAATATAATTCCCTTTTCCCCTGTGCAGAATACTGGTTTTCAGATCTGTTTCTCCTGCGGAAGATGAAAGTGCTCCATGATAGTAAGGTTCATTTGTTAATGATTTTTCATATCTGCGCTTTTTCTTATTATAAACGTATATCGGAAAATCAGTCATTTTTCTGCCGTTATTGCTGCATCCTATGAAAGCTGGCTTTTTCGATGCATAATTCCAGATTTCCAGAGCAAATATGCTGGTTCCGGCGCTCAGAAAAGAATTCCCTGTTTTTCGCAATGAAATGCGGCCTCCGATCGTATAAATGGATGCGACATTGCTGAAACGACCTCTCTGTCGCCCATTGACAGCACGTACTTTGTACCAGAGCTCTCCTTTCTTTGTATCCTGCCAGGAAAGTCCTCTGACAGTTTTTACCTTCTGATATTTTTGACCGTTAGTTGAGCGATAGATTTCATATGCTCTGGCTCTGGATGCTCTTTTCCATGTAAGTCGTGTTTGGCCTTTGGTGTAGACTGCTTTTAATCCTGTCACTTTTCCGACGGAAGCGGCCTGAACTGTTACATTCGTTGAAGGGACAATTGTGACTGCTAACAGAAGTACCATAACAAGACTTACTAATGTTTTCTTAAACTTTTTCATTGTTGTATCCTCCTTCTGAGTATTGGTAAAATCAGTATAACAAAGTTTCTGTTGATGCTCAAAAGTATTGCCATATCTGTCATAGACAAAGGTGGTAATTTTTTGAGTATTTGCCGAAAATCCTTTATACTGTAAGCAGGAAATATGGGAATGATTCGGAAGGGGATGGAGAAGATGAATTTTCAGGAATGTCTGAATAACTATATCATACAGATCCGCTGCAATGGAAAAGAACTGGCGCGTAACAGCAAAATATCCGAAACGGTCATCAGCCGGTACCGCAAAGGTGAGCGTGCACCTTCAGCTGACAGTGAATATTTAAAGAAATTGTCCGATGGAATCATCAAGACTGCAGCAGAAAAAGGCATCCGGGATTTTAAGGCGGACAAAGTTTTGCAGACACTGCGTGAAAGTCTGGAGGATAATCGGGACGAACCGGCATTTAACAGCCAGAAACTCGACATTCTGCTGAGAGAACTGGATATCAATATTTCCAGAATTGCGGCATTTTTGCATTATGATCCGTCCTACCTGTCAAAGATAAGGACGGGCAAGCGCAATCCGGCACATCAGCAGCAGTTTATCGAAAAAATCTGCGAGTATGTTGCATCTAATTATAAGGATGAGCAGGATCGGAAAAAGGTGACATATCTTATTCAATGCAATGAAGACGAAATTACAGACAGTTCTTTATACAGGAAAAAACTGAGGGAGTGGCTGAGTTCTTCAAAACCGGAAGACGTTGATTATGTATCTGGTTTTCTGCGTAAAGTGGATTCTTTTAATCTGGATGATTATATACGTGTCATTCATTTTGACAGTTTCAAGGTGCCGAAAGTACCGTTTCAGCTTCCTGTTTCGAGACATTATTATGGATTGAAAGAAATGCGCGAGGGGGAACTGGATTTTCTGAAGCATACCGTGCTTTCAAAATCAATGAAGCCCTTGTACATATGCAGTGACATGCCGGTAGAAGATATGGCTGCAGACAAGGATTTTGCAAAAAAATACATGTTCGGTCTTGCGATGGTTCTTAAAAAGGGTTTGCATATCCATATCATCCACGATGTGGAACGTCCTATGAAAGATATGATGCTCGGTCTGGAAAACTGGGTGCCACTTTATATGACCGGGCAGATTTCACCATATTATCTGAAAGGTGTACAGAATCGTGTCTATTCTCATCTGCATTATTGTTCCGGGCAGGTGGCGATGACAGGCGACTGCATCAGTGGGCATCATGATCTGGCACATTATTATCTGACCAGTCGCAAAGAGGAAGTATTAATCAGTCAGAAAAATATGGAATATCTTTTGAAAAAAGCACATCCACTGATGGATATTTACAGGGAAGAGCGCAAAAAAGAACTGTATGCTGCTCTGATTGAAAATGCCGGGAAAGAAGGTCGTCGGAGACGTGTACTGGCGGTTCCGGATCTGGGCGTTCTGCCGGAAAAACTGCTGGAAGATATTTTGGAACGCAATCATGTTGTGCTGAATGAAAAAACTGTGATTTTGGAATGCTATAAAAAATCTGTAACATGTCTGGTGACGACTTTGAAGCACAGTGTAGTAGAGGATGAAGTATCAGTGCTTTCTGAAGCGGAGTATGAAAAATATCCGCCGGTGCTTCCGATTGCAGAGTGTTTTCTGGAAAAAGATATCCACCTGACCTATGAAGAGTATCTGGCATGTATAAAGGCAGGCCGGGACTATGCGAAAGCAAACGAAAACTATCAGTTCAATCTGACAAAGATAAAAGGTTTTCACAATATCCAGATCACTTGTTTTGAGGGAAAATGGTGCATGATATCGAAGAACCGGGCTCCGGCGATCCATTTTGTGATTCATCATCCAAAACTTCGGTATGCATTGGAAAATATGGTATTACCGATTCGTGATGACGAGATCGAATAAGGCATGATTTATAATGAAGGATGAAAAGTAGGAAAGAAATAATGAAAAAGAACTGGAAAAAAACACTGGCAGCAGCTGGTATGGGAATGGTGCTGATGACCACTTCTCTGACTCCGGTGACGGCTTTTGCGGCGGTCGACACGCAGAATCTGCTGACTTTTGTAAATGATACAATGGATGACGGCTCGCAGATCTACTATTTTGAAGAGGTTGCTGTGACACTCCCAGCAGACTGGAAGGGAAAGGTTGCGGTGCAGGCACAGGACACCAGTGTTACTTTTTATCATAAGGCGAGCAAAGAAAAATGGCAGGAAAATTATGGGACAGTTGGCGGGAAACTTTTTTCCTTATCTTATTCCGTAAACAGTGATTTCACAGAGCTGCCGTCCTATTATTATGTAGGATTCGGCGAGGAGTCTGTGATGAATTATTTCCTGACATTTCCGACAGATGTGCAGGGATATATGGAAGATGAAAGCATCAGCGAGGAATATCAGCAGCTTTTCTCGGAAATTGATTATGTAAAAGATCATGTATGCATGCGTCATGTGGAGCCGACAGATGAAGTAAGTTCTTTTGATGAAACGAAAGCCGGATACGATGGTATATGGACAAAGGTAGAAGATTTGTTTGAACTGTATATTCCGACAGAATGGGATGCCTGCCAGCCGGACGAAGAAGACATTGCAGGTGGTGTGAAATATATTTCTGTATCTGAAGACAAAGCCTATATCTGTATGGCGATGGCAACGGAGCCTGACAATGAAGAGACGAGGAAAGAGATTGAGCAGGAGCTTGCCGATAATAACATGACAATGATGGATGTGTTGAAAGAACAGATCAACGAGCAGGGATTCAAACTGGAAAAAGAAGCAGAGATCAATGGAATTCCATGTGTTTTCTGCTCGACAGACAGCCTTTACGGAATCGTGTTTATTGACCAGAAAGATGCGACACAGATTGACATGGTGATCTTTGCAGGTGAAAACAGAGGGAACGATCAGGTTGTCGAGACCGTCCTGCGTTCCGTAAGGTGACTGCCGGAAGAATAGTTGTGATGTTGTTTTCTTTATTGATATAATCTTTTAAGACATAATTATAAAGGGAGAAGTTTGAAAATATCTTTCAGACTTCTCCTTTTCGGTACAGATCAGTTTTGTCGTTTCACAGTGTCGTCTATTTATTTTCTTTATAAAATCTTAATATTGATTCCGATAATTTTATACAATCTTTGAGGAGTTATATATATAATAAGACTGGAATAAAAAGATTAAAATCTGCATGTGCAAAATATTAAAAAAGGAGCCATACATTTATGCAGGAGAATTTTCACAGAAAAAAACATCTGACGTCATTTCAGATGATCATATTAGGGTTTGCAGGAGTGATTCTTTTGGGAACGCTTCTTCTGATGCTTCCGGTCTCGTCTGCAGATGGAATCGTAACTCCATTTGACGAAGCACTTTTTACTTCAACTTCTGCAGTTTGTGTGACGGGGCTTGTTGTACAGGACACAGGCAGCTACTGGTCCGGATTTGGTCAGACAGTTATTCTTATACTTATACAGACAGGTGGGCTGGGAGTAGTGACAGTTGCTGTCGCTGCATTTATGCTTTCCGGAAGAAAAATATCTCTTATGCAGCGCAGCACTATGCAGAGCGCAATATCGGCACCGCAGGTAGGCGGAATTGTCCGGTTGACAAAATTCATACTGAGAGGAACTTTTTTGGTTGAGGCGATTGGAGCAATTTTACTTCTCCCGGTATTTTGCCATGATTTTGGGCGGAGGGGAATCTGGATGTCCGTATTTCATTCAGTATCTGCATTTTGCAATGCCGGGTTTGACATACTGGGAACAGAAGGGCACAGGTTTGTATCTCTTTCAGGATATGGCGATAATATATGGCTGAATATGGTGATCATGCTTATTATTTTCAGCTAATATGATTGTAACTATTTTTGCAAATATAATCCAATACTAATTATTTATAAATTCTATAACATAAATGAATTGAATTTTCCGAATACTTATTCATTAGAGTTTCATCCTCTATTACAGTTTGTATTCCGCAGAAAGGATGATCATAAATGGATCTGGATAAGGTCACTTACCTTCTGGCACTTGCCGATACCAGAAATTATTCACGGGCTGCTGAACAATGCCATATATCACAGCCTGCTTTAACACGTTATATTAAAAACCTGGAAGAAGAATTAAATGTAACACTATTCGACCGGTCTTCCTTTCCCATCCGGCTTACCTATGCCGGGGAGCGATATATAGACGGTCTTTTGAAGATCCTGGAAATGAAGAAAAAACTGGATAAAGAAATGAGAGAAATCGCAGGACATGTCCAGGACCATATCTCAATCGGCATGCACAGCACCCGCTGTTACAGCTGGCTTCCCCGCATTCTCCCTGACTATCAGAAAGTCTGTCCCAAAGTAAAGGTCAAGCTGAGCGAGGGAAATTTAGCTAAATTACAAAAGGATGTAAAAAATGGGGCGATCGATGTATTTTTTATATGTTCAAAGCCTTCTGATCTTGATGGCCTGACATTTGTCCCTCTTTTTCAAGAAGAAATGACTCTTATTGTAAGCCGTACTGCAGCTGTTTTTCATAACTTAATACTTCCGGAAAACATCCCGGGAGTTCTCCAGTATATTCCTCCTCGTATTCTGGAACAGATTCCTTTCATTTCCCTGACACCAGGACATGGAACCTATGAATTTGCAAGGGAACAATTTAAAAAATTCCAAATATCCCCCTCTGTTTCTATGGAGCTTGACAATTCACCTACCGTGTACCGTTTAGTTCCCCAAAACAATGGATTTGGATTTGCTCCAGTAACTGTTACTTATGAAGAAAAATTTGACTATACACCTATTTTCTGCTCCATGGATCATCATGTGAGTTCAAGGGAAATCGGGTTGTTGTATCGGGATAGTTCTTCATTATCTCCTGCGGCCCGCCAGTTTATCCAGACAGCCAGAGAGGTTATCCCCAGTTTTGTAAAATCTGAGATCCCTCATTTTGAAGTCCGGGAAGATATTAACTTTTCTTAAACTCTATTAAATGAAAGTTTAAAATAATAACACCTGAAAGGTAAACCCAACAATGCTTTCCATATTATATGAAGATAACCATATTATAGTCGTAATAAAGCCAGACGGTCTGGAATCACAAAGCGGAAAAAGCTTTGCCCCGGACATGGTCAGTGAGATACGAAAACACCTGGCCAGTCATCCACAAGATATCCACAAATTAACAAAAGAAACATCCACAGCTTCAAAATATCCACAGCCACCTTATGTAGGAGTTATCCACAGACTAGACCGTCCGGTATCTGGTATTATGGTATATGCCAAGAATCCCAAGGCTGCAGCTTCACTTAGTACCAGCCTTCAGCAGGGAAAAATAGAAAAATGGTATCAGGCTGTGATCTGTGGAAAACCTGTGGATAACAATGGGACATATGTGGATTATCTTAAGCAGGACAAGAAAAACAACTGTTCACGGATTGTGGATAAGTCTGATCCTGAAAGCAAAAGAGCAGAGCTGGAATACAAAGTATTAGACTGTATACAAACGGAGGAAAAGGATCCCCAATACTTAAGTCTGGTAGAAATAAAGCTGCTCACCGGCAGGCATCATCAGATCCGGGTTCAGTTTTCCGGTCATGGAACCCCCCTTTATGGAGATGGCAAATACGGAAATAATGAAAAAGCTGTAAGAAAAAGCCTTGCTTTGTGTGCCTGCCATTTAAGATTTAAACATCCGGCAACTGGCCGGATCATAGATTTTCAGATAAAACCGGATACAGGAGCTTTTAAATTATTCAGCAAAAGCAACGACTAATACTAATAAACGAGCTGTGTACCTCTTTTTACCGTAGGTAACACAGCTCGAAAACTATAATTTCTAATTCAGATATTCCATAAGAACAGACAAGTAACTCTCTACTCCTATTTTCATGGCCTCTTCTTTCCAGGTAAATCGCGGATGATGGTTTACAAAACATTCCTCTCTCTCATGTCCTGAAAGCAGAAAGAAATAAGCTCCTGAAGTTCCTGTTGCATTCATATAATAGCTGAAATCATCACTTCCCTCATCATACTCCCCAATCTTTACCGAATCTTCCCCCATATTTTTACGGCAGGCAGAAATTACCAGATCCACAATTCCTGGATCATTGATGATTGGTTCATATCCATCTACATATTCCAGGTCAAATTTACAGTCCGTGATTTTTTCCATTCCTTCTGCTATATCATAAAGCTTCCTTTTTGTAATTTCTCTGGATTCCATATCATAGGAACGGGCATTCATGCTCATAGTTGCCTGTCCGGCTATAATATTGACAGCTGTTCCTACCTGCAAGGTTCCTACACTGATGATTTCTGAATTTTTAAAGCTTCCTGTTTAATGTCCATAATCAATTCCTCTCTTTCTATAGCCAATTAGCCACAATACCTGCAAATACTACGGATGAAATAGAAACTGTTACAATACCGGCAATAACCATATGTGGCTGAAGATGGCTGCGTAAGTAATTTTTTTCTGCGTCATTTTCTCCTACACTATTGGCGATCTCATTTGCAAGAATATAGGTTGTAGGAAAACCGAATAATGCAGAAGCTCCCAATGCTGTGCTTTAACCCGCCATATCCAGACAATGGAACAGGAGCTTGGACATTCCCTCTTTATCAGGCGAAAAGGATACCGCAATGCACAGCTTACAGATCAGGGCGCTGAATTTTATCGCATTGCCTGGAATAAAGACTTCAAATCCTGGCATTCTGAAAATTTTGATGAAACCATACCACCACTGGTTATTTTAGAGCATGCAGCCCTTGCAGCCTATTTTATGACAGAAAAATCCTGGACTTTCTGCCCTTATACCACAGCCATACGGCTTCAAAAAAATGGAGCTTGCATTTACGAACTTAAGAATTCTCCTCCAGAGCAGGTGGTATATTATCTGGTAAATGAAAACCGAAAAACGGCTACAATCCATAAATTTCTGGAACTTTTAACTGAGAAACTCAAAACACTTCCGAAAGATAAGATTACTTCTTTTCTCAGTTAAAACAAACATAAAAGAAAAACCTTGCATAATCCTTCGAGCAGTTGTATAGTATTAATTGTAACGATACATAGTTTTGATTACTACATGTAAAAGTTTTCAAAGCTTATATGACACATGCAAGGAGGTATCTGCTATGAGTGCAAAAATAAAAAGAAATATCTGCCGTATGAAAGACCCGGGAAGTGCCATTACCCATCTGATCGCTATGGTGTCTGCTGCCATCGCAGCTGTTCCCCTTCTGATCAAGGCAGCAAAAACGCCAGGCTACCTGCATCTGGCAGCACTGGCGGTGTTTATTTTAAGTATGATCTGTCTGTATGGAGCAAGTACCCTGTACCATACACTGAATATTTCCCCTGTTATCAATAAGCGTCTGCGCAAACTGGACCATATGATGATCTTCGTCCTTATTGCCGGAACTTATACCCCGGTATGCCTGATCGTTTTAGGCGATCACACCGGCTGGAACCTTTTAGGCCTTGTATGGGGCATTGCCCTTGTTGGAATCATCATCAATGCCCTGTGGATCACCTGCCCTAAATGGTTTTCTTCCCTGATCTACATTGCTATGGGCTGGATCTGCATCCTGGCGATCTCCAAGATCATTGCAGCGCTTCCGTCAGGAGGCTTTGCATGGTTACTTGCAGGCGGTATCATTTACACAGTTGGAGGCATCATCTACGCCCTGAAACTGCCTATCTTTAATTCCAGACACCGCTATTTCGGTTCCCATGAGATCTTTCACCTGTTTGTCATGGGCGGCAGTCTGTGTCACTATATGATGATGTATCAGTTTGTGGCATAAACCTGGTCCTCTGCAACCATGCACAGATCCATATTGCAGCCATGACTGATCAGCTCCTCTTTCTTTTTCCGTGTTTCCGTGTTTTGGCGGTGCTTAAAAAGGAACTGCAAGGGAGATGTGCCGACCACTTTATGAAATGCGACATAAAATACACTCTGCGATACAAAACCGCACTCCTTAAAAAGCGAGCTTACAGGACACTTATTCTCTAGCAACAAAGACTTTGCGTATTCTATACGGTATCTGTTTATCAGCTGCTTGAAGTTGCATCCGAAGTAGTTGTTCACCGCATTACTCAGGTAGGTCGTATTCGTGCCG
>ERZ773103.3167-NODE-3167-length-13857-cov-4.099261_pt1 | contig 13857 bp, 11 predicted proteins | sample MGYA00511118_ERZ773103 | MGnify/ENA primary metagenome ERZ773103 (study PRJEB29015, sample SAMEA2737821) | human gut metagenome | biome: human gut; feature: human-associated habitat; material: faeces | place: China | collected 2012 ... | reverse complement strand
CTCATCGTCATTCATCATCGTCTCAAACATCCAGTCCAGACGCTCTTTTATTTTTTCGTCCAGTACCGGAGCCGCCACTTCTACTCTTCGCACTGTATTTCGTGTCATGAAATCAGCAGATGCTATGTATAATTTTTCGCGGTCTTTGGTTCCAAAGCGGTAGATTCTTGAATGTTCTAAGAATCGTCCGACAATGCTGACTACTTTAATATTCTCTGTGTAACCTTTAATCTCAGGGATCATACAGCAGATTCCTCTGACGATCATCTCAATCTTCACACCGGCCTGTGATGCCTCCACCAGTTTATCTATGATCACTTTATCCGTCAGAGAGTTGATCTTAATACCGATATAACCTTCCTCTCCATTCTGCACGTGTCTTATCTCTTCTTCGATCATATCTACCACGCGGTTCTGCAGACACTTCGGCGCAACCAGTAACAGTTTCGTCTCTTCGACGACTTCTCCTCTTAACAGAGATGCAAATACTCCCGCCGCTTCTTTCCCAATCTCCTGATTTGCCGTGATCAGAGAAAGGTCTGTATATAGCGCTGATGTTTTCTCGTTGTAATTACCAGTACCAATCTGTGTGATATAAGAAATTCCTTCTTCCGTTTTTCTGGAGATCAGGCACAGTTTGGAATGTACTTTATAGCCGTTCAGTCCATAGATGACTCTACAGCCTGCCTCTTCTAATTTTCTGGAATATTCAATATTACTCTCTTCATCAAAACGTGCACGAAGCTCCACTAATACTACAACTTCTTTTCCATTTTCAGCAGCTTCTACCAACGCATCTACAATCTGACTTTTATCTGCAAGGCGGTATAATGTCATTTTAACAGAAACAACCGTCGGGTCTTTGGCTGCCTCATCCAACAGATTGATAAATGGTTTGATACTCTCAAATGGATAAGATAACAGTACATCTTTTTCCATAATCTGAGGAATCAATTTACTCTTCGCATCTAACTGCGGTGTCTGTCTCGGCGTTCGTCTCTGATAAAAAAGCTTTTCCTGATCAGTATTCTTCAGATAACTCTGGATTGCCGAAACAAATGACATATCTAACGGTACTCTGGACAAAAATACATGGTCTTTTTCCACATGAAGTACCTTACACAGAGAACTTATCAACTTTTTATTTAATTCTCTGGATAATTCTATCCGGACCGGTTTCATACGCTTTCTCTGTTTTACCAGATGTTCCATCGCCTCACGGTAATCCAGATCCTCGTCATAAATCGTCTCTGTATCGATATCTGCATTTCTCGTCACACGTAAAAGTGATTTTTCTTTTACTTCGTATTTTTTAAACATCTTTGGAAGGAAATGAAGAATCAGTTCTTCTGACAACATAAACGTTCCTTTTCTCGTCGGAATATCGATCAGACGTTTAAATACGTTATTACTACAAGGGATAATTGCAGTCTTTGTCTTTCCGCCTTTCGTTGCCAGAAGTGCTACCGCATAGATAGCCTTATTTTGCAAAAACGGGAACGGCTGCTGCTTGCTTACAATATTAGCAGACAGATACGGTGCGATCTCATGGTCAAAGTAAGTCTCCAATAACTGCCCTTCCTCTGCAGATAATTTGTGGAAATTAATCAGTCTGATTCCCTTTGGCTCCAGTTCACCCATCAGCTGCTCATAGATCACATCTTTTTTCTGATCCAGCTCTCTTGTTGCTTTCAGGATTGCTTTCACCTGTTCCTTGCTGGTCATATTCGTTTTATTTTCGCGGATAACCTCAGAAGCCTCCATCTGATCCATGAGAGTACCAACTCTCACTCCATAAAATTCATCCAGATTCAACTGATAAATTGCCGCAAATGACAACCTTTCGGCCAACGGTACTCTTGGATTTCCCGCCTCATTCAATACTCTTTCATTAAATTTCAACCAGGAAAATTCCCTGTTCATCATATATGGAAGTTTCGTTTTTTTCTTGTCGTTCTTTTTTTCGTTCTTCTTCTCATTCTTCTTCTCATTCTTCTCTGATTTCTTCATTCTGTACTCATCCTTTCCAATCGTATTCGGAAATTATAATATTTTAATATCAAGTTCAGAGGCTACTTATGTTAAATCTATGTAAGATTTTCTCTATATTAAGTTAAAATATTCTTGATTTCGTCCAAGCTGTTGGCAAAATAAATTCCTTCCTGCATTTCTTTCGAAGACAGGCCTTTTTCGATCATGTGCTCTAAAAGTGCTTTTAAATGATCATAATATCCATCCAGATTGTAAATGATACACGGCTTATCCGTATGTCTCAGAGTTACTTTGGACATGATCTCTGTAATCTCTTCTAATGTGCCCGTTCCTCCCGGGAAAGCAATAAATGCCTCTCCGAGTTCTACCATCTTTGCCTTTCTATCTGACATATCTTTTGTCACGATCAGTTCCGTAATATCGTCATATAAAAATCCTGCATCTATGAAAAACTGCGGTTCCACACCGGTAACTTTTCCACCTGCCAAAAGCACGCTCTCCGCCAGTTCCCCCATCAGTCCCGCTTTTGAGCCTCCGTACACCAGATTATTTCCGCTGGTTCCGATCCATGTCCCCAGCTCTCTGACCGCTTTTTTCAAATTCTGGTCATTTCCTTCACTCGCTCCTAAATATACTGTAATGTTCATATCCCTTTCATCCTTTACAAAAACTTTATAATTTGTCTGCATTATAGCATTAATCTTCCTTTGACTCCAACAAAAACGATGCTATAATACTTTTTATATTTAGAAAAAGGAGTGACAACGTTGGATTACTATAAACGTGCATTAGAATTAAAAGATGAAACTATAAAGAATCGAAGGCATTTACACGAACATGCGGAGATTGGTCTGAACCTTCCACAGACGTTTTCCTATATCATGGAGCAATTAAGATCTTACGGAATCGAACCTCAGGAATGTGGACACGGAATTACTGCCTGCATCGGAAGCGGGACCCCGGTTATTCTTCTTCGCTCAGATATGGATGCTCTTCCGATCCTGGAACAAAGCGGCGAACCATTTTCTTGTAAAGATGGTGCGATGCATGCATGCGGACATGATTTTCATGCATCTATGTTATTAACCGCCGCCAGAATGCTGAAAGAAAATGAAGTAAATCTAAAAGGAACCGTCAAATTAATGTTCCAGCCTGCAGAAGAGACTTTTGAAGGTGCCAAAGATATGCTTGCTCATGGAATCCTTGAAAATCCGGTTCCTGACGCTGCACTGTCTTATCATGTTGCCATCGGCAAACAACCTTCAGGTACTTTCATGTACAATTCTACAGGCACCATGATGCATTCTGTAGATGGATTTAAGATCACGATCAACGGTCGTGGCTCTCACGGTGCTTACCCACAGTACGGAATCGACCCAATCAACATCGGTGTCCACATTTACCTCGCTCTTCAGGAACTGATTGCAAGAGAGTGTTCTTCTTCTAATTCCTGCGTGCTCACGATCGGACAGTTTGATGCCGGAAATGCAGCTAACATCATTCCAAATACAGCCACCCTTCAGGGCACATTAAGAACCGATAATCCAGAAGAACGTGCTCACCTTGTAAAGCGAATCCACGAAGTGGCAGAAAGAACCGCCGCAGTCTACAACGGAACTGTAGAAATCGAAACGCTCTCTGATGTTCCACCACTTATCTGTGACTCTACACTCACAGAAGAAATGGTAGGCTACATGAAAGAATTGCCGATCCCGGATTTTACCGGGATCCCGGATCTGTCTGCAACAGCATCTGAAGATTTTGCTACTATCGCCGAAAAGATTCCAAGTGCTTATATGGATCTTACCGCCGGCTTTGCGGATGAACGCGGAGAGTATCCGATCCATCATCCAAAGGCTCTATTTAATGAAGACGTATGTCCGATCGGTTCAGCCTGCTTTGCACAATGTGCAGAACAATGGTTAGCCCATCACAGTGCGTAATCATCAAAAGGTCCACTGGACCTTTTGGCTGATATGCTATGGCAACATAAAAAACTCTCGAGGAGCTTTCCCCGAGAGTTTTTTATATTACATATTATTTAATTAGTAATTCGGCTGTGTAGCTGCAACACCTTTTACCACTGGTTCGAATAATTCGTACGGAATGCCGACTGCCATATCATTCTCACTCCATTTACAGAGCATTCTTGTACTTGGACATAATACACTGACATTTAATTCACCCGTAAGATATGGGGATACTGTTACTTCAGAACACATTCCCTGCATCGCACCCATATCGATTTCCGGTTTTTTCCCTGTATTATATTCGTATCCCTGTACATATCGCATTGCCTGATATGCATTACACATACTGATAATAACATCTGGTGTACAGACACACTGACTTAATGGAACGATCGCAACTCCATAATTATGCACCGGCATTCTATGAAGACTCTTAATAGAACTTCTGAGTCTTCTTGCTGTCGCTACTGATGAATAAAGTTTATAAGAGAAATATTCCTGATACTACTTATTTTCCAAGCATTAAAATAGCGTAGCAGTTACATACTACTACGCTGATAATCCGGTAATACTACCGCGAAACTATTTCATTATTTTAAGAAATTAAAACTACGCACGATCGGTGGCTCTTTTGCTTTTCCTCCACAGATAGAGAAGAAAGCAATAATCTTGCAGATCCACAGAATAAATATAAAGATTCCTGCAACGATTGGAACAATGATCGTAAAGAATAAAACGCCTGCGAGTAATCCGGCAAGAACATCAAGTACTACAAATTTCAGTGCCTGTCTTACGTGAAATGCTACATACGGTGAATCTTTACTTGCCAGCAATGCGATAATAACACCAACTACACTCGTAAGGTACAAAAGCATCGCAATAACCTTATTATCAGAAATGTCTTTTGGGCTAAATTCTGCCGTGTGATCGTAAGGATCTACTGGTGCATAGTACTGCTGCTGATAAGCTCCGTTATTCATATTTCCCATGTTATTTCCCATATTCTGGTTCTGGGATCCCGGATTCGGGATTCCTCCGGCCATTCCGGCTCCCTGTGCAGATGTATTCTGACCTGCTGTCTGTGCTCCTGCTGTCTGTGCTCCTGATGTCTGCGACTCCTGGTCTTCTACCTTTGTGCCACACTGTGTACAGAATGCTGCCTGATCCTGCATCTGTGCGCCACAATTTTTACAAATCTTCATTATATAGCCTCCTATGTATTTATTTTATATTTATCAAGGATTCCTTGATATTTACAATCCATGCTTTTCCTATTATTGATCTAACTGATATCCGTTCGGATTCACTGCTTTCTCTGCTGCACTTAAAAATTCTGCATTCTTTTTCTCCACATCAGATAACATCGAATTATTAAAATCTGATGGATTTACCGTTCCATGGTACCAGCTCTTACTATTAAAGTAATTCTGCAATTCCGGCGAATCAAATTTTCTTCCATGTCTTGCATAGATCTCATTCTTCGCATAGTTAAGCTGCTGTAAACTAAGTCCGGATATATCAGAGTTCGTCAGTACCTGTGAACTGCTCTGTGGAAGAATGTAATCCGTATTGTTCGCAGAACTTCCTGCTGATTTCTGAGTCGAGCTGCTTTTTCCAGAAGACTGGCTGCTTTCACTGCTCTTTTTCTTAATCTCAGAACCATCCTTATTGACAGCTTCGTCTGCTTTCAGATATACCGACTCATCCTTTACTGATAAGTCTCCACTGACCTTGATCTCTGTATCTTCTTCTACGGCATCTAGGGCACCTGCTTTCAGATGCGTCACATCAATGTATGCTTCTGTCTCGCCCTGTACTAACACTTCCTCATCATCTTCATCCAACGCATAGATATTGAGTCCGTCATCCCACTCTAATACATAATCATCATCAGAATCTTTACTCAGTGTTCCTTCCAATGTACAATAGCTGTCTTCTACTGCATCGATATCAATATCATCCATATCAATATCTTCGGAATCGTCTTCTATATCGTCATCCTCCCAGTCGGAATCTGAAACCGCCTCTTTAGCCGGTGCGACAAAATTATGATAAATTGCATAGCCGATGCCTCCTATCACCAGAATCACAACCGCTGTAATGATAAGTATTAGCGGGAGTCCACCACCTTTTTTCTTATACACTCCGGCAGGTGCCTCTCCCCCGGTGCTTTGTAGATTCTGTCTCTCGACACTCTGTGAGCTCTGTCCCCCGACACTTTGCGGATTCTGTTCTTCATCACCATACTGTCCCGCTCCACATTCCGGACAGTACATCGCATCTTCCTGAATTTTTGCCCCACAGTTTATACAGTATTTTGTAGGCGTGTGTTCAATTTTAGTCCCACATTCCGCACAAAACTGACTGTCCTCTTCTAGTGGTGCATTACACTTTGGACATCTCATAATCTTCCTCCTGTATCTCTCATACCCTCGACATTTTCTGTCAAATTTTCTTATTGATTTCATTTTATGGCACTTTTTTGACACAGTCAATAGAAGTCATTTATTTCGCAGGTATTTCCTAATACTTTCTTAAGATTCTTCCACAGCTGCCTTCATCTTCTTTACATATTCGGCTACTTTTGGTACACAGTCTTTTCCATATTGTGCCACGATTTTTACAATCGCGGAGCCTACGATAGCACCGTCTGAAAGGCCTGCCATTTTCTTTGCCTGTTCCGGCGTTGATATTCCAAATCCTACCGCAACCGGGATATCCGTCACCTCTTTTACCATAGAAACCATCGCACCAATGTCCGTTTTTATCTCACTTCGCACACCTGTAACGCCAAGCGAAGAAACGCAGTACAAGAAGCCTTTCTCTTCTTTTGCGATCGCATGGATTCTCTCATCGGAAGTTGGAGCGATCATAGATATCCACCCCTCTGTATCTTGCAATAGCTGCTACATCTTTGTCTCCACGGCCTGATACGTTGATCACGATCGTTTCTTCCGGTTTCATTGTCGGTGCAAGTTTCATCGCATAAGCAATGGCATGTGCGCTCTCGATCGCCGGAATGATTCCTTCGGTTTTTGATAAATATTCAAATGCCTGTACAGCTTCTTCATCCGTGATCGGCACATACTGTGCACGTCCGGCTGCCGCCAGATTGGCATGTTCCGGCCCGATTCCCGGATAATCAAGCCCTGCTGAAATGGAATACACGGGTGCGATCTGTCCATATTCATTCTGACAAAATAAGGATTTCATTCCATGGAAGATTCCTTCCGAGCCTCGTGCGATCGTCGCTGCGTGTTTCTCTGTATCTACTCCAAGTCCTGCTGCCTCACAGCCGATCAATTTTACATCTTTATCATTGATAAATTCATAGAATGCCCCCATCGCATTGCTTCCACCTCCAACGCAGGCGATCACGGCATCCGGAAGTTTGCCTTCTTTTTCTAACATCTGTTCTTTAATCTCTTCTCCGATAATCTTCTGAAAATCTCTGACGATCATCGGAAATGGATGCGGTCCCATCACAGACCCCAACACATACAGGGTATCATCCATTCGATTTGCCCATTCACGCATTGCCTCATTCACCGCATCTTTTAAAGTCATTGTTCCACTGGTGACGGCATGCACTTTTGCTCCCAGAAGTTCCATACGATATACGTTCAGTGCCTGTCTTACGGTGTCTTCTTTTCCCATATAAACTTCACATTCAAGTCCCATCAAAGCAGCTGCAGTCGCTGTTGCCACGCCATGCTGTCCGGCACCAGTCTCTGCAATGACTCTCGTCTTACCCATCTTTTTCGCTAAAAGAACCTGGCCTAAGACATTGTTGATTTTATGTGCTCCCGTATGATTCAGATCTTCTCGTTTTAAGTAGATCTTAGCTCCGCCGAGATCTTTTGTCATTTTCTTCGCTTCATATAAAAGAGATGGACGTCCCGCATATCTGCGGTAGCCTTTCCATAATTTTCCATCACTTTATTAATCATTGAACATTCCTTTTTTGATATTTAATATTGGTTCTGCATAGCCGATCATCGCATACGCAAAATAGCCAACCAGACCGCCTGCAAACGGAGGAAGATTTTCAAGTCTTGGCACTTTATAGTCTTTCATGATTTCTCTTAACACCTGAAGTGGTTTCTTCGTCTGAATTTTACTTTGTTCTCCGTCTTTTTCAATCGTGACCTCATCTGCTCTGCAATATATGTGCATCACCGGGTCAAATCCAAGGAACGAATAACGTCCCCATTTTTCACCACCCTCGATACTTTCCAACAGATAGTATCTTTTACTGATTCCTGCGATTTTTCGAAGCAGTGTGATCGGTGTAATAACATCTGCATAAATTTCTTTGCATACCGGCACAATATCGTATGATTTGGCCAGCTCCATGATTTCATCACATTCTGGGTACATTATTTTCTCCTTTCTCGTTCCTCTTCATCCTTCGGATAATATCATTACCTTCTTTTTATGTTCATCCTCCGGATAACATATCTCGCCTGTCGGCTCGATGATGCACAATGAGCCAGATATGGCATTTCGTGCAAGCACGAAACCATGCCTGGCTCATTGTGAACACAAAAAAGCTTTCATCCCTGTTAAGGGACAAAAGCTTAAATTTCTAAAATCTTGTTCATCGATTTAGTGTACTAAATTGGTTATAAGTATAGAATTCAATTTTTAATTTGTTAACAGTTTTCTTGATATTTTGGTTTTTTCTGACTTTTATACTAAATCTCACTAATTTCTTCTTTGAATCCTTCACCTACTACTTCGTTAGATTCTACGATGATCGTAAATGCTTTCGGGTCAATGGTTCTGACCATTTTCTTGATCATGTACATCTGCTTATTATTGCACGCACACATGACAACATCTTTGTTCTTCTTCGAATAACTTCCCACACCTTTTAAAATGGTGGAACCTCTTCCGGAATACTCATCGATACGTTCTGCGATCTCGTTTCCGTGTTCTGTCACGATCAGTGTCATCTTTCCTTCATCAATACCGTACATGATTCTGTCCATCACCATCGCCATCAGATACGTTACGATCACACCATAGATCAGTCCGTCAACGTCTTTGAACACCAGCACTGTTCCAAGAATAATTGTAAAAATATCTAATCCAAAAGTAATCACACCCAATGTCATATGCGGTTTTACCTTCTTGATTGCCATCGTGATGAAATCCTGCCCTCCTGTAGAAGAACTTCTCATGAAGATCATGGCATATCCGATTCCACATAAGACACCCATGCAAAGTGCTGCTAACAGGCGGTTCCCACTGTATACAGGAAACAGCGGTGCCACATAATCCATCAGTAATGACGAAATAATCATAGATTTTAATGATTTTAAGAAGAATGTTCTTCCTAAAAATTTATAACAGAAGATTGCAACTGGAATATTTAAAATAATCGTTCCTGCTCCGACCGGAATCCCGAATAAATGATATAAAATAATCGCGATTCCAGAAAATCCCGCAACTGGGAAATTCGCATTTAATGCAAAATTATAAACTCCGATTGCAACGATCATACCGGCCACAATATCCACAAGTACATCAATTCCAAGTTCTTTCCAATCAATTTTTTTCATTGTCTTTTACCTCCTAATTTTATATTTTACTAAGCCAAGATACCTGGCAACAAAAAAAGAGCACATACAAATCATAATAAATATAATTCGCATCTGCTCTTTACTTTATCAATATATCTTATAAAAACGGTCTTTGTCAACACCCGACCGAGGTTTTTTATCAATTAAATATCATTCGCTTTTTTTACAATAGCATCCCCATATTTTTTTCTGACTCCCCGTAGTGCAGCGTCTAATTCTTTCATCCTTTTTTCTTTTTTTAACTCTTCTTCTGTCTTGATTGGGATGTCAAATAAGCTCATCTGCACCGGGTTTCCTTCCTCAGTCAACTTGGCCGTCCTGACGCCCAATAGTCGTATCGGTTTTTTGTTCCACAATTCTTCAAATAGTTCTGTGGACGCCTGGTATATTTTCGCAGATTCACTGGTCGGCACCAGAAGCTGTTTCTGATGTGACACGTTGACAAAATCATAGTAACGGATTTCCACACTCACCATCCCGGCCAATTGCCCAGCTGCTTTTAATCGTCCCGACACTTTTTCAGTTAGTTTCTTTAGAATCTTTTCTGCCTCTTCTTTTGTCTCCACATCTTTTGGGAGTGTCGTTGAATTTCCAATTCCTTTTGCCTCCGAGGGCTCAGATTCTACTACATCACTTCCGATTCCATTTGCAGATTCCCATAATTTTCTTCCATGGCTTTTCAAATGAAGTTCCAACAATTCCGGTCTGGTCTGTGCCAGTTCCCCGATCGTATTGATCCCCAGTTTATGCAACGTTTCTACACTTGCCCGTCCGGCCATAAAAAGTTCCGATACCGGAAGCGGCCACATCTTTACCTGTATCTCTTCCGGGAACAGTGTATGCACACGGTCCGGCTTTTCAAAATCCGAAGCCATCTTTGCCAGTAATTTATTTGTAGAAATCCCTATATTAACCGTAAATCCAAATCTTTCCCGCACGCGGTCTTTTATCTCAAAAGCTCCATCGACCGGCGAATGATATTTGTCAGCTATCTCTGTAAAATCCATATAACACTCATCCACGCTGACCTGCTCTATTTTCTCCGTGTAAGTTCTAAGAAATGCCATAAGTTTCTCACTATACCGGTGATACAGCTTGTGATCCGGCGGTGCAGTCACAAGATTCGGGCACTTACGAAAGGCATTCACAACAGGTTCCCCTGTGCGAATGCCATATTTTTTAGCCGGGACAGACTTCGCAAGCACGATCCCATGGCGAGACGCCTGGTCTCCTCCTATGATCGCCGGAATCTTACGAAGATCCTGCCCGGTTCCATTCTTCAGTTGTTCCACCGATGTCCAGCTAAGATAAGCTGAGTTCACATCAATATGAAATATCACTGACACTTATGATCTGCTCCTCGCTGTCAGATGTCCATCTACTACGTCCATCTCGATCGTATCACCAGTACCAATATTGCCTTCCAGCATCAGTTTCGCAGCCTGTGTCTCCACATGTTTCTGCAGATAACGCTTCAGTGGTCTTGCTCCATATGTTGGCTCATAACCATGATCCACGATAAACTGCTTTGCCTCATCCGTCAATGAAATACTGATCTCACGATCTGCCAGACGTTTATTCACATCTGCTATTAATAAATCAATGATGTCATAAATGTTATCTTTCGTCAATGGTTTAAACATAATTGTCTCATCCAGACGGTTCAAAAATTCTGGTCTGAAATGTGCACGCAGATCGTTCATAACTGCTGCCGATGCAGCCTCGTTGATATTACCATTCTCATCAATTCCATCAAGCAGATACTGTGAACCAATATTTGATGTCATAATCAGAATCGTATTCTTGAAATCTACGGTTCTTCCCTGAGAATCCGTAATACGTCCGTCATCCAGAACCTGTAATAATACGTTAAATACATCCGGATGTGCTTTCTCGATCTCATCAAACAATACAACAGAGTAAGGTTTTCTTCTGACAGCCTCTGTAAGCTGACCACCTTCATCGTATCCTACATATCCCGGAGGTGCTCCGATCAGACGAGATACGGAATATTTCTCCATATACTCACTCATATCAATACGCACCATATTATTCTCATCATCAAACAGACTCTCTGCCAGTGCTTTTGCAAGTTCTGTCTTACCAACACCGGTTGGTCCAAGGAATAAGAATGAACCAATTGGTTTCGTCGGATCTTTGATACCGGCTTTTGAACGAATGATTGCCTCTGTCACAAGTTCTACACCTTCATCCTGTCCGATGACACGCTTATGCAGCTCATCACCCAGATGAAGAGTCTTGCTACGTTCGCTCTCATTTAATTTTGCAACCGGAATACCCGTCCAGCGAGACACGATTCGTGCGATCTCATCATCTGTAACACTCTCATGTACCAATGAAAGATCTTCGTCTTTGATCTTCGTCTCCTGTTCTTCCAGTTCTTTCTGAAGTTGTGGGAGCTCACCGTATTGGAGTCTGGAAACCTCTTCCAACTGACCGCTGGTATATGCTTTCTCTATATCTTTATTGACCTGTGCAATCCGTTCACGCAATTTCTGAACGCGCTCAACACCTACTTTTTCATTGTCCCACTGAGCTTTCATACCGGCAAACTGTTCCTTTAATTCTGCCAACTCCTGCTGTAAATGTTCCAGACGCTCTTTGCTTAATCGGTCTTCTTCTTTCTTAAGGGCCGTCTCTTCGATCTCCATCTGCATGATCTTACGGTTCAGTTCATCCATCTCCGTAGGCATAGAATCAAGTTCTGTCTTGATCAACGCACATGCTTCATCTACAAGGTCGATAGCCTTATCCGGGAGGAAACGGTCAGATATATATCTATCAGACAGTGTAGCGGCTGCCACCAGTGCACCATCTGTAATTTTAACACCATGGAATACCTCATATCTCTCCTTCAGACCACGAAGAATCGAAATTGCATCTTCCACAGATGGTTCATCTACTAAAACCGGCTGGAAACGACGTTCCAGAGCCGCATCTTTTTCAATATACTGTCGATACTCATCAAGAGTTGTTGCACCGATACAATGCAGTTCACCTCTGGCTAACATCGGTTTTAACATATTTCCTGCATCCATCGCACCGTCCGTCTTGCCGGCACCAACGATCGTATGCAGCTCATCAATAAACAGGATAATCTTACCTTCACTGTTCTTGACTTCTTCCAGTACCGCTTTCAGACGTTCCTCAAATTCTCCACGATATTTGGCACCGGCTACCAGTGCTCCCATATCCAGAGAGAAGATGGTCTTGTCTTTCAATCCTTCCGGAACATCTCCACGCACAATACGCTGTGCAAGTCCCTCAACAACTGCTGTCTTACCTACACCAGGTTCACCGATCAGAACCGGATTGTTCTTCGTCTTTCTCGACAGGATACGGATCACATTTCGAATCTCAGAATCACGACCGATGACCGGATCCATCTTCTGTTCTCTGGCTCTTTCTACCAGATCCGTACCATATTTATTTAAAGTGTCATAGGTATCTTCCGGATTATCACTGGTTACTCTCTGGTTACCTCTTACCGTCGAAAGAGCCTGCAAAAAGCCCTCTCTGCTGATACCCATTTCACGGAAAAAGTTTTTCATCTCTTTGCTGGCATACTTCATGATTGCCAGAAACAGATGCTCAACAGATACATACTCATCACCCATCTGCTTTGCTTCATCTTCAGCATAGATCAAAGCATTATTCAGATCCTGTCCAATGTACTGTTTAGCCCCCTGGACTTTCGGACGCTTATTAATTAAATTCTCAACCTGATCGACGATCACATTTTTATCTAATCCCATCTTCTCCATCAATTTCAGGATAAGACTGTCATCCTGTGTAAGAAGTGCATAAAGTAAATGTTCCTGACTGATCTCCTGATTTCCATATTCAAGTGCGATTCTCTCGCAATCTTGAACTGCCTGCAGAGATTTCTGGGTAAATTTATTAATGTTCATAGGTCAAGCCCCCTTTTTTGTATTATTTTGCCACGGTAGGAATCCTCCTGCCGTGGCAATCACTACATTTATCTTATTCTATCTTTTATTATCCTTCAATAGTAATATAATGTTTCTTCTCTTCTACTGGTTTTGCTTCCTCCTTCGGAACACTGAATGAAAGAATACCATTCTCATACTTCGGATGTACATCCTCTACAGTTACATGCTTTCCTACATAAAAGCTTCTGCTTAAGTTACCTGCGTAACGTTCTTTTCTGATGTAGTTTCCTTTCTTATCTTCTTCCTCTTTATCCAGTCCCTTTGCTGCACTGACGGTAAGTACACCGTCTTTCAGTTCCATCTGGATCTCGTCTTTCTTAAATCCTGGAAGAT
>ERZ773103.3160-NODE-3160-length-13883-cov-4.595820_pt1 | contig 13883 bp, 14 predicted proteins | sample MGYA00511118_ERZ773103 | MGnify/ENA primary metagenome ERZ773103 (study PRJEB29015, sample SAMEA2737821) | human gut metagenome | biome: human gut; feature: human-associated habitat; material: faeces | place: China | collected 2012 ... | reverse complement strand
AACTTATAACTAATTTAAATTCAAGAAATGAAAATATAGATAAAGATAAATTAAATAACTATATGGATATCTTAAGAGGAAATTCTAAAAGGCTACTTAAACTTATTAATGATATAATTGATCTATCTAAAATCCAAGAAGAGATGTATAATATTGATATTATGGAGCATGAAATTGTATTCTTTGTAGAAGAATTAGCTCTTTCTATGAAGGAATATATTGAAGCTAAAGGAATAGAATTAATTATAGATCCGGAAATTGAAGAAAAAATTATAGAATGTGATATAAATGATATTGAAAAATGCTTGATAAACTTAATTGGAAATGCTATGAAGTTTACTCCGGAAGGGGGAAAGATAATTATTAGGATATCAGATTTAAACGATAAGGTTAAAATATCCATTATAGATTCTGGCATTGGCATATCTGAAAAAGATATAAATGAAATTTTTAATAGATTTGAACAAGCTTATAATAAGAAAAGTGAAGAATTTGGTGGAAGCGGAATTGGCTTAATGCTAACTAAACAGATAATTGAATTACATAAAGGAGACCTAGTAGTAAAAAGCGAACTGGGAAAAGGAAGTGAATTTTCTATTTTATTACCTGTAAAACAATTGAAATAAAAGGTTTACTTATACGTTGACAACGTTTTTATGTAATGATAGTATATAATAAAATAATATAGATGCCTAAATTAAGATGAGCTTAGTTTAGGTTTTTATATTTTATGTAGAAGATGAGGTAATCAATGATAGTAGAAAAGGTATTAAATAACAATGTTGTTGTATCTATAGAACCACAGACAAGGAAAGAAATAATTCTAATGGGTCAAGGAATAGCCTTTGGAAAAAAAATAGGTCAGGAAATTGATGAAAGTAAAATTGAAAAAAGATTTATGGTAGAAAATAAGACTTTAGGTGATAAAATAAAAAAACTAATCAATCAAATACCTGAAGGTGTCTTTGAAATTACCGATGAAATAATTTCTTATGCATCGAAAGAATTAGATACAGAATTAGATAATCAAATATATATTTCATTATCAGATCATATATCATTTGCTATAAAGAGATTTAAAAATAATATAAGTTTAAAAAATGATTTACTTAATGAAATTAGAAGAATACATAAAAAAGAATTTAAAGTGGCATTATGGGTTGTTGATTATTTAAATGAAAAATTAGAAATAAATCTTCCAGAAGATGAAGCTGGCTTTATAGCACTTCATTTTGTTAATGCAACATATAATAAAATTACCACTGAATCAATTACTTCTACTAATATAATAAAAGATATCTTACAAATTATCAGGTTAAATTATAAATTGGAATTTAATGAGGATGATTTGAATTATGATAGATTGCTTACTCATTTAAAATATTTCACTAAGAGAATTATTACTAGTAGTAAAGAAGAGAATACTAGTGATGAAATATTTGCTAAAATTATTGAAAATAGCTATTCTGAGGCGTATAAATGTGCACTGAAGATAAAAGAATATATAGAAAATACTTATAATTATGAAGTTAATGAAGATGAGATAATATATTTAACAATGCATATTCATAGAGTTGTTTTAGCAACAAGAGATAATTAAAAAATAAGGAGCTGTATTTTTTAGCAGCTCCTTATTTTTGCTTAATCCACTGAGAAAACTTAATGCTATAGTTATCAGCTTTATTTTTTTCAACATAATTATAAAATGAGTTTAGAAAGTAGGCTCTATCTACATCATCAGTTAAAATAATGCCACCCATATTATATTGATAACATAAGATTTGATCTAAGGCTAAGTTACCATTATCAGTCATAATTTGATATAGTACCATAAAAGTTGTAGTTCTTCCTTCACCTGCATCACAATGGAAATGAAGATGTTGTCCTTCAGGTTTATTTTTAATAAAATCTACAAAATCATCTATTACAGTAGTAGATGGAATTCCACCATCCTTAACAGCAAAACGCTGATATTTTAACCCATTTTTATTAATTGCATTATTTTCAGTGGAAACAGAATCAACAGTAATATTAGTTAAAACTTTACCAAGTTTATCATATATATTTATTTGTGAATTTTGCTTAATGGAATTTAATAATTTATCTTCAGTAGAAATGGTTTCTTCTGTGGTAAATCCATTATTTAAATCTTTACCAATGCTGTAGAAGCTGATAGCTAAATCATTTATAAATCCATGAGATTCTTGTCTTAAATCAACTATGCATATATCAGGTTTATTTATGGAGTTTTTTATATTTTCTATTTGAGAAGGTGTAAATTGTGCACTACCTGAAATATTTAAATTAGTTAAATCTCTAAAACGATTTGGAAGTCCAGTGATTGCATCACTATCTTTCACAATTAAAGTTTCATTTTTATTGCTAAAGGATATTGGAAAGGCTGATACTAATTGAAAAATTAGTAAAACATATAGAAAAAGACTGCAGAATTTTATAGTTTTAATTTTCATATTAAACCTCCTAAATTATATTTATAAACAGTATTATTTTTTGTTAGGAAAAAAATATTATTCTTTATAAATTTTTATATGCATAATATAAAGATACTGGGGCAATATAATAGTGTAAACAGGAGGTAAAAAAATTCGTAAAGAAGAATTTTCTTGTACTTTTGTTTATATAGACCGGTAGCCGAAGGAGGAATCTGTAATGTCAAATAAAGCATTAGTTCCAGAAGCAAAGCAAGGGTTAAATGCATTCAAGAACGAAGTAGCAATGGAGTTAGGAGTACCATTTAAAGAATATAATGGAGATTTAACTTCAAGACAATGTGGTTCCGTTGGTGGTGAAATGGTTAAGAGAATGGTAGAACAATATGAAAGTGGGTTAAGATAAGCCACAACGGTATGAAATCTCAAGAGAGGGTCAATGCCTTGAAAGGATGGAGACTGAAATGGATGAACCACCAAAAAATTGATTTATCATTACAAAAGGGAAGATGCAGCAATGCATCTTCTTCTTTTATCAAAGGATTTGTTATAATTCAAGATAATTAAAGTCTATAGTAAGGTCTTCAAGTGATTTTTTTTCTATGCTGATATGTAAAAAGAAATTGCTGTCCATAACTTTCCATTAATAAAAATCTTAAGACATTCTTTAACTTCATATGTTTTATAATATTCTATTTTTTTTATCTTCATAAGTAGTAATGTTTTAAAAAAAATTTCTTTTATGATATATTCTCTCTTATGATACAATTGATTATAAAGTTAAAAAATTCATTTATAAATGAAATTTAAAAATAAGTATGAGGTAGAGATATGGAAAATCCAAAAGAGTATTATGAAAGTAATATTAATAAAATTAATAAAAATTTAAGAGAATTAGAAAGAATAATATTAACTTTTGCAGTGCTAAGATTAATAATAGTAATTGTGGGCATAGCAGTAATGTACTATCTATATAAAGCTGATAAGTTTATTTATTTATGTGCTTCATTTTTAGCTACATTGTTAATTTTTATTTTAACAGCTATATTCCATAATAATAAGATAAATGAAAAAGAACAGTACTTATTGAAGTTAGAATACAATGAAAAGGGGTTAAAGAGGATAAATGGAGAGTGGAAGGAATTTGAGGATAAAGGAGAAGAGTTTTTAAATAACAGCCATAATTTTAGTGGTGACTTAGATATATTTGGTAAGAACTCTTTATTTCAATGGATAAATACAACTAAAAGTCCCCTTGGTAGAAAAAAATTAGCTGAAATATTATCTCTTAAGTCATTGCCTAATAAGCAAATAATAAAGGATAGACAAGAAGCTATTAAGGAACTTAGTGGAAAGAGAGAGTTTTGTGAAAATATTTATATATCCTTTAATAAAGGAAAAAAAGATAAGCATTCAGTGGATAAGTTTTTAGCTTGGATGGAAAAGGAGGAAAAGATAAGTTTTACAGTAAGATATGTACCATATTTATTTATCATTATTACCTTGCTGTTTTTATATCTTACAGCTGCTGGAAGGGTACCTGTAAATTATTTAATTTTAGATTTGTTTGTTAATTATCTTGTGGTAAAGCTATTAACGAAGAATTTAAGTGATAGTATAAATATTATCTTGGAAAATAAAAATGCCATTATTCAATATGAAAAGATATTAAGAATATTAAGTAGTGAAGAGTTTTCTACAAGAAAACTTGTTAAATTAAAAGAAAAGCTTATAAATAGTGGAGAAAACTGCATGGTGGAAATTAATAAGCTTAAAAATATTGTTAATTGGATAGGAGATAGTAATGCTAATGCATATTATCTACTTTTAAATGTGTTTATGCTAAGTGATATATTTGTTCTATATAATCTTGAAAAATGGAGAAGAAAAAATGGGTTTAAGATTAGAACATGGATTAAAACTATAGCTGAGTTTGAAGCTCTAATTAGTATTTCTAATATAGCATTTGATAATCCAAAGTGGTCATATCCAGACTTTACTGAAGAAAGAAGCATTGAATGTAGGGGGATTGCTCATCCTTTATTAGGAGAAAAAGCTGAAAGTAATGATTTTGCTTTACATCATGGCAAAAAAGCTGCTCTTATAACAGGATCAAATATGTCTGGTAAGAGTACTTTCCTAAGAACTATAGGTTTTAATATGGTTTTAGGATATATAGGTAGTCCTGTGAGAGCTGAAAAGTTGAATAGTGGGATTTTTAGTATATATACATGTATGAGAACACAAGATAATCTAGAAGAAAGTATATCTTCATTTTATGCAGAAATATTGAGGATTAAATTAGTGATAGAGGCTGCCAGAAGTGGGGAAAAGGTATTTTTTCTTTTAGATGAAATATTTAAAGGAACAAATTCGAAAGATAGACATGATGGAGCTAAAATATTGATTGAGCAATTGGTGAAAAGTGGTGGTATTGGACTTGTTTCAACTCATGACTTTGAGTTATGTGATTTAGAAAACATACACAATTGGCTTATTAATTTTAATTTCCAAGAATACTATATAGATGATAAGATTAAATTTGATTATAAACTAAGAAATGGAAGAAGTATGACTCAAAATGCAAAATATTTAATGAAGCTTGCAGGAATAGAAATTGTAGAAAATTAGAAAAAAAGTAAAACTTGAAGTATAATTAAGAAAGCAATATAAAGGGTTAATATATGGGGGGGAAGAGCAGTGGCTTTTATTATAATTGATTTGGAATTTAATAATTTAAGTGAAATACATAAATATTATCCAAATATATATAAAGATATGCCAAATTTAAAAGAATTAGATTTAATTAATGAAATAATTGAAATTGGAGCAATTAAAGTTGATATGTATATGAAGCCTTTAGAGCATTTGAAAGTATATATTAAGCCATCAGTAATACCTGTAGTCAATCCTAAAATACTAAGTATTACAAATATAAAGAAAGAAGAGCTAGAAAATGGAGTAAGTTTTAATGAAGGGCTTGATATGCTTAAGAAGATGGTAGGTAAAGGAGATGTCATATGCTCATGGGCAAAGGATGATATTGCAGAAATAATAAGGAATGCAAATCATCATGGATATAGTGATTTAAGCTGGATAGAAAGATATCTTGATATTCAGGAATATACAACAAAGATATTAGGTAAAAAGAATATTCTTAGTTTAAAAAATGCTCTTCAACAATTAAAGATAAAAGTTGATGAAAGCAAGCTTCATGATGCTTTGAATGATTCTATATATACATTAAGCGTCTTTAAGAATATATATAATGCCAGAGCAGTAAAACAATTTATTGTTAAGGATATATTTGATATGCCAGCACTGGAGATAAAATCTCTTCAAAACTTCAAACTGGATTATTCTAAGATTAATCCAGTTTGTCCTAGATGTAAAAGAAATATTGAGTTAGATTATAATTTTACTAATTTAGGATGGAGATTTGTCGCTATTGGGACATGCTCCAAATGTAATAGCAGGATTTTAGAAGAGGTTATTGTAAAGAAGAGTTTAAGTGGAGAAATGATCTATAGGGAAGTATACAGTATTATTGATGAGATTGAATTTCTAAAATATGAAAATAGACTTATTAAGAAAAATGCAAGTGTATAGATTTACATTTGAAAGTTTTATAATAAAATTATATAATTGCTATGTATAGAAAAATAATGTCTTAAGGTATTAATTGAATATTTGAGGGAAAGGTAAGAAATATGAATATTGCATTTCTTTTGACACCAAAGAATGAGGTAATTTATGAATATCTAGATGTAACTATGAGACAAGTAATTGAGAAGATGGAGCATCATGGATATACAGCTATTCCACTTATTGATAAAAGTGGAAAGTACGTAGGTACATTAACAGAAGGAGATTTATTATGGAAACTTAAAAATACTCCTGAATTAACATTTAGAAATACTGAATGTGTAAAAGTAAGTGATATACCAAGAAAAATAAAACATAAGTCTGTTTCAATAAATGCAGATGTAGAAAGTATCATAAATCTAGCAACTACTCAAAATTTTGTGCCAGTGGTAGATGATGAAGGAATTTTTATAGGTATAATAAAAAGAAGCGATATTATTAATTATTGCTATAACTTGATTAGAAAAAGTTCAAAAATTAATTAGATAAAATACAAAAGTTTATTAAGGAAGTGAGTTTAATGAATTCAGAAAAAAGAGAAGAAAGCACAATGGGCGAATTATTAAAGGATTTTGATGTTAAAAGAATCAAAAGCGGAGATATATTAAAAGGTATTGTAATAGATGCTGATGAAAAAGAAGTAAGAGTTAATATAAATTATGCCTTTGATGGTGTAATTTCCAGAGAAGAACTTACAAATGCAGATGCTTCTCCACTGGAAGTAGTTAAGCCAGGAGATGAAATAGATGTATATGTATTATCTCCAAATGATGGTGAAGGGTATGTACAGCTTTCAAGAGTAAGAGCTCTTCAAATCACAGAAAAAGAAGAATTAGAAGAAGCATATAAAAATAATAAAACAATCAAAGTAGTTGTTAAAGAAGAAATAAAAGGTGGATTAGCAGCTTACTATGGATCGATTAGAGTATTTATACCAGCATCACAAGCTGCAAGAGAAAGAATTGAATTAAAGAATCTTTTAGGTAAGGAATTAGAAGTTAAGCTTATAGAGCTAGATTTAAGAAATAGAAAAGTAGTTGCTTCAAGAAGAGTTATTGAAGAAGAAATATACAATGCTCATAAAAAAGAACTTTGGAAAAATGTTAAATCTGGAGAAAAAAGAGAAGGTGTTGTTACAAAAATATTAAAAGTTGGTGCAATTGTTGATATTGGAGGAATAACAGGTCTTATTCATATAAGTGATTTAGCATGGGAAAAGGTAAAGAGAGTTGAAGATGTAGTTTCTGTAGGGGATAAGGTAGTTGTTTTTGTAGGTAATGTAGATGCAGAAAATGAAAAAGTATCATTAATCTTAAAAGATGTAAATAATGAGCCTTGGAACCTTCATAGAGAAAGCTTAAAAGAAGGAAATGTATTAGAAGGAAAAGTAGCTAAGCTATTAAACTTTGGGGCATTTGTAGAAGTATTCCCTGGAGTTGAAGGATTAGTTCATATAAATGAAATTACTGATGAAAATATAGCAAAACCAAGCGAAGCTTTAGAAATAGGGCAAATAGTAAAGGTTAAAATTTTAAATGCAGATATTGAAAATAAAAAATTATCATTAAGCATTAGAGATGCAGTAGAAAAAAGTCAAGAATACTTAGCATATAATGATAGCGATGAAGGTGAAACTTTAGGAGATTTATTTAAAGGACTTTTTGACAACTAATAAAAATACCTATGGGAATTAAGCCTATAGGTATTTTTATTAGTTATCGTAAGGTATCTTTGTCTTTTTTTGTATATTAACACCTTAAAAATAATAGAGCATTAAATTAGGTATAATAAATTTAAGTATCATTAGTAATATGATATACTTAGATATATATTTTAATTCTAGTATAATTTAGCAGAAGGGAAGAAAAATTATGGCAGTGTTAGACAATTTACAACCAAAATTAGTTTTTAAATATTTTGAAGAAATATCACAAATTCCAAGAGGATCAGGAAATGAAAAAGGAATAAGTGATTATCTTTTAAATTTTGGTAAGAGTTTAGGATTAGAAAGCATTCAAGATGAGGCTTTGAATATAATAATAAAGAAACCAGCTACTAAGGGGTATGAAAATGCTCCAACAGTAATATTACAAGGGCATATGGATATGGTATGTGAAAAAAATAAAGGAACAAATCATGACTTTGAGAAAGATCCTTTAAAATTAAGAATAGTAGATGACTACATATATGCAACTGATACCACATTAGGAGCAGATAATGGGATAGCGGTTGCCTATGCAATGGCTATACTTGCTTCAGATGATGTTATGCATCCATCATTAGAAGTTTTAATAACTACTGATGAAGAAACAGGAATGTCAGGAGCTATGGCTGTTTCACCAGAACATATACATGGAAAGATATTAATAAATCTTGATAATGAAGAAGAAGGATATCTTTTAGTAAGTTGTGCTGGTGGAATAAGAACTAAAGGAAAGCTTCCAGTGATAAGAGAAGAAAGAACAAATGGTAAAGCAATGCAAATAAAGATATCTGGACTTAAGGGTGGACACTCAGGAATGGATATTATTAAAGAAAGAGGAAATTCAAATAAAATTTTAGGAAGAATCCTAAAGCATCTTTTAAATAATGTTGAATACTCTTTATGTGAAATGAATGGTGGAGCAAAGAATAATGCTATTCCAAGAGAAGCAGAAGCGGTTATTATGGTAGCTGATAGTGATTTAGTAAAAGCAACAGAATTAGTTTTAGAATTTGCTAAGCTAGTTAAAAATGAATTAAAAGCTCAAGATGCAGGGTTAAATATAGAAGTACAAGAAGTTGCAGCAGTATCTAAAGTATTTACAAAGGAAAGCACAGAAAAAGCAGTTAATTTATTATATCTTTATCCATCAGGAATAAATAGTAAGAGTACAGAAATAGAAGGTCTAGTAGAAAGTTCAACTAACTTAGGAGTTTTAACAACTACTGAAGGTTTTGTAGAGTATGATTCAGCAGTAAGAAGTTCTGTATCTTCATTAAAAGAGGAAATAGTTTTAAGAAGTAAAACTATAGTTAATCTTTTAGGTGGAGAATTAGAATGTAATTCAGGATATCCAGCATGGGAATATAATTCTAATTCAAAGATAAGAGAAATATGCCAATCTGTACATAAAGAAATGTATGGAAAAGAAGCAGAAATTGTAGCTATCCATGCTGGTGTTGAATGTGGATTATTTAATGAAAAGTTAGGCAATTTAGATATGATAAGCTTTGGACCAAATTTATATGATGTTCATACACCAGAAGAGCATATGAGTATTTCATCAGTTAAAAATTGCTATGAATACTTAGTTGAAATTTTAAAATCAATTAAATAAAAAAATAGGCCGAAAGGTCTATTTTTTTAATGCTTGAATTTGAAAATTTAACTAGCTTATTAGCATAGAGACATAAGCGTTTCATTAGTCAATTGTGACGACTTAATTAGAGTATTACTGAAAGTATATGCTGACTTAATTATGATACCAATGAAATGTGTAACATAATTTAAAAGATGTTAGTATATCCACCAAAGAAAGAGAATATATATTAAGTATAAAAATATAAGAGGTGGTGGATGAGAAAATGAGGTATACAAGATATAACTATAAGAAAAGTAAAAATAATGATTTGTTTAGATTTATATTAAAATTAGTAGGAACTGTGGTGGGAGCAGGGATTTGTGGTATTACATTAGCATATGTGGCTTTTAGCATATTAACTAAAAATAATGAGCTTCCAGCAGGAAACAGAGGTAAAGAAACTTCTATAGAAGCTAATAGCAATGAAATTGCTAATTCAGAAGGAGGTAGTAGTACAGCTATAAGTAATACTTATGTTTTTTATACTGTCCAATGTGGATATTTTTCTAATGAAAGCAATGCTAATCATATATTAAATTCCATAAGTGGAAAGTATAGTGCATTCATATATGAAGATGAAGATAAGTTTAGGGTCTTATCAGGAGTATATGAAAGTGATAAAGTAGATGAAGTTGTAAGTGAGTTAAAAAGTAGCAATATTGAGTGTACAAAGATTAAATTTTCCTTTAATAATGATGATAAAGTAGAATATCAGATTGCAAGTATATGTGATGGATATATAAGACTTTTAGATACAGCCGTTAGTGATGATGTAAAGTCAATTAATACAGATGATTTTAAAGGATGGACTAATGAGCTAGAAAACATATCTGAAGGAGAGAAAATAGATATATTAAATAATTTAAAAGAACATATTGCTAATTTAAAAACAGAAATAAATAAGGCAAATGTACCTAAAGAAATGGAATATATTTATACAATATTATTGAATTTTAAGGATATATAAAATTAAATTTAAACTATAAAAAATAAATCTTACAATATTATAAAAAAATTCTATATAGAGAGGAAAATGCTTGTTTGAACATCTATTAAGTGATAAACTATATTAGAAAAAAGGTAGATGGCAAGTATTTTACCTCTTTTTTTATTATGTTTTAAATTAAATTTTAAAGTCAGGTGTAAGACTGGTATTTAATTGGCAATAATAAATAATAAATAACTGTAGGGTGTGATATGTTTGAAATTTATATTAGCATCTGCTTCAGAGCGTAGAAAAGATTTATTATCTAGGATAGTAAGTAATTTTGAAGTTAAGATTAGTAATTTTGATGAAGAGAAAGTAGAAGTTAGTACTAATATTGAAAATTATGTTAAGACACTAGCTGAAGGAAAGGCTAAAGATGTAGCATTAAATTGTGATAATGATTCTATAATAATAGGAGCAGATACAATTGTTGTTATAGGCAATAATATCTTAGGAAAACCAAAGGATAAAAATCATGCATTTGAAATGCTTAAATTATTAAGTAATAATGTGCATAGAGTTTATTCTGGAGTTGCAGTTATTAATAATCAAAAGAATATAATGAAAAGTGAATGTCTTTATACAGAAGTTTATTTTTCAGAGATTTCTGATGATGAAATATGGAGATACATAGAAAGTGGTGAATGTTTAGATAAAGCAGGAGCCTACGGAATTCAAGGATATGGTGGCGTGTTTGCTGAAAAAATAAATGGATGTTACTATAATGTAGTTGGATTACCATTAAATTTATTGAATAAGATGATAAAGAACGTTTTATAATTTAGGGGGAATGGGTATATTATTACTTATAAGGAGTATAAATGAAAAATAATATTCGAGTAAATGATATACCATTAAATGAAAGGCCGATAGAAAAGCTACTTCAATTTGGGGTAAATACTTTATCTCATGATGAACTTTTAGCCATAGTATTAAGAACAGGTACAAAGGGAGAAAATGTAATAGAATTAAGCAAAAGATTGCTTTGGGAACTAAATGGATTAGACGGACTTTTAAACGTAAGTTATGAAGAAGTAAGTAAAATTAAAGGTATTAAAAAAGTAAAGGCTTGTCAAATAATTGCCATTATGGAAATAGTTAATAGGGTTAGAACATTAAAATCTCAAAATAAAGAAATTAAAATTTCATCACCAAGAGATGTTTCTGCATTATTAATTAATGAAATGGCTAATTTAAATCAAGAGGTATTTAAGCTTATATTATTAAATACAAAAAATATAGTTATAAGCACGAAAGACATATTTAAAGGAACATTGAATTCATCAGTAGTTCATCCAAGAGAAGTTTTTAAAGAAGCAGTTCAAAGAGGAAGTGCAAATATAATAGTTTGCCACAATCATCCTTCTGGGGATCCTAATCCAAGTAAAGAAGATATTAATATTACTATTAGATTAAAAGAATGTGGAAGGATTATGGGGATTGAATTGTTAGACCATATCATAATTGGTAATAATAAATATGTTAGTTTAAAAGAAAAAGGAATTATATAATCGAAAGGGGAATTCATATGGGATTTTTCAGTAGCAATAAAGACATGGGAATAGATTTAGGAACAGCTAATACATTAGTATTTGTAAAGGGAAAAGGAATAGTATTAAGTGAACCATCAGTTGTAGCAATAAATAGTAATACAAGAAAACCATTAGCAGTTGGTCAAGAAGCAAAACTTATGATTGGTAGAACACCAGGAAATATAGTGGCAATAAGACCACTTAAAGATGGGGTAATTGCAGATTTTGAAGTAGCACAAACTATGTTAAAAAAATTAATTGAAAAAGTAACAAGTAAAAGTGCATTTACAAGTCCAAGAATTATAGTATGTTATCCTTCAGGAGTAACAGAAGTAGAAAGAAGAGCTATAGAAGAAGCTGCTAAATTTGCTGGAGCTAGAGATGTAGTTTTAATGGAAGAACCAATGGCAGCTGCAATTGGAGCAGGGCTTCCAGTTGGAGAACCAACAGGTAGTATGATTGTTGATATTGGTGGAGGAACTACTGAAGTTGCAATAATTTCTTTAGGTGGAATTGTAACAAGCAAATCATTAAGAGTTGCTGGTGATGAATTAGATCAAGCAATAATAGCTTATGTAAAAAAAGAGTTCAGCTTAATGATAGGTGAGAGAACTGCTGAACAAATTAAAATGGAATTAGGTTCAGCTTATAAAATTGATGAAGAAAATGCATCAATGGATATTAAAGGAAGAGATATGATAACAGGTCTTCCAAAGATAGTAACAATAACAGAATCTCAAATAAGAGAAGCTTTAAAGGAACCAGTTTATGCAATTATTGAGTCTATTAAAACAACATTAGAAAAGACTCCACCAGAATTATCTGCAGATATAATGGAAAAAGGAATAATGTTAGCTGGAGGGGGAGCTTTATTAAAGGGACTAGATAAGTTAATAAACCACGAAACAAATATGCCTGTTCATATTGCTGAAACACCATTAGATTGTGTTGTTTTAGGAGCAGGAAAAGCACTAGATAATTTTGATGAATTAAGCAAAACTCAAAGGGGTCAATAATGAAACCATTTAAAAACAAACTGGCAGTAACTATAGTGGTACTGTCAGTTGCCTTTTTGGGGATAATTACTTTTAGTATAAAGAGCAATTCAACGATTATATCTAGTGGCGTTGGTGGTGTTATTAGTCCATTACAAAAAATAGTTCATGTTGTAAATAAAAAGGTAAAAGAATCATTTGAATTTTTTATTAATTTTTCTAAGGCGGTATTATCTCCTTCTTTAATATCAAAAAAATTTAATTTTATATTTTTAAAATTTCTTTCATAATATTTTTTTAATGTATCAGCTTTATTATTGCATGATTTATCCTTTATAAAATAGATAATTTCTGGATTTAGTTCTTTTGTTGCTAATATATTACTTTCATTATGTTCATCTACTTGACTTATTAAAATATCAATCATATTTTTAATACCTCTTTATTAAAACTATATTAATAGTTTTCCAAATAAAATGATTTTTTATAAATAAAAAAAGAACCATTGAAAATCAATAGTTCTTTCATGGCAGAGCGTAAAGGAATCGAACCCTTAATGTGCCGTCCGTAGCGGCATGTTATATCCGTTTAACTAACGCTCCAAATTATTAACAACACTATGTTAACACAAATAAATAAATTTTTCAAGAAATAAATGCTTTAATAGGTTTAAAAACAGTAAAATTAGTCAATTATTATTAATAACTATAAGGAGGAATAAATGTGGATAATTTATTTAAGAAGAATAAAAATAAGGATGTTTTTAAAATTTTTGCTATATCCTGTTCTGTATTGCTATTGGTAGTCATTTTAAATTTCTATGTAGATTATAAATATTTATCAATCGTAAATAATTTTTATTCAAAATTTAATAGTTGTGATTTTACTGAAGCTAAAAAAATTATTAATAATGATAGTATTTATTTAAA
>ERZ773103.3144-NODE-3144-length-13936-cov-3.771702_pt1 | contig 13936 bp, 10 predicted proteins | sample MGYA00511118_ERZ773103 | MGnify/ENA primary metagenome ERZ773103 (study PRJEB29015, sample SAMEA2737821) | human gut metagenome | biome: human gut; feature: human-associated habitat; material: faeces | place: China | collected 2012 ... | reverse complement strand
CTTTATCTGCAACTTTGATAATGTGGAGCATGAGAAATTCCGTCTGGGAGTACCGCATTCGGCTCATTGTGGCCCACAGTCCCATTGTCAAAGGGCATCAGAATCTCCCCAAGGCCAGGATCAAAGCCTATCACACGCTCCAGCAACGGTTTGCTATCGACAATATGCCCCGCACACAGGTCATCCCCCCGATTACCGGAAAAGAACTGTCCCCTGTCTCAGCGTCAAGCCCCAAGCTGGAAAAGCAATACTATCAGTTTGTTCTGAGCCGGGACCTGGACATGGCAAAGCTGACCCTGCGGGAGCTGACTGCCAGAGATCTCAGCAGCCCGGGCATCACCTTTGAGCTGGCAAAGCTGCGGTTTATGAACCATGTGGAGAGCCTTTTGAACATCGTCGGCCTCTCCGCCTCAGAGGTCCAGTACCTGTACCTCCGGCCCCTGGACACGGACCAGGCCATCTACCAGCTCATCGAGGAGCTGTTCGCTGACATCGCGGAACAGCGCATCAGCAGTGAACAGGCACGGCAGGTCAAAATCGAAACGGTGCGCAATTACATCATCGAAAACTACGCGGACAGCAATCTCTGTCTTGCCATGATCTGCGTCCAGTTCCAGATGAACCAGTCCTACCTGTCCCGGACCTTTAAGGAGGTCTTTGGCATCGGCATTCTGGATTTCATCCACTCCCAGCGGCTCCTCCACGCCAAGGAACTCCTGAAGGACCCCGCCAACCAGATCGACATGATCTGGGAGGCCGTGGGCTACACCAACCGCAGGACCTTCAACCGGAGCTTCCGCAGGCTGGAGAACATAAGCGCATCGGAATACCGAAAATCCGTCTCTATGCCCCAATAGTTCCACTGCCGCAGGAAGTCCCTGCGGCAGATTTTTTGGACACATTTTTACTGATAAAAAAACTGACGCTTTTCACAGGCCCGGGCTGCTTTTATAATCTATACATAAATCTGAAAAGGAGTGACAGCCATGGGCAAAGCTGCATGGAGAATCCCGCCGGAGCCCATTCCGGAGGAGAAAATACTGAATACCTGTGAGGCTGACGTGGTAATCGTGGGAGCCGGACATTCCGGCGTTGCAGTGGCCCGCACCTGCGCGGAGGCCGGCCTATCTGTTCGGGTCATCGAGACCATGGTGGAGAAGAACTACTGGGCCTATGGAATCGACTTCGGCCACATCAATTCTGAATTTCTCCGTTCCAAGGGCGTTCCTCCCGTGGATGAGATTGAATTCTTCAACGACTGGCAGCTCCGCAGCGGTAACCGCAGCAACCCCAGGCTTGTCATGAAATTCGTCAAAAACTGCGGAAGCTGCTTCGACTGGTTCCTGGAGGCCCTCTCCGAGGAGCAGAAGAACAACGTGTATATCCGCTACTGGCCCGCCCCCAGGAAATACTCGAACAACATCTGCGGCATCAAGACCTGGATCGGCACTGCCACCTTCCCGGAGGAACTGTGGCACGACAAAGGGATCACAGAGGCCGTGGTAGCCAGCATCCAGCGGGCCAAGGCGCACGGTGCCCAGTTCCATTTCTCCACCGTGGCAGAGCAGCTTGAGAAGGACGGCAATCGTGTGACCGCTGTGATCGCCAAGGAGCGCCATGGGGGATATGTCCGTTTCAAAGCAGCCAAGGGCGTCGTGCTGGCCGCAGGAGATTTTGCCCGTAACGATGAAATGATGCGGGACCTGTGCGACGAGCTTGTGACTCTCGCCGCCTCTGAAGACCAGCGAATCACCGGCCTGAGCCGGGACGGAAGCGGTATTCAGATGGGCATATGGGCTGGAGGCCGCATGGTTCCGGGCCCCATCGCCTGCATGGGCGGCAACACTGCGGCGCCCAACTCCCCCCTGTTTCAGGCAACTGCCACACTCTGGCTGGACGGCGAAAACAAGCGCTTCTGCAACGAGGGCTTCGGTGACAGCGAGTTTTCCGGCATCGAAGCAGCCCGTATCAAGACTCCAAGAATCGTAAACCTCTTTGACGACAAAATTGATGAGCTGCTTCAGCGGCAGCCGCCCATTCACGGCTCTCTTTGGGTCAATGAACCCCGGGATCCCAGAATGATTACAGCCATGGAATACATTTCGGGCGCAAAGAAAGCCGGAAAAGAGGGCTATGCCATCAAAGACCCCAGAGCCCCCAAGGGCACAGAATCTCCCAGACTGTATGCCGCCGACACCCTTGAAGAGCTGGCAGATATTCTGGGCTTCTCCGGGCAGCTCAAGCAGAACATGCTTGACTCTGTCGCGCGGTATAACCAATTCTGCTATGCCGGTCGGGACGAGGATTTTGGCAAGGATCCTTCTCTGCTGGTATCGTTGGACACTGCACCCTATTATGCAATGGTGACAGACCGGACAAAGGGCGGCACCATGGGACCCATGGTCACGGTAGACGGCCTTTGGACCGATGACAACCAGCAAGTCTATGACCAGCAACTGGACCCGATCCCCGGCCTGTACGCCACCGGCAACTGCTGCGGCCGGCGTTTCGGCGTGCAGTATTCCACCCCTGTCTCCGGCGTCAGCATTGGCATCGCCTGGACCCTGGGACGGGAATTGGGCAAATACCTGTCAACGCTTTAGGTATTTCATGTTCTATTCGCATCCGAAAAGCCGGCCGCACTCCTGAAGCGCGGTCGGCTTTCTCTGCCAATGTTTAAAGTTGTCTGGAGGGAGAAGAAATCTTCCCACCTCTGAGAGTGTTTTTGACCCATATAGAAAACCACGCTGAAACGCTTCTTCAAGGAAAAGTATCAGCGTGATTGTGTTCGTTTCGTCGTGAGTATACGGATTATTTGCTTATTTGTGCAGTTCTTTGGATTCCTTATTCAAAGCCGAGAAAATGGAATCTCTGCGCAGGGTTATCGCCCTGCGCAGAGATTCAAATGGGGGAAAGGATAAAGAGATTAGGAAGTTATTTATGCACCGATATCACCATGAGGATGTTACGCTCAGCGAGCTGGCCAATTACAGCATGGCGAAGATCGTGGAGGCGAATCTCCGGCAAGCCCGCTCGATCCAGCACCCGATGGAGCATATGGAGCACGCTGTCCGGGGCAATCGGCCCGCCAGTGGGGCCGGGAAATACATAGCTGCTGCTGGGCTGCTTCTCCCGCTGCTGCTTCAAAACGCCTACCGCATCCGTCCCCAGAGAGATGGTTCCTTTTTAGCTTACAGACATCCTGGGAGAATGTCAAAAAAAGTCCGGAAAGATCAAACCCAGGGAATCCTCCACCGAGGAAAGGGCGACTTTCCCAAATGGACCGCCCAGGGGAAACCGGGCAGGCGAGAATCCGGGCCGATTCGGCTGCCTCTTGGACCCTATGGGACAATTCTTGCGCAGAAAAATGGTTCCAAGGGAGCATGTGTCTCTTGTGCAAAGCTCCAAATACATATGGACTTTTATTGCAAAAATTGTCTCTTGTCACTAAGGATGCAAGTCGATATAATCGTATTATATCGAAAGAAACGGGTGGCCCTTACCCTTGGTTATGCCGTTTCGCAAAAGGAGGAGCTGTAAATGATCCAATGGAAAACCTTCCAGCCAGGGAAATATGACAGTTGGGAGTTGCCCTTTGTCCAGCAGCGGCAGAAAATGGCCGCCGGAGAGATGGGAGACATGCCCATAATGGGACCTCCGGGGATGGAGGATATGTCCTTTTTCAGGCCGCCGGAAGCAAAGCCCTATTCGGTTGAGGAGATTCGGGCATATAACCACAGATGGGATCCCTATAATCCCTTGTTCAACGATGTGGAATATGCAAAAAAGGCGGGATATCAGGGACTCCCGGCCTTGCCGGGGTTTGTGGGCCGCGGCGGCGGCGCGATGTTGGGATTTCCCAAGGATATTGCCGACGCATTCTACTACACCAATGATGGCACGGACATTGAGCTGGCCCGTCCCATCGTCTCCGGCGATCTGCTGAAGGACGCCGGGGAAACCAATGAGATGGTTGATCTGACCGAGCCTGGCAGCGATCTCCGAATGTGGTATCTGGGTGGCACCGGCAGTATGGAGGATGCAGCCGGAAACATTGTAGTAAAGGCCACTGGAAACACCCGCGACTGCTATAAAAAACGGGCCGATGGAGGCCCTCCGGTGGATTTCTCGGAAAACATGGGAGAGTGGTCAGCCTATTTTCCTCCTGCGCACTATACCACCGATGAGGACTGGGATCGAATCGTTTCCATCTGGGACAAGGAAACCATCCGGGGCGCAGACACGCTCTACTGGGAGGACGCGGAAATTGGCGTGTTTATGCCGGAAACCTGCTCCGGACCCATCACCTATATGGACATGATTGCCTGGTACGGCAACCAGAACACCCTGTCCCGAAAGTTCCTCCGGGACAAGGAAAAACGAAAGACCTGCTTCCGGGACGGCAACGGGAATTATCTCTTTGAAACAGCGCTCCACCTGGGGTCCCGGAACATTCCCGGCGGACGAATGGCGTTTTACAACGACACGGCGGGACATCATGTTCTCCGCACGGTTACCAACTACATCGGCGATCGGGGCTATGTGACCCGATACTGCTGGCGGTTCTATCCCTTCTTCAAAGAGCTTCGCAGCGGCTTTGTGCCCAAGGATTACGATCTGCTCACTCGGGTTGTACCGGGCTATGAAAACCGCCCCTTGAACCGCCACGGTGGGGAAGGGGACACAGTCATTGGCAAGGCTTATATTTACGGAAAGCGGGTAGACGAGCATGGGCGGCATGTGATCGATATATGCGCCTGGGGAGAAGATCTGGAAGGGAATATTCTACAGATTTGCCCCGTCACAGCCTGCCTGCCCACAAAATCGTAATACCACTTGTGTGGTGAAGGTGTTCATACCATATAGAAAGGGGGACATAAGCATGAAAAAACGAAGATCTTGTATTGCGCTGCTTCTGGTATGGAGTATGCTACTGCTATTGACCGCCTGCGGCGGCACGGCTGTCAGCGACGCATCCTCTGCGCCGGCTGAGACCATCGCAGAGACGTCTGCGCCTTCCGAGGCGCCGAAGCCGGAAGAAAATCAGGAGCCCGAAAGTACCGTGATGTCCACGGAAGAGACGGCGCCCGAGCCGGAACTGGAATACACCCTTCCCATCCACGACGACAGCATCTCCATTTCCTATTGGATTTCCTGGAATCCTGATCTCTCTGCGGTCTGCGCCCCCGGAGATGCCTCCGTCTACAAGGCGCTGGAGGAACGAACCGGCATCCATGTGGACTACCGGGAATCCTCCCCCTTTAACCAGGGACAGGATTTTGACCTGATGATTGCCTCCGGAGACTATGTGGACATTTTTCCCGCCAGCTCCAACCTATCTCCCGACCAGGCATTTGAACAGGATATTTGCATCGACCTGACGGGATATATGGACACTTATCTCCGAAACTATCATGCAATTTTGAAAAGCAACGACGAATATATGCACACTGCTGTCAACGACGAGGGACAGATCCTTTCAGTAAACAGCATGTATGACGAAAACATTGCAGTCAACTTCGGCCTTGTGATCCGGAAGGATTGGCTGGACCAATTAGGACTTGACATGCCGGAGACCTATGACGATTACCACAAGGTGCTCACTACCTTTAAGAACCAGCTGGGCGCCAATGCGGCCATGCATATGGGCTCCAGCGGCGTATTAACCGGAAACTACTTCTGCTCCGGCTTTGGGATCAACGGCTATGTGTCCATGATGGACGCTCCCTTCTATCAAGTGGATGGAGAAGTCAAATTTGGCCCCATCCAGCCGGAATTCAAGGACTATCTGACCATGATGAACCAGTGGTATTCCGAGGGCCTGATTTACAAGGACTTTTACAGCGTTGCCGACCCCATGACGGCACCCTCCGACCAAATCACCACCGACAACATGGGGCTTTGGGTCTGCGAGCTGGCTAGAATGCACGAGTTTGACAGCATGTTTGATTCCTCTAGCACCTTTGAAATCTGGCCTGTTCAGGATGCGGTGCAGAACCGCGGAGACGTAAATAAGATCCGTGTTGCAACGGAAATGGCCACCAGCGGCGGCGAGGTGATTGCTTCCACCTGCGCCTACCCGGAAATTGCCGCCCTGTGGCTGGACTATCGCTACACAGACGAAGGCCGGCTCTTGCTGAACTACGGTGTGGAAGGGGAAGGCTTTGAATATGTGGACGGCGAGCCTCAGCTTACCGAATTGATCACCGGTGCAGAGAATATCAACTTCGGCCTTGCCATGTATGCCACGGTATTCCTGGGCTACAATGAGCCGGAGCGGATGTGGTCCACTTATTCCGATGCCCAGATGGCCTCTCTGGATATCTGGAAAATGGGTGACAACGAGTATGGCTATTCTGCCAACGCCATCATGAACACCCAGGAACAGGAAACCTTCAGCCGGGCCTATTCTGACATCAACACCTATCTCCTGGCCGAAATCGTCCGTTTTGTCATCGGGGACCGTTCCTTGGATGAGTTCGACGACTATGTGGCGGATGTAGAAGCCATGGGCATCGACGCCTGCATCGAATGCAAACAGGCCGCTCTGGACCGTTATCTGGATTGATTGAAATGCGCGCTATGCCTTAACGGTCTGGAGTTCTGGAAACTTCCCCTTGCGCAACAGCGGCTTATTCCTTATAATAATATGTAGGAATCAAGGGGAAAAGAGGCGATGAAATGGAACTCAAGCAGCTGGAGTACTTCCTGAAAGTAGCGGAGCAGTTAAATTTCAGCCGGGCCGCCGAGAGCCTGTATATTTCACAGCCCGCTCTGAGTTATCAGATTGCGGAACTGGAACGGGAGTTGGGCGCAGAACTGTTTGTGCGAGATCGCCGGAAGGTCTCGCTGACGCCGGAGGGGGAGGCTCTGATGCTTCCTGCACAGGAGATGCTGGAGCAGGCGGCCCTGCTGCCTGATGTCATCCGGAAAAGTCAGAGTCGGAAAAATGGAATTCTGCGGATTGGCTTTGACAATACCGAGGATCACTACGAATGCATCGGCGTCACAGAAGCGCTGGCGCACTTTGGCCTTCAGAATCCCGGTGTGGAGCTGACCTTGATCCGCGCTCCCTTCACAGAATGTGCAGACCAGGTGATTTACGGTGACTTGGATGCAGCCTTCTTGATTTTGCGCCACCGAGAGCATTTGCCGCCGGATTTGACCTCTCGAAAGGTCTATGAGACGCGAGTGGTCATGGTGGTACGGGAGGACAGCGGCATTGAAACCTGTCAGGAGGCCGTAGACCGTTTGGACCTGTTGCTGGTAGACGAAAAGCCCAGGGGGAATTCCCGTGTACTAAAAACGCTGGAAAACATGAAGCTGGAGCCCAAAATCCACCGAGTGGACTCCATGTGTGCCGGGTTTGTCTATGCCCAGATGGGAAAGGGCATCATGCTGCTTTCGGAGGTCTATTATCGGCAGCACCGCTATCCAGGCCTGAAGGCCATTTCCATTCCGGATGAGGCCGCAGTGATCTCTCATGAGCTGGTATGGAACCGCGGGACCAGCAATCCCATGGTAGCGCGGCTTTTAGAGCAGCTCCCGACTGTGATGCATGCATAGCATCCTAAGGGACCATAGCCCTTCGATCCTTGGGAAACGCACGTTTTAAGAGAAACCACACAGCCACCGGCTTCGCCGGTGGCTGTGTGGTTTCTTTAGATGGGGGAATCTCTGATCAATCAGTTTAAATGGTCATTGCTGCGTCGTAGGCAGCTCTGGTCACGGTTTTGACATTGCCAACCTTCACGCAGTCGCCTAGCTTTCGGAAGTTTTCAGCACAGGAGCGGAAGGCTTCTGCCTGTACAGCCAGTGGGCGCATGCCCACCGCAAGAATCACCGTGTCAGCAGAAACCCTGTGGGCCTGTCCGGTGCTGTCCTCATAGGTGACACCGTCTTGTTCAATCTGGGTGACCTTGGCGCACAAAATCGCTGTGCAGTGGTCGTGAACCTGTCCCTCCAGCTCCTCCTGATAGGTTCTCATGGCATCCGGGGCCAGCTTGGGCTGCATTTCCAAAATCGTGACCTGTTTCCCGTTCATGCCGTAATGCACACCGGTTTCACAGCCCACCTGGCCGCCGCCGATGATAACAAGACGATCTCCAATACGCTCAGGTGCGAAGAAGCTGTCGCCTGCCCAGATTACATTGGCACCCTCCACACCGGGAATTCTGGGAATCAGCGGAACGGCACCAATGGCACAGATGACGCTGTCAAAGTGCTGCGCCTGAATATTCTCCGGCGTTGCCTCATAGCTCAGATGTACTGTGATATTGGGGTCCTGCTCCACATGAGAGATCAGATAGTTTTTATAGGCCTTCAGGTCATACTTAAAAGACATAAAGTCGGCGTCATTGAGCTGCCCACCCAGCACAGGCTGCTTTTCAAACAGGGAGACCCTATGGCCGCGCTGGGAGGCCAAAAGTGCAGTTTTCATTCCGCCGGGACCACCGCCAATGATGGCCACGTTCTTTTTCGTGTATTCCTTTGGAATCAGCATGTCCAGCTGCGTTTCCCGCCCGGCAATGGGATTGACGGCGCAGGAGTAATAGTGGGTCTTTTTGAAGTCGTCAAGGCAGTGGAAGCACTTGATACAGGGGACGATATCCTGGGGCCGTCCCGCCCGGATTTTCTCCACTGTGTAGGGGTCTGCAATGGTGCCGCGGGCCATTGCTACAATGTCCGCCTCCCCATTGGCAAGAACGCGTTCGATGGCCTCTGGCTGCTGGAATGCGCCGACTGTGAGCACAGGAATGTGAATGTCCGGGCATGCCTTAACCGCCTTGGCCAAATATGCATTGGCAGCCTCAGGGAGGAATCCCGTGGGATGGGTAATGGCACGAAGTCGGGGTTCCCGGACAACGCCTGCGGAAATATGGGCAATGTCAATGCGGTCCTGAATGAGCTTCAGAAACTCGATGCAGTCATCAATCTCGAAGCCACCGGGGACACATTCCGAGCCGGAAATACGATACTCGATCAGAAGATCGTGGCCCACACGCTGGCGGATCCGATCCAGCACCATCAGGGGGAACCGGGCACGGTTTTCCATGGAGCCGCCGTATTCATCTGTGCGGTGGTTGGAGCGTGGCGAAACAAATTCCTGCAGCAGCGTACCGTGCCCGCCGTGAATCAGCAGCGTGTCAAATCCGCAGAATCGGACGCATTCGGCCAGAGCCGCATAGCGATCCGCCAGCTTATCCATTTCCTCATAGGGCATTTGATGAAAATGCAGGCCATCATTTCGTACAAAGTCGGAACATCCATAGATGATTTCCTTTTTGGCTTCCTCGGTGTATTCCCCCTCAGAGCCAAAGTGGATCAGCTCGTAGGATGCCTTTGCGTCATAAAAATGAATGGCATTGGTAAAGTGGATGAAGTTCCGCCAGCCGGTAGGATCTTCAATGTCAAAGTTGGAATGAATTGGATTTCGACCGGGTTGATTGACCTGTTGGCCGCCGCACTCGATCTGTGCAGCCCCGCCCTTTGCCTTTTCCAAATAGTTGGCGATCATGGCCGGTTCCGGATAGGTGGGGGCATTGTTTTGAATCATATGCCCCATGGACGGGGCGGTGAAGATTCTGTTTTTAAACGTCACGCCGCCAATGGTAATTGGCTCAAAAATATGAGGGTAATAGGAATTCATAAATGGTTTTCTCCTTCACAGTTGTCTTTGTGTGGAGCCGCCTGCAGAAGATTTCCTCCACTAGTATAGAGATTTTCCCGCAAAATAGGAAATACATCGTTTCGATTGCGATGATCGTAAAATCTTATGATGCCAAAAGAAATCAAAATATATGGAAGATTTTAAATACTCCGGGAAAAAAACCTTGGAAATGCAGTGCCTTTTTGCGTTGTGCAATTTGTAGAGCGTATGCCGTGATAAAAACCTTCGATTAACTTCATCGAAAAATCATATTTCCTTTTTTAGTAGTCGCCGGGTAAGATCAAACGTGTGTGGAGTCTCCCGGGAAGAAAACGACAGACAGGAGGAGAAATTATGACCAAGGCGAGTAAAAAAAGTCTAATCAGCTGGATCGTGACCCTAGGACTTCCCATATTGATTCTGCTGATCCCCACCAGCGAGTCCTTTACCGGAGACATTCGGATGTTCTTCGCCATTACGCTGATGGGCATTGCAATGTTCTGTTTTGATGAAATGGAAAATGCGGTAGCCGGTATTTTAATGATGACCCTATATATCGTCACCGGCATTGCGCCCATGGACCGCGTCTTTTCCGCATGGACAAATTCTATTCCGTGGTATATTCTGGCGACACTGCTTTTGGTGGCGATTCTGGAGGATACCACAATTCTTAAGCGAATTGCATATCACTGCATTATTCTAACCGGCGGAACCTATACCGGCATTGTATTTGGTATTACCATTACATCGATTCTGGCCATTATTATTATTCCCGGCACTTGGACCAGCCTGGCTGTGGCAGCCATTACCCTGTCTATCATCAAATCCCTGGAGCTGCCCGTGGGCAAGGCCTCCGGCGGCATTTTGATGGCAGCCTGCTTTGGATTCCATACAGCATCTAGCTTCGTCTATTCGCCCTCCGGTATTCAGATGTTCCTGGATATGTCCAAGAGCGTCGAGGGGGTAGCTGCGGAAGCATTGAATACCAACTTCATTGACTATTTCCTACAGGATCTTCCCCTGCTGCTGATGCCCTTCCTGATGGCGTTCATTATCACAAAGCTCATGAAGCCTGAGCAGCCCATCAACGGCAAGGCCTATTTCCAGCAACAGCTGAAGGGCTTAGGCAAAATGGATCGGAATGACAAAAAGGTTCTGGTGATTCTGACTGTCCTGCTGGTTTACCTGCTGCTGAATCGCTGGATCGGAAAGTATGGCTTTGACATGCTCTACGGCTTCCTGTTGGCTCCCGTCATCTGCTATCTGCCCGGCATCAAGGTCGGCAAGCCGGAGCATTTCCGTAAAATCAATTTCAATGTCATTTTCTTCATTGTTGCCTGCCTGTCCATTGGCGTGGTGGCCAACGTTACCGGTGCGGGACAATATATCGTAAACAAGGCATTGCCGCTGATGAGCGGAACCAGCACCTACGGGTTCCTGGCTATTGTATTTATCTTCGGCATCATTGTGAATTTCCTGCTGACACCGATGGCCGCCATGTCCTCGATCGCGCCGCTGCTCTCCGGCATTGCGCTGGGGCTTGGCGTTACGCCTCTGGCAACCACTTATGCATTCTATCTTGGTCTGGATCAGCTGATCCTGCCCTACGAGATCGGCACTTACCTGATTTTCTACAGCATGGGCTATGTGACGCTGAAGGACTTTGCAAAATGCAGTGCGGCAAAGATGCTGGTTTCGGTAATCTTTACGCTGGCAATCGTAATTCCCTGGTGGTTGTTTGTGGTGAAGATCGTCTGATACGATCCTCTTCCGTAGGCTCACAGCGATAAATGCCACGTCCCTCTCTCAATCAGGATCGGTGTAAACACAATATGGTGCGGCGCCTGCACCCAGTTCGGTGCAGGCGCCGTTTCTTAAAGTATCAATAACAAGGATGTGTATGTATGAAACAGGAAAACAAGCTTCTGCCCGGCAGTCTGTTTTGCCTTTTGATCGGCGCAGCAGCCTGGGCCATGGCCAACTATATTCCGGCGGTGGGGAAGCTGGTTGGCGGCCCCGTGTTTGCAATTTTATTGGGAATGATCCTGGCATTTTGGAAACGGCCATCCGCCATGGATGCAGGAATTACATTTTGCAGCAAAAAGATTTTGCAGTATTCCATCATATTTATTGGCTTTGGCATGAATATCCGAACGGTGCTGGCCACCGGGGGGCAGTCTCTGGCTGTGATGCTCTGTACCATCGCCGCATCCCTTTTGACCGCCTTCCTGATGGGGCGGGTTCTGAAGGTTCCAAGTAATACAGCAACACTGATTGGTGTGGGCACCTCCATCTGCGGCGGCAGCGCCATCGCAGCCACCGCCCCTGTGATTGACGCAGACGACCGTGAGGTCGCTTATTCGATCTCTACCATTTTTCTGTTCAACATTCTGGCAGTGTTTATCTTCCCGGCTCTGGGACGCGTATTCCATATGACGGATACGGGCTTTGGCATTTGGGCCGGGACCGCTATCAACGACACCTCATCCGTGGTGGCTGCCGGTTTTACATTCAGTGATGCAGCAGGCGAACTAGCCACCATCGTAAAGCTCACTCGGACCCTGATGATCATCCCCATCACGCTGGCTTTGACCGTACACCGCACCTGGAAGCGGAAACAGCAGGGGACTGCGGCAGCTTCCAACTACTCCATTGTGAAGATCTTCCCCTGGTTTGTTCTGGGATTCCTGCTGACTGCAATCCTGAATTCCACAGGTTGGATCCCGTCAGCTGCCTCCAGCTGGCTCAATGAGCTGGGCAAGTTTGGCATTATGGTCGCCATGGCGGGCATCGGATTAAACACAAATCTGAAAAGTCTGGTTAAAAACGGGGTGCGCCCCATTGCGCTGGGACTTTGCTGCTGGTTCGTCGTGGCAGTGGTGTCTCTGGTGGTACAGCATCTGCTGCATTTGGTTTAGTCGTAAGTAACCTCCGCGACAGGTTCGGCCATATCGCCAAAATGGAGCGGCGGTAATCTGCTATGCGGACATGAGCAACAACAGGCAACGTGAGGCATTTAACTGGGACGAGCAACATTTTCCCATGTATGACATCCGCAACCCCAGTGTGGAGAACTACGTCTCTCAGGTGGCGGACTGCGTCCATTACTATGGGTCTAAAATCATTGTAGATGTTTCTGCGGGAAATCAGATGGAGGATGTAGATGTGGTGGATGGCGCTGCCGACGATTTGCCGCCCAAGGAACTGGACCATGAGGTACACATTGCAGAGATGAAGCCTTCCCGTCGGGCAATGACCGAGCAGGATATGGAGGCACACATTCAAATCGCTGTGGATAAGGCACTGTACTATCAGCGGATGGGCTTTGACGGCGGTTATTTGGGCCTTTTTCAGGGGAAGTACGGAAATTTCTTATCTGGCGAAAAGAACACTCGGACCGACGGATACGGTGGAAGCATGGAGAATCGGGCCAAATTCCCGCTGCGAGTCCTTCAAAGCATTCGGAAGGCTGTCGGACCGGAGTTTATGCTGGTGCTGGACATCGCTGGTTATGTCAAGAATTTTTCGCACATTTTAAGTTCTGAATCGCAGTAGACAAATCTGTATTCCAAGATTCTCGGAGCCATGACGCTTAAAATACCGGGCAGCAGCCACCGCCGTTTTGCGGCGGCTGTGGGCTTGAACGGCTAGGAAAGCGCAGTAAACTAGCCCGGCGATGGGGCCAGAGGTTTAAGTTGTATTCCTGAGTTCCCGTCGCCGCTCATACAAAACTGCGCTTTCTGACGCCGGTCAAGGCTGGCGGCTTTAGGAAGCAGAGGCCTGCTCGGACGCCTTTTCACGTTCAAGCTCATACAGCCGCTCCATATTGAGATAGGTTTTCACGCCCCAGTCCGATGCAGAGACATACCGCAATCGTGCACAGACAAGCATTAACGCACTGTTCCCATCCGGGAAACAGCCCACAGAATTGGTACGTCTGCGAATTTCACGGTTGATCCGCTCTATTCCGTTATTGCTACGGATTTTCAGCCAATGTTCACGTGGAAACGCTGTGTAGGCCAGTGCTTCAGATATGCCATTTTCCAGTGTATTTGCAGCAGCTCTCATCTTGTTTTCCCACAGGAATCTTACAACATCGGCAGCTTTCGCTTCGCAGGCCGGACGATCCTCTTGGGCAAAGATTGCTTTCAGCTTTGCAGCGACCTCCTTGCTTCGAGTCCGGGGAACACCGGTCAGAATATTTCGCATGAAATGGACCATGCAGCGCTGGCAAGCAGCCTCCGGATAGACTTCCTTAATCGCCTCTATCAGCCCAAGGCATTTGTC